>Ga0208490_100016_pt1 | contig 148153 bp, 129 predicted proteins | sample SubbioAug_CSWold_FD_184818 | JGI IMG/M metagenome (GOLD analysis project Ga0208490, IMG submission 184818) | Serpentinite rock and fluid subsurface biosphere microbial communities from McLaughlin Reserve, California, USA - CR11Aug_CSWold (SPAdes) | ecosystem: Environmental > Terrestrial > Deep...
CGGCAGGCTCAGCGCCAGCGTCTCCAGGCCGCCGTCCACCTCGCGGGTGACGTGGACCTTGCCGTCCACCAGCTCGACCTTGCTGGCGAAGGTGCCCTGGGGCAGGTCGGCCAGCGCAGCGAGCATCTGCCCGGTCTGGTTGCAGTCGTCGTCAATCGCCTGCTTGCCCAGGATCACCAGGCCGGGCTGTTCCTTGCCCATCAGCGCCTTGAGCAGCTTGGCCACGGCCAGCGGCTGCAGTTCTTCGGCGGTTTCCACCAGGATGGCGCGGTCCGCACCGATGGCCATGGCGGTGCGCAGCGTCTCGGCGCACTGGGCCACGCCAAAGGAGACGGCGATGACCTCGGTGGCCGCGCCCTTCTCTTTCAGGCGCACGGCTTCTTCCACCGCGATCTCGTCAAACGGGTTCATGCTCATCTTGACGTTGGCAATGTCCACACCGCTGCCGTCGCTCTTGACGCGCACCTTGACGTTGTAGTCCACCACGCGTTTGACGGGGACGAGAATTTTCATACATCCATTTCGTTGATCAAGAAAAAAAGGCCGCCCGATATGACGGGCGGCCAGCCACCTTGGGAAAAAATGGCTACCCCAGGCGCTTCATCAGAAACTGTGTTTGATGCCTGCGATGTAGGTCAGCCCCGTTTCGTCCCTGCTGGGCGTGTCTGAGCTGACTTTGCCCGTTTCGGCAAACAGCATCGTGCGTTTGCTCAGGCTGTACTCGCCACCCAAAGCCACCGCCGAGGTACGCGCCCCACCCTTGAATTTCTGGTTTTCGTAGCCAAGCTTGAGGCGAGCGACACCGCTCAGAGGCACTCGAACAGCGGCGCTCCAGCGGTCGGACTCCGCTGTGGTGCCGTACGCATCCACATGCGAATACGTCAAACCCGCCCTTGCCACACCAAAATCGTAGGCACCCCCAACCGTCAGCACATCCTTGCCCTCCAGGTTGTCCTTGGCAGAAGGGCCCGCGCCGGCATTTTTGGTGATGCCCAGACCCAGGGCCAGCGGACCCGCCTTGTAACGCAAAGCCAGTTCGGTGGTGTTGACCTTCTTGCTCGCCATGGACGCTTTGGGCACAAAAGCGAGGCCTGCAACAAATCCCTTTATCTCTGGCGTCTCGTACATCAGCATGCCGTTGTAGCGCGTAGACGCATCCAGCGGGCCACCAAAGACGGAGGTTCCCAAACCCAGCGGTATGTAGACATCCAGGGACGGGCGCAGCAGGCTGTCCACGGGGCCCCAGAAACGGCCCATGGAAACGGCGCCGAACGAACCCGACAGGCTCAACCGGGTGTTGGCAAAGTGGTCGTGACCAGCACCCGTTGAACCATCGGTCGGGTTGAAGCGGTAGTTCAGGAGCGCACTGGCTTTGAGACCGCTACCGAGATCTTCGAGCGCTCGAAAGGTGATGTGGCTGCCGCCTGCGTCGAGGTTTTCGAGACTGTTTCTGGAGGGGGTGCCGTTGGCTTTGGCAGATGCATGTTTCAGCCCAATCACAACGCCGCCAGAGATGGTGGCATTCGATTGGGCCAGAGCGGCATAGGAGGCCAAAATGGCCACGGTGGGAACCAAGTACTTCTTCATATGATGTTTGTCTCCTGCTGTTAAATGAGGTCGATGTCGAGGGAGATCGAGCGTCTCAAGATGGTCGTGTTGCTTCACATTGCTTTGGTGTCACCCTCCTCTGTTGCCGCTCCTGTATTGACCGTTTACGCCTTCTCCGCAGCCGCAATGAAACGACGGAATGTCCGTCTTTCAGCGCCGCTATCTGCCAGCAAAACGGGCCTTGCGCTTCTCCTGAAAAGCCAGCCGTCCCTCAACAAAGTCCTCGCTCATGGAGGTCAGGGCCTCCCGTTCACGCATGGCCTCGAGGTTGGCCTGACCACCAGCCATCTCATTCAAGGACTGTTTGGTCGCCTGCACAGCCAGCGGGGCCAGATCGACGATCTCCCCGACCAGCTGGTGCACGGTGGCGCCAAGGTCGTCCGGGCCTACCAGGGCTTCGAAACACCCCATGCGCTGCAACATCTCGGCGGTGAAGGGGCGCGCCGTCAGAAACGCGCGTTTGGCGCCCGACAGGCCCAGCCGTGCCACGTAGCGCTGTAGGCCACCCGGGTAGTAATGCAGGCCCAGCGCGGTGGCGGGCATGCGAAATTCGGTGCCGGTCAAGCCAACGCTGAGGTCGCACGCCAGCATCAGGTCGGTGGCACCGCCGTACACGCTGCCGTTGAGCGCGCACACGGTGATCGGCCGCAGCGACGCCAGGGCGTTGGCCACCCGCTCGAACAGCTGGGGGTCGCTGCCTTCGTCGCCGAAATTGCCCAGGTGGTAGCCGGCACAAAACACCGGGCGAGGCTGCCCCTGGGTGTTGGCGGTGAGCACCAGCACCCGGATGGCCAGGTCGGCGTTGATCCGTTCGAACTGCTCCAGCAGACTGCGCAGATCGCCGGCTTCCAGGCGGTTGCGGTGGGCGGGGCGGTTCAGCGTGAGGGTGGCCACACCACCGTCCACGGACAGCAAAGGCGCAGAAGGGGGATTGGTGGGCGAATCGGTCACAGGGGCTCCTTGGCTCATGGCATTGGCGTGGGTCACTGCCAGCCGTACACCGACAGGGTGGTTTCGCCGGCTTCCAGGCGGCGCAAAATAGCGGCCTCCTCGGCTTCTCGCCGCTCGCCGGCAGCCACCACCTCGGCGGCGCGGGCCTGGGGAATGGCGACCACGCCGTCGGCGTCGCCCACAATCAGATCGCCGGCCTGCACCACCACGTGGCCCATGGTCACCGGGTGGTTGATCCAGCCGATGGCGCCGAAGTCTTTACCGGTGCCCTGGATGCACAGGCCGCGTGAAAACACCGGGAAGCCGATCTCGCCCAGCAGCACGCCGTCGCGCACGCAGCCGTCGATCACCAGGCCCGCCATGCCGCGCACCTTGGCCATGGTGGTCATGATCTCGCCCCAGTAACCGTGCTCGTGGGCGCCGTTGGCAAACACCACCATCACGTCACCGGGCTGCGCGATGTCCAGCGCGCGGTGCAGCCACAGGTTGTCGCCGCCCGGGGAGTGCACGGTGAGGGCCGAGCCGGCGCAGCGGAACTGCGGCGCCACCGGCTTGATGGCCGAGGGAAAAGCGCCGATCTTCTTCGCGGCTTCGTGCAGCGTGGCGGTGGGCAACTGGGCGGCGGCGGCCACCAGCGCGGGGCTCAGGCGTGGGAAGTCCCGGCGCGTGGTCAATGCAGCGTCGTGTTTTTTCATGTGGCCTCGCGGGTCTGGAGCTGGTGGTACTTGAACTGCTGGCGCGCTTCGTCCAGGCGCACACCGCTGCGCGCGGTTTCGCGGATCTTGTTTTCAGCCGCTTCAATTTCTTCGGCAATCGCCAGCACCCGGTCTTCGTGCTCCTTGGGGATCACCACCACGCCGTCGGTGTCGCCTTTGAGGATGTCGCCCGGCGCCACCCGGGCGCCGCCGATGTTGACGGGGATGCCCGTGGCTTCCACCTGCACGCGGTCCTTGCCGGTGCGCATCCAGTTGTCGATGGAGAACACCGGGTAGCCCAGCGACAGACACAGGTGCGTGTCGCGGTTGATGCCGTTGATCACCGTGCCGGCAATACCGCGGCGATGGGCGATTTCGGTCAGGATGTCGCCCCAGACGGTGGCGTCTTCGCGGCCGTTGTTGTCCAGCACGATCACGCTGCCGGGCGCCACGTCGTCGATGTAATCGCCCACCGTGCCACACGGCTTGGCGGCCGGGCCGTACTTCAGCGTCCAGGCCCGCCCGGCCATGCGGAAGTTCACGTCGCGCGGCTTGATCTTGTAGCACTGGCCCACGATGCCCAGCCGGTCCAGGGCGTCGGACAGGGTCGGCGTGTCCAACCGGGCGGCGCGCGCCACGTTGTTGTCTGTTTCACTCATTCAAAGGCTCCTGTTGGCTGCACAACGGGTGTGCGAAGGGATGTCAAACCGGGGATGGCGCCGCAGGGGGCGCGGGGGATTACGTGTTCAGCATGAGCTCGTAGTTGCCACCCATGACCTCGCCGATCGGCGTGCCCGCCAGAATTGCCTTGGCCATGGCAGCCTCTTTGGCCACGATCATTTCAGCGGCTTCCAGCACGCGCTGAATGTCGGCGGCGGCGATGAAGATCACCGCGCTGCGGTCGGCCAGCACGTAGTCGCCCGGCTGCACCACCACCTCGCCGCCTTGCGCCGCGCCAATGGTCACCGGCACCTGCACGCCCAGCTCCACCACCCGCCCGCGCGCGGTGCGCGAGGTCAGGCTGCGGCTGAACACCGGGAATTCGTAGGCCATGGCTTCATCCACGTCGCGCAAGGGTCCATCGGCCACCACACCGGCCACGCCGCGCACCTTGGCGCCCAGCGTGAGCAGGCCGCCCCAGCAGCCGGCTTCCAGGCCCGAGCGCTGCTCGACCACGATCACGTTGTCGGTGTCCGACTGTTCAATGGCGGTGCAGCCGAGGTGCCGGGCCGGGCCGGGCGGTGGCTGGCCAGGGCCCACTTTCATGGTGACGGCGCGCCCCGCAATGCGGCCCCCGCCGCTGCGCTGGGTGAGGCCGGTGACCACACCGGGCAGTTGCAGTTTGTCCAGGGCATCGGACACGGCGCAGGCGTCGAGCCGGCGCAGGCGTTGAACTTCAGGGTCGGTCATGGTTGTCATTCCTGTGATGTGTTGTGCTAAAGCGCGTGAGGCGGCTCCAGCCCAGAAACACCGCGGAACCGGCTTTGCCGGGCCGCAGGTGTTGCCCCCCTTGCAGGGGGGTGGCGCCGAAGGCGACGCGGGGGGTCATGTCAATGTCTTCCAAGCGGCAAAGGCCAGCCCGGTGCCGGTCAGTGCCGGGCTGCGGTAGCCGGGGACGTAGTCGATCCATTCGAAGTCGAGGTCCCGCGCCATCTCGCCCACCACCAGCCAGTTGCGGATTTCCGAGCTGCCGGCCTGCAGCAGCCTGGGGTCGAGCGCGGCCAGCGTGGCGCTGTCCTTGTGACGGATCGCGGTGATGACCTGCTGGTCCAGCGCCTCGTCCACCACGAAGTGGCTCAGGCCACCCGAGGCGATCACGCCCACGCGCAGGTCTTGCGGCCAGGCCGCGATCAGTTCGCGCAGCGCCGCACCCAGCGCCACGCAGCGACGCGGCGTGGGCTGGTTGGGCGGGTCGAAGGTGTTGAGGATCACCGGGATCACCGGCAGCACCTGGTCTTTGAGCAGACGTCGGTGGATGAACTGGAAGGCGTGGCCTTCGAACTGGCCGCGCTCCAGGCCGTCCATGGCGGCGATGTCAAAGTCGCGGTCGCACAGCTGGCGGATCAGCCACTCGGCCAGGTCGCTCTGGACCGGGTACTCGCGGTCCGCCTCGGGCTCGTGGCGCCACATGCGCGCCGACTTGACCCAGCTGTCGCCGGGCGAGGCCGGCTCGCGCGCGGTGTTGCGGATGGTCTCGCCGTAGTAGATGGCAAAGGCCGGGTTGTTGGTGGTGCGAAACAGCTCGGTCTGGTCGTCGCCCACGATCAGCAGCACGTCCAGCCGGGCGTCGCGGATGCGCTGGCTCAGCTGCTCCATGGCGGCCTCGGCGGCATCAAAGCGTTCGCCCATTTTCTCGGGCGTGACCATGGCTTCGGTGCCCGCGGGTGCTGCGGCCAGCAGGGCGTCGTAGTCGGTCTTGTTGCCGTGCTTGTCGTAGTAGTGCACGTTTTTCGGGTCGATGGCACGAAACCCGTGTTGCCAGTCCTCGCGCTGCGAGACCAGCATGATGCTGTGGGAAGAGCCGAAGGCGGCTACAAGTTGTGCCATGGGGCAGCCTTTACAAAAACATCAGACAACAAACTGGGCGCGCAGCTCGGCGATGCGCTCGGGGCTGTAGCCCAGGCCGCTCAGAATGGCCTCGGTCTGGTCGCCCTGGTGCGGCGCGGGCTGCAGCGGCCCCTCGGCGCGCGGGTAGCGCGAAAACTGCATGGGCAGACCCACGACCTCGATGTCGCCCAGTTCCGGGTGGTGCATGGGGCGGGCAATGCCCAGGTGCCTCACCTGCGGGTCCGCAAACATGTGGTCCACGGTGTGGATGGGGCCGCAAGGCACCCCGGCCTTGAGCAGGCGCTCGGTCCAGTCGGCCGTGGTGCGGGTCTTGAACGCGGCGCCGATGGCGGCGTTCACACGGGCGCGGTTCTGCACGCGCTCGGGGTCGGAGCCAAAGCCGGGTTCGTCGATCAGCGGCGCCACATCGAGCGCCACGCACAGGCGCCTCCACATGGTCTGGCCGATGGCAGCCAGGTTGATGAAGCCGTCGCTGGTGGCGAAGACCCCGGTGGGCACGGTCAGCGGGTGCTCGTTGCCGGTGGACTTGGGCACCTTGCGGTCGATCAGCCACTGCGCGGCCTGGAAGTCGAGCATGGCGATCTGCGATTCGAGCAGCGAGGTCTGCACCCACTGGCCCTCGCCCGACACCTCGCGCTCCAGCAGCGCGGCCATGATGGCCTGGGCGCAGAAGTGGCCCGAGCACAGATCGGCGATCGGGATGCCCACGCGCATGGGCCCGTCTTCGGGCTTGCCGGTGAGGCTCATCAGCCCGCCCATGCCCTGGGCGATGGAGTCGAAGCCGGGCCAGTTGGCGTAGGGGCCGTCCTGGCCAAAACCCGAGATGCTGGCGTACACCAGCCGGGGGTTGATGGCGCGCAAATCGTCTGGACCAATGCCCAGGCGGTACTTCACGTCGGGCCGGTAGTTCTCGATGAACACGTCGGCGGTTTTCACCAGTTCCCGCAGAATGGCCAGCCCCTCGGGCTCCTTCATGTTGAGGGTCAGGCTTTCCTTGTTGCGGTGCAGGTTTTCGTAGTCGGCGCGGTTGTGGTCGCGCCCGCCGATCATGTCGTCCCCACCGGGCGCACCGGGCGGAATTTCGAGCTTGATGACGCGCGCGCCCAGGTCGGCAAACGTGCGGATGGCGGTGGGGCCGGCGCGCACGCGGGTGGCGTCCAGGATGGTGAAGCGCGACAGCGGGCCTTTGCGCGCAGCGGTCGGTTCGATGGGGGTGTCGAGGGTCGTCATGCAGTGCTTTCAGGCGAGCGTGAACATGGGCACGGCGTGGCCGCCTTCGCTGGGCTTGAACACCACGCGAACAGGCTGGCCAATGGCAAGCGTTGCCGGATCGCAGTCCACCAGGTTGGTCATCAACGTGACGCCTTCGGCCAGCGTGACGAAGGCCAGCGTGTAGGCCGCCTCGCCCTTGCCCATGGTGCTGAAGGAATAGACGGTGCCGGTGCCGGCGGCCTGCAGCCACACGGTGTCGGCGCTGAGGCAGTGCGGGCAGATGTCGCGCGGGTAGTGGTGCACTTCGCCGCAGGCCTTGCACTGTTTGACCAGCAGACGGCCTTCGTCGGCCGCCGTCCAGTACGGCAGGGATTCGGGCAGCACGCGCGGTGCCGGGATCTTGCGCGGGCCGGCGGCGGGCGCGGGCGGGCGGGCGGGTTTGTCTTGCATGGTGTCAGGGGAGCTCATGGTGTTCAGACCCTTTCCAGAATCAGGGTGGCGGCGGTGTGGCGCGAGGCCAGCGCACCGCCAATGCCGCTGGCCAGGGCCAGGGCGCAGTTGGGCACCTGTACGGCGGGATGGGCTTCACCGCGCAGCTGGCGCACGGCCTCGATGACCTTGGTGATGCCGCCCCGGTTGGCCGGGTGGTTGTTGCACAGGCCGCCGCCGTCGGTGTTAAAGGGCAGCCTGCCCACCCCCGAGATGAGGTTGCCGTCCATCACGAACCGGCCACCCTCGCCTTTTTTGCAAAAGCCCAGGTCTTCCAGCTGCATCAGCACGGTGATGGTGAAGCTGTCGTAGAGCGAGGCGTACTGGATGTCGGCCGGCGTGAGGCCGGCTTCGGCAAACGCCATCGGACCGGACCAGGCGGCGGCAGAAAAGGTCAGGTCCATGCGGCCACCCATGCCGTGTTTGGGCGCTTCACCAGTGCCGCGCACCATGACCAGTGGGCGTCCGCTATTGCGCGCCAGTTCGCGGGCAATTTCGGGCCGCGCCACGATCAGCGCACCCCCGCCGTCGCTCATGACGCAGCAGTCCAGCCGGTGCAGTGGATCGCTCACCATGGGGGAATTCACCACGTCCTCGACCGAGACCACATCGCGCAACATGGCGTGTGGGTTGTGCTGAGCGTGGTGCGAAGCGGCCACCTTGATCCAGGCCAGTTGCTCGGACGTGGTGCCGAACTCGAACATGTGGCGTCTGGCCACCGCCGCGTACAGGTTTTGCGTGGCCGGGCCGTAGGGCAGCTCAAAGGCCAGTTCCGGCGCGTCGGGGTCGGGCGGGCGCAAGGCCAGCGGCGACTTGCCACCCTTGCCTTCTTTGGCAGCCGCCTGGGCTGCGGCCATCTGGGCGCGCGGGCGGCCCGCCAGCGTGATCAGCGCCACGTTGCAGCGGCCCGCCGCAATGGCCTCGGCGGCGTGCGCCACATGCAGGATGGGCGCGGAGCCACCGCACTCGGTGGAGTCCACATGGCGCAGCTTCAGGCCCAGGTACTCGGCCACGGTGGTGGTGCCCAGGCCGGGCGCGTCGCCGGCGCAGAAGTAGCCGTCGATGTCGCTTTTGGACAGGCCGGCGTCGTCCAGCGCGCCCTTGGCCACGTCGGCGTGCAGGCGCACCACGGACAGATCGTCCGCCTTGCGCGTGGGATGTTCGTAGGCGCCCACGATGTAGGCAGAACCGTTCAGACTCATGGTGACTTCCGTTGCTTGGTGGGGGTGGGAAACTGCCCCGCAGCCCCCGGGCCCACAGCGTCGCGAAGGACGCCGGGGAGACGCTTTACTGGGCGGGCGTAAAACCAGTGGCCTTGATGACCGGACCCCAATAGGCCAGTTCTTTGCGCTGCATGCGGTCCATCTCTGCCGCAGGCCGGAAGTCGGGATGCAGCGTGGCCCGGTCCAGAATCTCGCGCACCTCAGGCAGACCCAGCGCGTACTTCAGGGCGTTCTGCACCTGGTCCAGCTTGGCCTTGGGCGTGTTGGCCGGTGCCCACATACCGGTCCAGGCGTCGCCAGTGTCGACGTCAATGCCCTGCTCCTTCAGCGTCGGCACGTCGGGCATCATGGGCGAGCGCTGGGCGCCAAAGACGCCGACCATGCGCACCCGGCCCGTTTTGTGGTGCGGAAGGATGTCGCCCGCCGTCATGATGGCCGCCGGCACCTGGCCTCCGAGCAAGTCGTTCACCACCGGGCCATTGCCGCGGTAAGGGATGACCTGCAAGTCCACGCCAGCGGCCTTGCCCAGCTGCACACCGCTGAAGTGGGTATGCCCACCCGCACCGGCGGATCCGAAGCTGCTGTCTTTGGCGCTGCCGTTGGACTTCACCCACGCGATGTATTCTTTGGCCGTCTTCACGCCGGTGTACTGAGCCACCGCCAGCGCCAGGGGGTAGGACACGATGACGCCCACAGGGGCAAAGTCTTTCAGCATGTCGTACCGGAGCGTCTCGGGCGGGTACAGCAGGGCCTGAAACACGGGCGTTGCATTGGGCGCAATCATGTAGGTGAGCCCGTCGGGTGCGCTGGTCTTCAGTGATTGCGCGGCCAGCCGGCCACCCGCACCGGGCTTGTTCTCCACGATGATGGGTTGCTTGAGCACCACGGACATCTTGTCGGCCAGCACACGGGCCACCGTGTCGGTGGAGCCACCTGGGGGGAAGCCCACCAGCAACTTGATCGGGGGCTTGTCCTGCGCCTGAGCACCGAGCCCCAGGCCCAGCAGGGCAGCGGCCATCGCGGCCGTGAAAGTCTTGCGGTTCATCATGCTTGTCTCCTTGTGATTGAAATAACGGCTGAAAAGAACTCACCTCGCACGGCCTGCGACCCCGCCCTCACACCCGTTGCAGGTGCCAGGCGGCGTCGCCGAACAGTTGCCCCATGACCATCAGGCGCTTGACGCAGTGGCTGACGCGGCATTCGTCGGTCATACCCATGGCGCCGTGCATCTGAATGGCCGCCAAGCCCAGCTGGCGGCCTTGTTGGCTCATCAACACCTTGGCCGCCGACACCAGGCGCCGGCGTTGAACCGGCTCGTCCATTTCAACGGCCATGGCGGCGGCGCAGGCCATCGACTTGAGCTGCTCCAGCGCAATGGCCATGTCGGCCACGCGGTGCTGCAGCACCTGAAATTTCGCCAGTGGCGCGCCGAACTGCTTGCGGGTGCGCAGGTGCTCGGCGGTGTGCACCAGCAGCGCGTCCACCACGCCCACGGTCTCGGCGCACAGGGCGGCAATGGCCGCGTCCAGCACTGCTTCCACCGCATCGGCCGCCTCACCGGGCGTGCCCAGCACGCCGTCGGGTGCCACCACCACCTCGGTCAGCGAGACGTGGGCCGCACGGCGTCCGTCCAGCGTGTCGTGACCACGCACCTGAACCCCGGGAGCGGCGGCGTCCACGGCGAACACCGTCAGGCCCTGGCGCTCGTCGCCCTGGCCGGCGGTGCGTGCCACCACCAGCAGCAGGTCGGCGGTGTCGCCATGCAGCACGCCGGTCTTGCGGCCGTTGAGCACATGGCCGTCGGGTGTGGCGCGGGCTTGCAGCGCCACGCGCTGCCAGTCGTAGCGGGCGCCGTCTTCGTACAGGGCCACGCTGGCCTGCCGCTCGCCGCTGGCCAGGGCCGGCAGCCAGCGCTGTTGCTGTTCGGGCGAGCCCAGGCGCATGAGCAACTGGCCGGCCATGACGGTGCTGGCCACAAAGGCGCCGCCGCCCAGCGCGCGCCCCAGCTCCTGGGCCACCAGCATCACCTCCACCGGGCCTTGCTCGCTGCCACCGGCCTCGGCCGGGAAGGGCAGGCCCAGCAGGCCCAGCTCGGCCATGCCCGCCCAACGGGCCCGGGCTTGCGCGGGGGTTTCGGCGTTGCCCCGGTGTTCCACCGGGTATTCGCCGTCGCAAAAGCGTTGCACCGCAGCGCGCAGCGCCAGGTGGTCGTCGTTCAAAGAGAAATCCATTGCGTGTCCTTGGGTATCCAGCCGTGATGGGGGCTCAGCCGCTCAGAAGGCGTCGAGCGTGGCCCGGGCAATCAGGTTGCGCTGCACCTCGTTGGTCCCGCCGTAAATCGTCAGCTTGCGGGCGTCGAGGCAGTTCGCGGCCAGAGCCACCAGGGTGGGGTCGGTGACCGCTTCGTCCAGGTGTTCCAGGCTTTGCGCTTCGAGCGAAAACGGCACCGCATCGGGCCCGGCAATGTCCACCAGCGCCTCGAAGATGGCCTGGCGCAGTTCGGTGCCGCGCACCTTGAGCATCGACGCCTCCACGCCCGGCGTGCGGCTTTGCTGGTGGGCGCTGAGCAGGCGCAGGGCGGTGAATTCCAGTGCCATCAGTTCCACGTCGAACTGGGCCAGCCGCGCCTGCAGCACCGGGTCGTCGCCCAGGCCTTGCTGCTGCGCCAGCTGGTGGGCGCGGGCCAGCTGCTGCTTGCACGAACCGATACCGGCAATGCCGGTGCGCTCGTGGCCCAGCAGGTACTTGCCGTACGACCAGCCCTTGTGCAGCTCGCCCACCAGGTTCTCCACCGGCACGCGCACGTTGTCGAGGTAGCACTCGTTGAGGTCGGTGCCGCCTTCGAGCATGCGGATCGGGCGCACGGTGAGGCCGGGCGAGGCCATGTCGATCAGCAAAAAGGAAATGCCTTCCTGCGGTTTGCTGGCGTGGGGATCGGTGCGCACCAGCGCAAACATCATCGAACACCAGTGGGCGTAGGAGGTCCAGACTTTGTGGCCGTTGACCACGAAGTGCTGGCCGTCGGGCTCCAGCACGGCGGTGGTGCGCACGGCGGCCAGGTCGGAGCCGGCGCCCGGCTCCGAGAAGCCTTGCGCCCACCAGGTGTTGCTCTGGCGGATGTCGGGCAGGTAGTGGCGCTTCTGCTCCTCGGTGCCGAATGCGTGCAGCACCGGCCCCAGCATCTGGATGCCACTGGCGATGATGCGCGGCGCACCACCCAGCAGGGTTTCCTCGTCGAAGATGTAGCGCTGCACATGGTTCCAGCCGGGGCCGCCGTGCTCGACCGGCCAGCCCGGCGTGAGCCAGCCCCGGGCTTCCAGGATGCGGAACCAGGTCACGTAGTCGGCGTGTTCCAGGCGCAGGCCCAACTCCACCTTGCGCCGGATGTCGGCCGGCAGCTTGTCTTTGACGAAGGCGCGCACTTCCAGGCGAAAGGCTTCGTCGGCAGCGGAAAACTGAAGTTTCATGGTCGTGTGTCTCAGGCGGCGGTGGCCACCACCAGCGCGTCCAGCGCCAGCACGGGCCGTGCAGAGCCGGCGGGGTAAGCCACCAGGGGGTTGATGTCGATTTCGGTGATGGCCGGGTTGGCGCGCATCTGGGCACCCACCTGCGCGACCACCTGGGCAATGGCGTGCAGGTCCACACCCGCTGCGCCGCGAACGCCTTGCAGTACCACGGCGGCCTTGAGGCGGCCCAGCTCCACCACGATGTCCTCCACGGCCATGTCGGCCGGAATCAGGCGCACGTCCTTGAGCGCTTCAATCCAGATGCCGCCCAGGCCCACCAGCACCACGGGGCCCCAGTCGGCGTCGCGTTTGGCGCCCACCACCAGCTCCAGCCCGCGCGGCCCCATGGCCTCGACCAGGGCGCCGTCCAGCACCAGATCGGGCCGGTGGCTGGCCACACTGGCGTGCAGCCGCGTCCAGCCGGCACGCAGGGCGGCCTCGTCGGCCAGGCCCACCAGTACGCCGCCCACGTCGCTCTTGTGTGGAAGATCGCTGGCCTGCGCCTTGAGCACCACGGGGTACCCAATGTCCGTGGCGATGCGCGCGGCCTCGTCGGCGCTGGTGGCCAGCGCGCCCCGGGGGACCGCCAGGCCAGCCCGGGCCAGCCAGGCCTTGCCCTGGTATTCCGCAAAAATGCCGTTGGGCGGCACCGCGCCCGGCAAGGGCAGCGCCGGCGGCAGGCTGCGGGTGGCGCGGTCGGCGCGCTGCAGAGCTTCGCCGTAGGCGGCCACCTGGCGCAGGGCACGCAGGGCGCGGTCAGCCGAGCGGAACAGCGGCACCCCGCTGGCGGTGATGGCCTCGGTGAAGAACGGCTCCACGGCGCTGCCGTCGCCGGTGAGCACCAGCACGGCGGGCTTGGTGGCACTCGCGATGGCCGGCACGATGTGCTCGGCCTTGTCACGCTGTGCCATCACCGGACCGACCGGAATGGCCAGCACCAGGTTGCCAATGCGCTCATCGTCCAGCAGGGTCAGCAACAGCTCACCGATCAGGCCCGGCTGGCGCACGCCGATGGTGGTGTAGTCGAGCGGATTTTCCGGCACCGCGTAGGCCGGCAGCAGCTCGGTGAGTTTCGCGACAGTCGGCGCGGTGAGTTCGGGCAGCGCCAGGCCGAGATCGTCGGCAAAGTCCAGCGCGATGTTTTTCATGGCGCCGGAACCGGTCATGAAGGCCGTGCCGCCCGCCGGGGGCTGCGGGTAGCGCAGCAAGATGGCGCTGGTGTCGAGCAGCTCGTCCAGCGACCCGACCACCACCACCGCCTCGCGCTGGAGCAGCGCGCTGGCGGTGGCGTGGTCGCCGGCCAGGGCGCCGGTGTGCGACTGCGCGGCCTCGCGGGCCCGGGCGCTGCGCCCCGGCATCAGCAACACCAGCGGCTTGCCCGCCGCGCGGGCCTGCGCGGCCAGCTGCAAAAACAGCTGCGGGCGGCGGATCTGCTCCACATACACCGTGATGACGCGGGTCTGCGCATCGCCGATGTAATGTGCCAGCACGTCTTCGACAGACACCGACACCTCGTTGCCGGTGGAAAACACCGACGTGACCGGCACGCCCCGCCCCAGGAATGCGTCGCGCAGGTTGGCGGCCATGAAGCCGCTTTGCGCCACCACGCCCACACCGGGGCGCTGCTCGCGCTCGCGCGCCGCCAGCGGCTCAAACGTGACGGGCACACCCGCGGTCAGGTTGGTGAAACCCATGCAGTTGGGCCCCACCAGCAGGATGCCCGCGGCCCGGGCGGCCTCGGCCAGCGCCTGCTGCCGGGCCTGGCCTTCCTCGCCCGCTTCCGCATAGCCCGAAGCAAACAGCACCGCCGCGTGGCAGCGACGCGCGGCCAGGGCCTGCACCGCGTCCATCACGCCGGACTCGGGAATCGCCAGCACCGCCAGGTCAATGCCCTCGGGCAGCGCGTCGACGGTCTTCACACACGGGCGGCCCTGAATTTCATCGCTGCTGCGGCTGACCAGGTGCAGTGTGCCGTCGTAGCCAAAGCGGTCCAGGTTGCCTTGCACAAAACCGCCGAAGGAACGGGGGTCGGCCGAGGCGCCCACGATCACGATGGAGCGCGGACGCAGGATCCGGTCCACCGGCAAAACCGCTGAAAAAGACGCTGAAGCGAACTGAGACATGCAAACAAGCCTTTCTGGTATGTCGAACCTGGCATCCAAGCGCACCAGCTGGTTCGTTATGACGCAGATTCTGGCATACATAAACAGTGCTTTCAATACACCAGGTTCGTTAAAATCGATCTTATAGGGTTTACACGGAGGCTCGTTTTCGTCACAAAACCAGGGCCTACAGACAAAATAGTCGAGGAATATCAAACACTTTTTTCGTGAAAACATCGTTTTTCTGCTGCAGACCAGCCAAGCTGGTTAGGATGAAAACGATCCGCTTGAGTCACTATCCCTGGCATTCATTTTTTTATTTCTTGCATACCACAACAACTTGGAGGTATATTTGCCATGCCCATGGAAAACCTTGAACACCTCGACCCCCTGACCGACGCTGATGCCGCGTTGCCGAGCGACGATGTGCGCCCGCGCGGCGGCCGTGCCAACGAGATCCGCAATGCACTGCAGGAGGAGATCGAAACCGGCAAGCTGCCCCCGGGCAGTGCACTGGACGAACGCGCACTGGCCGCGCGTTTCCAGGTGTCCCGCACCCCCGTGCGGGAGGCGCTGCAGCAACTCGCCGCCCGCGATCTGGTGCGCATTGCGCCGCGCCAGGGCATGTCGGTGGCGCGCCTGTCCATCAGCCAGGTGCGCGCCATCATGGAAACCATTGGCGAACTCGAAGGCACCTGCGCCAAGCTGGCGGCCCGCCGGGTGGACGACGAACTGCGAAACCGCCTGGATGTGTCGCTGCAGCACTGCCAGGACGCGGCCATTCAGGGCGGCACCGAGGAATACGCCCAGGCCAACGCCGCGTTTCACGAGGTGATCTATGTGGGCAGCCGCAACCCCTATCTGGCCGACCTGATCCGCAACGCCCGGCGCCAGATCTACCGCTACCGCTTGCGCGACTTTGTGACCAAGGCGCAGATCAACAAGTCGCTGCAAGACCACCTGAAGGTGGCGCGCGCCATTCAGGACGGCGACGAAGCCGCCGCGATCCACCAAATGATGTTGCATGTGCCCTCGGGCTCCACCGGGTTCTCCGAGTTCCTGGCCCGCATGCCCATGAGCCTGTTTGAAACCGAAGCCGGCGACGCCTGAGACGCCGGCCCTCAACCCGCATTGAACCCATGCCACGCACGCCCCGCTCCATCGACGTTCCCGGTGCCTCGCACAACGCGCCCATTCCCGCTGCGGCCCGCGTGGGCAAGCTGCTGTGCACCTCGGCGGTGTCGGGCAAAGACCCGGCCACGGGCCAGTTGCCCACCGACGCGCCCACCCAGGTGCGCAACACCTGGGAGAACCTGCGCGCGGTGCTGCAAGCAGGCGGTGCGTCGCTGGACGACGTGGTGAAGTTCAGCGTGACGATCAAAGACAACGCGGTGCGCGAGCACCTCAACGCCGCGTGGCTGGCCTGTTTCCCAGACCCGCACGACCGCCCGGCGCGCCACATCGTGGTGCAAGACCTTCAGCACGGCATGTGGCTGCAGATCGAGGTCATGGCATTCGTTCCGTAACCCCCACAACTTCCATAGGAGACGCCGTTTCATGATCATCGATTCCCACGCCCACATTCACATGCCGCCGGAGAGCTTTCGCTTCATGGCCGAACTCGTCGGCGGTCGTGCGAACCCCTACACCTTGCCCAAGATTCCGGAAGCATCGATCCGCAAGGTGGCCGAGGATCAGATCCGCATCATGGATTCGGTCGGCACCGACATCCAGTTCATCTCGCCGCGCCCCTACCTGCAGATGCACTCGGTCAAGCCCGGCAAGGTCACCGAACTGTGGTCACAGCACTGCAACGGCCTGATCGCCGAGTTCGTCAAGCTGTTCCCGGACCGCTTCCGCGGCGTGGCCGGCCTGCCGCAGTTCATGGACGAGGCACTGGAGCTGCGCGCCATCCCCGAACTGCGCCGCTGCGTGAACGAACTGGGTTTTGTCGGCTGCCTGATCAACCCCGATCCGACCGAAGGCCTGGGCGACCCTCCCGGCATGGGCGACCCGTACTGGCACCCGCTCTACCAGGCGATGGTCGAGCTCGACGTGCCCGGCCTCATCCACTCCGCCAGCAGCTGCAGCGAACGCGAGTCCTACACCCTGAAGTTTCTGAACGAGGAAACCATTTCCATCGTGTCGCTGCTGGGCGCCAAGACCTTCGACACCTTCCCCGCTCTCAAGATCGTGGTGGCCCACGGCGGCGGCGCCATTCCCTACCAGATGGGGCGCTTTCGCTCGTGGAACGTGCGCAAGGGCGAAAAGGAGACCTTCGACGAGCAGCTCAAAAAACTTTACTTCGACACCTGCAACTACAGCACCGAAGCCATGGAGCTGCTGCTCAAGGTGGCCGGCACCGACAACGTCATGTTCGGCACCGAAAAGCCTGGCACTGGCAGCGCGCGCGATCCCCTGACCGGGCGCGACTACGACGACATGAAGCCGGTCATCGAAGCCATCGGCTGGCTGACGGAAGAACAGAAGAAAAACATCTTTGAGTGCAACTGCAGGCGCGTGTACCCGCGCGCCTTCCGAAAAGACGAAGACTGCTGAGGAGAAGCACCATGCCATTGAGCAAAGAAGACAACGACCTGCTGACCCGCGTCGAGAACGGCGCACCCATGGGTGAGATGATCCGCCAGCACTACTGGATGCCGGCCGTGCCCTCTTTCAAGCTGGAAGCCGACGGCGTACCGGTGCGGGTGCGCCTGCTGGGCAAAAACTACGTCGCTTTTCGTGCCACCAATGGTGATGTGGGCGTGCTCGACGAGCAGTGCCCGCACCGCAAGGCCTCGCTGGCGCTGGGCCGCAACGAAGACAACGGTATCCGCTGCATCTACCACGGCTGGAAGTTCAACGTCAAAGGCGAGGTGGTGGAAGCACCCAACCACGCCGGCAACCAGGAACAGTTCTGCAAACACGTGCGGGTGAACCGCTACACCGCGGTGGACCGCGGCGGTCTGGTTTGGGTCTGGCTGGGCACGGGCGACACGCCGCCGCCCTTCCCCGACCTGCCGTTCATGGACCTGCCCGTGACCCAGCGCTCGGTGACCAGCGTGGAGGTGCCCACCAACTGGGTACAGGGCGTGGAGGCGTCCATGGACTCGTCGCACGTCGGCGTGCTGCACGAGTCCACCACACAGCTCACGGCCGGTGGCGGCAACCAGCGCATGCTGATGACCAAGTCGCTCGCGCCCAAGCTGGAATTTGAAGAGCGTCCCTACGGCTACCGCTACGCCGCGCTGCGCGCCCTGCCCGATGGCAACACCTACGCGCGGGTCAACAACTTCGTCATGCCGTGGTACGGCATCATCTGCCCGCCCGACGACCAGGGCCCGACCACGGTGTTCTTCTCGACCCCGGTGGACGACGTGACGCACCGCGCCTGGTTTGTGCACTACAACCCGCACCGTCCGCTGGGCATGACCATCATGTCGGCCACGCCCGACGTGTGGAACTTCCCGCCCCTGCCGCCGGGCGACCCCAAGGACAACTGGGGCCAGAACCGCGACATCATGAAGCGCGGCCACAAGACCGGCTTCCCGCAGCACCTGGGCACCGAAGACTTCGCCATGTTCCTGAGCCAGGGCCCGATTGCCGACCGCACCGACGAGCAACTCTGCTCGGCCGACGGCGCGGTCATCCGCGTGCGCCAGGCGCTGCTGAAAGCGGCGCGCGAATTCATGGCGGGCCAGGTGCCCACCATGGCCCACCACCCCGATCTGGACTACCGAAAGATCCGCTCGGTGGGCGGTGTGCTACCCGCCGGCGAAGACTGGCGCCAGCTGGCCGACGCCTGACCGCTCCCACTCCTCGGGTCCGACAGGGTGCAGAAGACACCTCGGACCCACCCCGGACGCCTGGCGTCCGTGCCTGTCCTGATCCAGGAGACAAACATGAAACTCAACCGCCGTCAGATCCTTCTGTCCAGTGGCGCCCTGTTGGCGCTGCCCCACGCCGCCTGGGCCCAGACCAAACCGCCCATCCGCATCCTGGTGGGCTTTCCGCCGGGCGGCGCCACCGACGCGATTGCCCGCGCGGTGGCCGATCGCCTGCCCAAGCTGCTGGGCCAGCCGGTGATCATCGACAACAGGCCGGGGGTGGGCGGGCGCATGGCCGCCGACGCGGTGCTGTCGGCACCGGCCGATGGCCTGACTTTCATGGTGGCCCCCAATGCCACCCCCACGTTCCAGATGCTGGTGTTCGGTCACCAGATCCGCTGGAACATCCTGAAAGACTTCACACCCGTGGCCGCCGTGGCCTCGTACCCGCTGGGCATGGGCGTGGCCCTGAACACTGGCGCCACGGACGCGCGCGAGTTTGTGGAATGGGTCAAGAAAAACCCCGGCAAGGGCAACTTTGGCACCCCCGGCCTGGGTGGGCAAAACGCCTTCCTGGGCGAGCAACTGGCCAAAGCCGCCGACATCGACCTGCCCGTCACGCCCTACCGGGGTTCACCGCCGATGGTGAACGACCTGCTGGGTGGCCATGTGCCCTCGGCCATCAGCCTGATGGACGGCTTGATGGCCCACCACCGCGCCGGCAGGATCCGCGTGATCGGCATCTTCACCAAGGAGCGTTCGCCGCTGATGCCCGACATCCCGACCTTTGCCGAGCAGGGCATCGACGTGACCTCGGGCGAGGGCTGGACCGGCATCTGGGCCCGCGCCGGCACGCCCACCACCGAGGTTGAACGCATGCAGAAGGCGGTGCAGCAGGTGCTGCAGATACCCGAGGTGAAGGAACAGCTGTCCCAGCGCCTGTGGGTGCAGCCGCACTTCCGCACCGGCGCCGAGATGGACCAATTGCAGCGCGCCGAGCTGGCGCACTGGGAGCCGATCATCAAGGCCTCCGGCTTCAAAGCGGAGTGAGGGCATGCTGAGCGAAGACAAAAACCGGCAACTGACCCAGGTGGGGCCGGGCACCCCCATGGGCGAGGTGCTGCGCCGCCACTGGCACCCGATTGCCGGCATCGACGAACTGGACCGCAACGCCATTAAGCCGGTGCGCCTGATGGGCGAAGACCTGGTGCTGTTCCAGGACCTCTCGGGCCAGTACGGCCTGGTGGATCGGCAGTGTGCCCACCGGCGCGCCGATCTGAGCTACGGCTTTGTCGAGGACAACGGTATCCGTTGTCACTACCACGGCTGGCAGTTCGACCCGCAGGGACATTGCGTGGCTCAGCCGTACGAGGAGCAGGTGGATCCCCAGGCCCGTCTGAAATGCAAAGTCAGGCTCAAGGCCTACGTGGCCCGACCCTTGGCGGGTCTGCTGTGGGCCTACCTGGGCCCGCTGCCCGCGCCCGAGCTGCCCGACTGGGAGCCCTTTCACTGGCCCAACGGCTTCGTGCAGGCGGTGTTTTCCGAAGTGCCCTGCAACTGGCTGCAGACCCAGGAAAATTCCATCGACCCGGTGCACTTTGAATGGATGCACGCCAACTGGAGCCGCCACCTGCGCGGCACCCTGCGCGACGCCGCCGGCGAGGAAGGCGGCTACGCGCCCACGCACCTGAAGCTGGCGTTTGAAGAATTTGAGCACGGCTTTTTGTACAAGCGCATCACCGCCGACACCGACGAGCGCCACCCGCTCTGGACCATCGGCCGCGTCTGCCTGTGGCCCAACGGCTTTTTCCTGGGCGACCACTTTGAATGGCGCGTGCCGGTGGACGACGAGAACACGCTGAGCGTCACCTGGTCGTTCATCCGTGTGCCGCGCGAGGCCGAGCCTTACACGCAAACCCGCATTCCCACCTGGGTCGCCCCGATCCGTGAGGCCGATGGCCGCTGGCTCAACAGCCACGTGATCAACCAGGACATCGTGGCCTGGGTCGGCCAGGGCCGCATCGCCGACCGCACCCGCGAAAACCTGGGCGCCAGCGACCGGGGCATTGCGATGCTGCGGCGCCAGCTGTTCGAGGACATCGACGCGGTGCAGGCCGGGCGCGACCCCAAGGGTGTGCTGCGCGACCCCGAACGCAACCAGCGCGTGGTGCTGCCCAGCGACTCGCGCGACTTCTTCCTGCACGGCCTGCCCCTGGCCGACTACCAGCGCCACCCCAAGTGGGCCCGGCTGCTGAACCATTTCATCTTCCACGCCGGCCAGCCCGACTGGGTGCAGCAGGCCCACGCCGAGGCCACCGGCGTGGCCATCCAGCCCATGCAGGTGCTCGACCTCTGAACCCACCCCACAGACCGCCCCTGCGCCAGAAAGACCGTTTTGTGACCCTCTCACCCACCCTCCAGGTTCGGCTTCGATCCATCACGTTGGAGGCCGACCACATCCTCGGCTTCGAGCTGGTGGCCCTCCCCCCGGACAACAGCCTGCCGGCGTTCACCGCCGGCGCCCACATTGACCTGCACCTGCCCACCCCCGGCGGTGCGCTGGTGCGCAGCTACTCGCTGCTGAACGACCCGCGGGAAACGCACCGCTACCGCATCGGCGTGAACCGCGACCCGAAATCGCGCGGCGGCTCGCGCCATGTGCACGAGGTGCTGCGCGTGGGCGATGTGCTCACCATCAGCGCGCCGCGCAACAACTTCCCGCTGGACGAAAGCGCGCCGTTCAACGTGTTCATTGCGGGCGGCATCGGCATCACACCCATGCTGGGCATGATCGCCCGCTCGCAGGCGCTGGGCACGCCCTGGCGGCTGCACTACGCCGCCCGCACGCGCCAGCACGCCGGCTTTCTGGACCTGCTGGCCACCTACCAAGGCCAGCCCGGCGCCGAGTTGGTGCTGAACTTTGACCAGGAGCCCGGCGGTCAGATGCTGAACCTGAACCGCGTGGTGGACGCCTTGCCCGCCGGCGCCCATGTGTACTGTTGCGGCCCGCTGCCCATGCTGGAGGCCTACGAGCAGGCCACCGCCGGCCTGCCGCCCGAGCGCGTGCACCGCGAATACTTCGCCGCCAAAGAGGCTGCGGCCACCGCTGGCGGCTTCACGGTGGAGCTGGCCCGCAGCCACAAAACGCTGACCGTGCCCGAAGGCAAAACCATTCTGGACTGCCTGATCGAGATCCAGGTGGAGCCGCCGTTTTCGTGCCGCGAAGGCGTGTGCGGCACCTGCGAAGTGCGCGTGCTGGACGGCACGCCCGACCACCGCGATCTGGTGCTGACCGATGCCGAACGCGCCGCCGGCGACCGCATGATGGTCTGCTGCTCCGGCGCCAAAAGTCCCCGGCTGGTGCTCGATCTCTGAGCCCCCAGCCTCCCCATTTCAAACCGAAAGCAGCCCCATGAGCGAACCCCTCATCACCTACGAACTCGACGGCAACATCGCCCTGATCGGCCTGAACCGCCCGGACAAACGCAACGCCATCAACGACCCGCTGATCGACGAGCTGCGCGCGGCGGTGCTGCGCGCCCACGAAGAAGCCGACGTGGCCGTGCTGTTTGGCCACGGCAGCAACTTCTGCGCCGGGCTCGACCTGGCCGAGGCGCTGGCCCGCGCCACCGGCCAGATCAAGGCCGCGCGCAAACGCAAACGCCACAACTGGCACGAGGTGTTCGACCTGATCGCCCGCGGCCCGATTCCCTTTGTGGCCGCGCTGCACGGCGCGGTGGTGGGCGGCGGCCTGGAACTGGCCACCGCGGCCCATGTGCGCGTGTGCGACGAGACCGCGCTCTTCGGCCTGCCCGAAGGCCAGCGCGGCATCTTCGTGGGCGGCGGCGGCACGGTGCGCATCCAGCGCGTGGTGGGCACCACCGTGATGATGGACATGATGCTCACCGGGCGCCTGCTCACGCCCGCCGAAGGCCTGCAGGAACACGTGGTGCGCTACGTCACCCCGGCGGGCGAGTCCCTGGCCAAAGCCCGGGACCTGGCGGCGCGCATCGCCAAGAACAGCATCGACACCAACTGGATGATCATCAACGTGCTGCCGCGCATCCACGACATGTCGCACGACGACGGCCTGTTCGTGGAACAGCTCAACTCGGCCCGCGCCCGCCCGCCCGAGGCCGAAGCCCGCCTGCGCGAGTTCGTGGACGGCAAAGCCAAAAAACTGCAAGACAACCAGGCCTGAGACACCGCCATGAGCACCTTTGATTGGTTCCACGTCAGCGATGAAGAACGCGCCCGCGCCGCCGCCCACGCCCGCATGGCCGCCGCCCAGGCCGCCTGCATTCCCGACATTCCCGCCAGCACACCGCTGCGCCCCGTGCAACGGGTCGCCGTCATCGGCGCCGGCACCATGGGCGGCGGCATCGCCATGTCGCTGGCCAACATCGGCATTCCCGTCACCCTGATCGACAGCAGCGCGCAGGGGCTGGAGCGCGGCCTGGCCCGCGTGAAAGACAACTACGCCACCACCGTCAAGCGCGGCAAGCTCAACCCGGCCGAGATGGAACAGCGCCTGGCGCGGATCACCGGCACCCTGCAGATGGCCGACGTGAAAGAGGCCGACATGGTGATCGAAGCGGTGTTTGAAGACATGGGCCTGAAGCAGGACATCTTCAGACAGCTCGACGCCCTGGCCAAACCGGGCGCCATCCTGGCCACCAACACCTCGGGCCTGGACGTGGACGCCATCGCCGCCGTCACCTCGCGCCCGCAAGACGTGGTGGGCGCGCACTTCTTCAGCCCGGCCCACGTCATGAAGCTGCTGGAGGTGGTGCGGGGCGCCCAGACGGCACCCGACGTGATCGCCACGCTGATGGACCTGGGCCAGCGCATGGGCAAGATCGCCGTGCTGGCGCGCATCTACCCCGGCTTCATCGGCAACGCGCTGTTTCGCAACTACACCCGCGAAGCGCACTTTCTGGTGGAAGACGGTGCCCTGCCCCACGAGGTGGACGCGGCGCTGAAAAAGTTTGGCTACGCCATGGGCATCTTCGCGGTGCACGACATGGCCGGCAACGACGTGGGCTACCAGACCCGCAAGGCCCAGATGGCCACGCGCCCGACCGACCGGCGCTGGAACGACCTGATCCTCAAGCTGTGTGACCTGGGCCGCCTGGGCCAAAAAAGCGGCAAGGGCTGGTACCGCTACGAAGCCGGCGACCGTACCCCACAGCGCGACCCCGAGCTGGAGCAATTCATCGTCGAAGAGTCGGCGCGCATGGGCATTCAGCGCCAGCCGATGGACGAGAACGACATCCTAAAACGCTGCCTCTACGGCATGGTCAACGAAGGCGCCAAGCTGCTGGAGCAAGGGATTGCGCTGCGCCCCAGCGACATCGACATCACCTACCTCACGGGCTACGGTTTTCCGGCCCACCACGGCGGCCCGATGTACCTGGCCGACCGCATCGGCCTGGCCCAGGTGCTGGCCGACATCCAACGCTTTCATGCGCAAGACGGCCACTGGTGGCAACCCGCGCCGCTGCTGGAGCGCCTGGTGCGCGAAGGCAAGCGCTTCGCCGACCTGCAACCCACACCCTGAAGCGGGATGGCAGCGGTTACCCGCTTGGCTCAGAACTACCACCGAAAGCTTGTATGGACCTCGGCATTCAAGGACGCCAGGCACTCGTCTGTGCCTCATCGCAGGGCCTGGGCTACGCCTGTGCACTCGCCTTGGCGCAGGAAGGCTGCGCCGTTTTCATCAATGGCCGCGACGCGGACAAGCTGCACCGCGCAGCCGAGGCTCTGCGGCGAGAGACCGGCGCACGGGTGACCCCTGTGCCGGCTGACATTGCGACCGACACCGGACGGGCAGCCCTGCTGCGGGCGTGCCCCGAGCCCGACATCCTGGTGAACAACAACGCCGGGCCACCGCCGGGCAAACTGGCCGACTGGGACCATGCCGCCTGGATCGGTGCGCTGGAGAGCAACTTGCTCGCCGCGGCGTTTCTCATCCAGGCCGTCCTGCCCGGCATGCGCGAGCGCCGGTTCGGTCGCATCGTCAACATCACCTCGGCCATGGTCAAAACGCCCCACGCCGCCATGGGTTTGTCCACCGCCGCCCGCGCCGCCCTCACCGCTCTGTGCAAAGCCTTGTCGCGCGAGGCCATCGTCGACAACGTGACCCTCAACAACCTGCTGCCTGAGCGCTTCGATACACCGCGACAAGCGTTCATGACATCACGCCTGATGCAGGAACAAGGCATCACCCGTGAAGAGGCCAGACGTCAGATCACCAACACCTTGCCCGCCCAGCGGTTTGGCGACCCAGCCGAGTTCGGCGCCACCTGCGCTTTTCTGTGCGGCGCCAAGTCGGGTTTCATGACCGGACAAAACCTGCAGCTGGACGGCGGCGCGTACACGGGTCTCATGTGAGATGCAAGCGTCAGATGCAGGGACCGTTTCTGATCCACGCCTTGAGGGTGACGCGGGAGTTCCCGCTGAGCTCGGCGGCCTGTTGCGTGGTGATCATTTCGGTAGCGCCGATGCACTGGCGCTGGTCGTTGGCCCACCCCCAGCACAACAGCGCCTGAATTCGCGCTTCGCTCGCTTACGAACCGCCCGCTCGCTAGCATGGTGGTTTGGCGGGCTCACGGCCAGCGACTGGCAAGGGAATGGACGATGTATTGGTGGCGAAAACACTTGAGTAAAGCCAACTGACCAAACCCGACGTCAGATGTCGACGTGCTTCAGCCAGGGCCCAATCCAATCAGGGTCAGGCGGCTGGCTTTCACGGCATGATGCGACGCTCCGGCATTGATGGAGTGAACATAGACATGCCCCTCTGCATCAGGTATCGCATGGGTCAGGATGCGTGCCCGCACGCCGTCGAGACTTGCCAGCAGGCTGGGCGTTAGGCCGTGTTCGACCACCACCCTGGTCTTGCTGCCGAAGGAAAGTTGTGATTCCTGTTGTGGTTGCGCAGCAGCCTCAGGTGCCGGCGGTGGCGCCACAGTGACTGTCGGATCGGGTGAGTGCTGCAACGGCGTGACCTCGACAGAGCACTCACCGAGATTTACTGTGTGTTGGTCCAAGACCGGCCACATCACCAGCTTTGCCTGCGGTTGGGACAACGGATGATTTTGAAAGCACAAAGAAGAAAGGACTTAGAGCATTTCTGCTCTAAGTCCTTGATTCATATGGTCGGCGTGGCGGGATTCGAACTCGCGACCCCTTGCACCCCATGCAAGTGCGCTACCAGGCTGCGCTACACGCCGACAAGCCTCATATTATAGCCACCATTTCTGCTGTTTCAGACCGGGTAACGAAGAAGCTCACGTATTTCCAGCAATTCTTGCCGGAGATCGAACGAATTCGAGGCGACACAGCCCGGCGATGCGACCTCCAGAGGAGCAACAGCCTGCGCGTCTTCTGAAGAGATCGTGTCGTAGGAAGGCTCTTCGGGTGTCCCGGCGTCTTCCGCGGGCGGGCGGTGGCGCCCACGATCGGACTGTGCCCATTCCTGCAGCTTGTTGCGCGCGCCGCTGATGGTGAAACCCTGGTCGTACAGCAAGTCGCGAATGCGGCGGATCATCAGCACTTCGTGGTGCTGGTAATACCGCCGGTTGCCGCGGCGCTTCATGGGGCGCAGCTGGGTGAATTCCTGCTCCCAGTACCGCAGCACATGTGGCTTCACACCGCACAACTCGCCCACTTCTCCGATGGTGAAGTAGCGTTTGACGGGAATGGGAGGTAGGACTTTTTCCATCAAAATCAAGGCGGTGCGAGCCGATCCTTGAAATTTACTCTAACCCAGACACCCGTGCGCACATGCCTCGCAATATGTCTGCGCCGGCCCTTGTGACGCAGCCGGGAGCGCGGTCGCGCACCCGCAGGCGGCCGGGAGCACCGAGCGCTTGATGCCCCTGAGCGGAAGCGCTCTCAGGTCGCAGCACCGGCGTTTTGCACCTGCTCCTTGAGCTTGGGGCTCGCGTGAAAGGTGACCACGCGCCTTGCCTTGATGGCCACGGGTTCGCCAGTACGGGGGTTGCGCCCGGGACGAGGCGCTTTGGTGCGGATCTGGAAATTGCCAAATCCGGAAATCTTCACATCGGTACCCTCGACGAGGCTGTCGGTCACCAGATCGAAGAAGGCGTCGATCATGTCCTTGGACTCGCGCTTGTTCAGTCCGATCTGGTCGAACAGCAACTCGGCGAGCTGCGCTTTGGTCAGTGCCGGGGTTTCCAGGCTTTCGACTGCCAGTTCCATCGCTTGGGTCTCCATCGGTGTTGATCAAGTACGCAGCCGGGCCGCAACGCGCTGGGCCAGCGAGTCGAGCGCTCCCTGGACGGTCGCTTCAATGTCTTCCTCGGTCAGTGTAGCGTCGTCACGGTTCAGGACGAGGCGCACCGCCAGGCTTTTTTCATCCGCTGCCAAGCCGCCGGCGCCCGTGTCTGCACCCTGCTTCTTGGGACGGTACACGTCGAACAAGACGACATCCCGCAACCAGGCACTGCCTGGCGCACGGATCGCCTCGATCACCGCAGCGTGTGTGACGGCTTCCTTGACCACGACCGCCAAATCGCGCTCGACGGCCTGGTGGCGACTCACACTCTGGAACACCGGGACATCGCGGGTCAGCACGGCGTCCAGCTCCAGCTCGAACAGCACGGGCGCCTGTGCCAGCTCATAGGACTGGCGCCAGCGCGGGTGCAGTTCGCCCACATGGCCGATGCAGCGGCCCTGCAGCCAGACGCTGGCGCAGCGCCCCGGGTGCATAGCAGGGTGTTCGGCTGGCCGGAATTCGGCCTGCGCCGGTGCCAGCAGCGCCTGAACATCGCCTTTGGCGTCAAAGAAATCCACGTTGCGCTCGGGCGCGCCCCACTGCAGGGTTTGTGCGGGGCCGAAGCACAGGCCCGCGACGCGCATGGGCTGGTCAAAACCCGCCACATGGGTGTCGCTGTCGGTCACAGACGGGTCTTTGCGGAACACGCGGCCCACCTCGAACAGCCGCACGCGATCGGCCCGGCGGTCGAGGTTGAACTTCAGCACCGACACCAGGCTGCCCAGCAATGACGAGCGCATCACGCTCATCTGGCTGGCGATGGGGTTGAGCAGCTTGATCGGGTCCGCGTTGCCGGCGAGCTCACGCTCCCAGCGCTCTTCCACAAAGCTGAAGTTGATGGTTTCCTGGTAGCCCAGCTGGGCCAGCTGGCGGCGTACCGCGAACGGCCCGCGCCGCGCCTCGGTGCGGATCTTGGCGGTGATGGGGGCCTGCGGGGGCGTGGCGGGCAAATGCTCGTAGCCCACGACGCGGGCCACCTCTTCGATCAGGTCTTCCTCGATCTGCAGGTCAAAGCGGTACGCCGGCGGCGTCACGGTGAGGGTACCCTCGCCCTCTTCCAGCGCCAGGCCCAGCCGGCGCAGCGCGCCAGCACACTGCGCCTGCGACAGCGGCATGCCGATGACCTTCGCAGCGCGGGCCACCCGCAGCGTCACCGGGGTGGGCACCGGCAGGTTCACGATCTGGTCATCTAGCGTCGCGGCCTCACCGCCGCAGATGTCCAGCACCAGCTGCGTGATGCGCTCGACGTGCTCAACGGTGGTGGAGGGATCAACACCCCGCTCGAACCGGTGTCCCGCGTCGGTGGAAAAGTTGTAGCGGCGTGAGCGCCCTGCAATCGCCTTGGGCCACCAGAACGCGGCTTCAATGAAGATGTTGCGCGTGTCGTCCGACACCGCCGTGGCGTCACCACCCATGATGCCCGCCAGCGACTCGACCGACTGGTCGTCGGCGATCACGCCCACGGCCGGGTCCACGGCCACCTTGTTGCCGTTCAGCAGCTTCAGCTGCTCGCCTTCGCGGCCCCAGCGCACCTGCAGGCCGCCGTGGATCTTGTCGAGGTCGAAAATGTGCGACGGCCGGCCCAGCTCGAACATCACATAGTTGGAGATGTCCACCAGTGGCGACACGCTGCGCTGCCCGCAGCGGGCCAGCCGCTCGACCATCCAGGCCGGCGTGGTGGCGCGGGTGTTGACGCCGCGCACGATGCGACCGGTGAAGCGCCCGCACAGGTCAGGTGCCTGCACCTGCACCGGCAAACGGTCCTGCAAGGTGACGGGCACCGCCGAAAAGCTGGGCTCCTGCAAGGGCGCACCGGTGAGCGCGGCCACTTCGCGGGCGATGCCATAGACGCTCAGGCAATGTGCCAGGTTGGGCGTGAGCTTCAGGGTGAACAGTATGTCGTCGAGCTGCAATTGCTCGCGGATGTCGCGCCCCACCACGGCGTCGTCGGCCAGCTCCAGCAGGCCACCGTGTTCGTCGTTGAGTTTCAGTTCCTTGGCCGAGCACAACATGCCCTGGCTTTCGACGCCCCGCAGCTTGCCGAGCTTGATGAGGAAGGGCTTGCCATCCTCACCCGGCGGCAGGGCCGCGCCCACGGTGGCACAGGGCACCAGAATGCCGGGGCGTGCATTGGGCGCACCGCACACGATGCTGAGTGGCTGGGGCTGGCCCACATCGACCTGGCAGACGCGCAGCCGGTCGGCGTTCGGGTGCTGGACCGCCTCCAGGATGCGCCCCACCACCACACCGGTGAAGGGTGGTGCCACCGGCTCCAGTTCCTCCACCTCCAGACCGGCCATGGTCAGGGTGTCGGCCAGCTGCTGGCTGCTCAGGGGCGGGTTGCAGAAGGCACGCAGCCAGGATTCAGGAAATTGCATGGATTCGTCTCAACAAAATTCAACGTGTCGGCCCGCTGTGCCATGGGCAGAAACACCACCGGTCCGGCTCCCGGCCGACCGGTGTTGCCCGGGAGCGGGAGCGTCGCCAGGCGGCGCGGGGCTTCAATTCAGCGGAACTGCTTCAAGAACCGGATGTCGCCGTCAAAGAACAGGCGCAGGTCGTTCACGCCATAGCGCAGCATCGTCAGGCGGTCGGGCCCCATGCCGAAGGCAAAGCCGATGTAGCGCTCGGGGTCCAGGCCCATGTTGCGCACCACGTTCGGGTGCACCTGGCCAGAGCCCGCCACTTCCAGCCAGCGCCCGGCCAGCGGGCCGCTCTGGAACTGGATGTCGATCTCGGCGCTGGGCTCGGTGAAAGGGAAAAAACTGGGGCGGAAACGCAGCACCAGGTCGTCCGATTCGAAGAAGGTGCGACAGAAATCGGTGAAGACGTATTTGAGGTCTTTGAAGCTGACGTTCTCCCCGATCCACAGGCCCTCGCACTGGTGGAACATGGGCGAGTGCGTGGCATCACTGTCCACGCGGTAGGTGCGCCCGGGCGCGATGACGCGGATCTCGGGCATGCCGGCCCCGCTGTCGATGGCCGCGCGGTGGCGCTTGACGTGCTGCACCGCGTGGCGGATCTGCATCGGGCTGGTGTGCGTGCGCAGCAGATTGGGCGCCTGGGCGCTGCCGCCTTCAACGTAGAACGTGTCGTGCATCGAACGCGCCGGGTGGTCCTCGGGCGTGTTCAGGGCGGTGAAATTGAACCAGTCGGACTCGATCTCGGGGCCTTCGGCCACCTCGAAGCCCATGGAGCCGAAGATCGCCTCGATGCGCTCCAGTGTCAGACTCACCGGGTGCAGACCCCCCTGGCCGCGCTGACGCCCGGGCAGGGTGACGTCCAGCGCCTCGGCCTTGAGTTGAAGGTCAAGCTCGGCTTCAGCCAGCGCCTGGCGCCGCGCCGTGAGCGCCGCTTCCACCGCCTGCTTGGTCTGGTTGATGGCAGCGCCGCGGGTTTTCTTCTCGTCCACGGACAAAGCCGCCATGCCCTTCATCAAGTCCGTGATGCGACCCGACTTGCCCAGGAACAGGGCCTTGGCATTTTCCAGTTCGGCCGGGGTGGCAGCTTGCGCGAAAGCCTCGCGCGCGCCCTCAACCAGTGCGTCCAACTCGTTCATGTGTGTGCTCGTGCGTTGCGGAAACAAAAAAGGGGCTGAGAGCCGCGAGGGAAATCCCTCAAGCCTCAACCCCTTTGAGCGACTGGAGGTGCTGCAGCCCGAAAGGCCGCTGCACCCCGTCGTGAATCAAGCGGCCAGCTTGGCTTTGACTTGCTCCACGATGCTGCCGAAAGCAGCCGGGTCGTTCACGGCCAGATCGGCCAGAACCTTGCGGTCGATCTCGATTGACGCCTTCTTCAGGCCATTGGCGAACTGGCTGTACGTCAGGCCGCAAGCGCGTGCACCAGCGTTGATACGCGCGATCCACAGCTGACGGAAGACGCGCTTCTTGTTGCGACGGTCACGGTAGGCGTATTGCCCAGCCTTCATCACCGCCTGTTTGGCGATGCGGAAGACGTTACCGCGGCGACCGCGAAAGCCCTTTGCAAGGGCGAGAACTTTTTTGTGACGGGCGCGTGCCGTTACACCACGTTTGACGCGAGGCATGTATTAACTCCTTGTTCGTCGTTGATCAAATGCCCATGCCGGGCAGCATCTGCGCCATGTGACCCATATTGGTCTCATGGACAGTCACCGCACCACGCAGGTGGCGTTTGGTCTTGGTGGACTTCTTCGTCAGGATGTGACGCTTGAAGGCTTGACCGCGCTTGACGGTGCCACCGGGACGAACGCGAAATCGCTTCTTCGCGCTGCTCTTGGTCTTCATTTTGGGCATTGGAATGCTCCTTCTGATTTGTGCTCGTGAGGCGCTGCGAACCTTCCGCAGACTTGTTGGCCCCGAGCCACTTTTAGGGAAGCGCCTTGCAGCGCTTCCATTCGGCATCCAGCCTTTCGGCCAGCACCTCGAACCGGCAGGAGACTACCCTGCCCGTCCAATCCTTCAAAATCTCAGCGGGCCGGCGACTCTGCGCCTTGAGGGGCAGCTTCCGACACCTTGGCGGCGCCGCCACCTGTCACCTTCTTGCGACCCGGGGCAATCATCATGATCATCTGGCGGCCTTCCAGCTTGGGAAACTGCTCCACGATGATCGAATCGGCCAGCTCGTCGCGGATGCGGTTCAACAAGGCCAGACCCAGGTCCTGGTGCGTGATCTCGCGACCGCGAAAACGCAGCGTGATCTTGCACTTGTCGCCATCATCCAGAAAACGCCGGATGTTGCGCATCTTGATGTTGTAGTCGCCGTCGTCGGTACCGGGGCGGAATTTGACTTCCTTGATCTCGATGACGGTCTGCTTGGCCTTGGCCTCAGCCGCCTTCTTCTGCTCTTGGTACTTGAACTTGCCATAGTCCATCAGGCGACACACCGGAGGAACGGCGGTTGCTGCGATCTCGACCAAGTCCACGTCCAGCTCGCCAGCCATGCGCAACGCTTCCGACAGACTGACGATGCCCAGCGGCTCGTTTTCGGGGCCGTTGAGGCGAACCTCAGGGGCCATGATTTCACGGTTCAGACGGTGTGCGCGCTCTTCGCGTTGGCGGCGGTCACGAAAATTGGTAGCTATGGTGTGTTCCTTGGCGTGGGCTGTTCAGACAGGGTGGCAACCACAATTGTTGCCCTGGCGCATGAGCGATGGATACCGCAGCAGCAAGGGCAACAACCGGACGTCTGAATTCAAACCCTGGATGAAACGTCTGCCGAAATGAGTCTGGAAAATTCTTCCAGCGGCATCACGCCGAGGTCTTTGTTACCTCGAGCCCGCACAGCCACGGCACCAGCCGCCTTCTCTTTGTCGCCCACGACAACGATGTAAGGCAGCTTTTGCAACGCGTGCTCCCGTATTTTATACGTGATTTTCTCGTTGCGCAGGTCGGTAATGACCCTAAGCCCTTGATTTTGCAACGTTTTAGCGATTTCGCGACAGTAATCAGCCTGTGCGTCAGTGATATTGAGTACCGCCACCTGCACCGGCGCGAGCCAGACGGGCAGCGCACCCGCATGCTCCTCGATCAGGATGCCGATGAAACGCTCCAGGCTGCCGACGATGGCACGGTGCAGAACGACGGGGTGGTGGCGCACGCCGTCTTCACCCACAAACTCTGCATCCAGCCGCTCGGGCAGGTTGGGATCGACCTGAATCGTGCCGCACTGCCACTCCCGGCCAATGGCGTCCTTCAGGGTGTATTCGATCTTCGGGCCGTAGAAGGCACCCTCTCCGGGCAGGTACTCGAATTCACAGCCCGAGGCCTTCAGGCCATTGGCCAGTGCGGCTTCGGCCCGGTCCCAGCTCTCCTCGGAGCCGATGCGCTTTTCCGGACGCGTCGAGAGCTTGTAGATGATGTGCGTGAAGCCAAAATCCTTGTAGACCTTCTGCAGCAGCGTGGTGAAGGCCACCACCTCGTCCTGGATCTGGTCTTCGGTACAGAAGATGTGGCCGTCGTCCTGCGTGAAGGCGCGCACGCGCATGATGCCGTGCAGGCCGCCGCTGGGCTCGTTCCGGTGGCACTGGCCGAATTCGCCGAATCGCAGCGGCAGGTCGCGGTAGCTCTTGATGCCCTGCTTGAAGATGATGATGTGGCCCGGGCAGTTCATTGGCTTGAGCGCGTAGTCGCGCTTCTCCGACTCGGTCACGAACATGTTCTCGCGGTACTTGTCCCAGTGCCCGGTTTTCTCCCACAGGCTCTGGTCCAGAATCTGCGGGCCTTTCACCTCTTGGTAGCCGTTCTCGCGGTAGACGCGGCGCATGTACTGCTCCACCTCCTGCCACAGCGTCCAGCCTTTGGGGTGCCAGAACACCGTGCCGGGCGAATGCTCATCGATGTGGAACAGGTCGAGTTCACGCCCGAGCTTGCGGTGGTCGCGCTTCTCAGCCTCCTCGATCATCCGCAGGTGCTGCTGCAAGTCTTCCTTGCTCGCCCAGGCGGTGCCGTAGATGCGCTGCAGCATCTCGTTGCGGTGGTCACCACGCCAGTAGGCGCCGGCCACCTTCATGAGCTTGAAGTGCTTGAGCTTGCCGGTGCTGGGCACGTGGGGGCCACGGCAGAGGTCCTCAAACGCGCCTTCGCGGTACAACGACACGTCCTCGTTGGTCGGGATGCTGGCGATGATCTCGGCCTTGTAGTGTTCGCCCAGCCCCTTGAAGTAGGCCACCGCCTCGTCGCGCGGCAGCACGCGGCGCACCACGGGCTCGTCCTTCGCGGCCAGCTCGGCCATGCGCTTCTCGATGGCGGCCAGGTCTTCCGGTGTGAACGGGCGCTTGTACGAGAAGTCGTAGAAAAAGCCGTTCTCGATCACCGGGCCGATCGTCACCTGCGCCTCGGGGAACAACTCCTTGACAGCGTAAGCCAGCAGGTGCGCGGTGGAATGGCGGATCACCTCCAGGCCATCCGCATCCTTGGCCGTGATGATGGACAGCGGGCTGTCGGCCGTGATCTGGTGGCTGGTGTCCACGACCTTGTCGCCGATCTTGCCGGCCAGCGCGGCCTTGGCCAGGCCGGCACCGATGGAGGCCGCGACCTCGGCCACAGTGACCGGGCCAGGGAATTCGCGTTGGGAGCCGTCGGGGAGCGTGATGTGCAACATGGGTGTCCAGAAAACAAAAAAGCGCGGCAGGGGCCGCGCTGGAGAGAGAAGGAAAAGGAGTCGGGCAGGCGCGAACTGCAGGCCTAGGCGGCCAGGAATGTGCCCTTGTGAGTTCGCGGTGTCATAACCGATTTGCCTTTCTCGCTCTTGTGGATTCGATAAAGAAAAGATTTTCCCACAAAAAAGCCCGGGGGTTGCCCGGGCTTCGCTCGCCTTGGCCCGCCCGTTGGACGGGCTTAGGGGATCAGTGGAACTGCTCTTCTTCGGTCGAGCCGGTGAGTGCCTTCACGGAGGACGAGCCACCCTGGATCACGGTGGTCACGTCGTCGAAGTAGCCAGCGCCGACTTCCTGCTGGTGCGACACGAAGGTGTAGCCCTTGTCGCGTGCAGCGAATTCGGGCTCCTGCACCATTTCGGTGTAGTGCTTCATGCCTTCGCCGCGGGCGTAGGCGTGGGCGAACTGGAAGGTGTTGAACCAGTTGATGTGGATGCCGGCCAGGGTGATGAACTGGTACTTGTAACCCAGCGCCGCCAGGTCTTCCTGGAAGGAAGCGATCTGGCTGTCGTTGAGGTTCTTCTTCCAGTTGAACGAGGGCGAGCAGTTGTACGACAGCAGCTTGCCGGGGCAGGCAGCGTGCACGGCCTGAGCGAACTCACGGGCGAAGCCGATGTCGGGCACGCCGGTCTCGCACCACACCAGGTCGGCGTAGGGAGCGTAGGCCACGCCGCGGCTGATGGCCTGCTCCAGGCCGTTCTTGACGCGGTAGAAACCTTCCTGCGTGCGCTCGCCGGTCAGGAACGGCTTGTCGTTGGCGTCGTGGTCGCTGGTGATCAGGTTGGCGGCTTCGGCGTCGGTGCGGGCCAGCACGATGGTGGACACGCCCATGACGTCGGCAGCGAAACGCGCGGCGATCAGCTTCTCGCAGGCTTCCTGCGTGGGCACCAGCACCTTGCCACCCATGTGACCGCACTTCTTCACGGCGGCCAGCTGGTCTTCGAAGTGAACGCCTGCGGCACCGGCCGAGATCATGTTCTTCATCAGTTCGAAGGCGTTGAGCACGCCACCGAAACCGGCTTCCGCATCGGCCACGATGGGCAGGAAGTAGTCGATGAACTCAGGGCTGCCCGGCTCGATGCCACGGCCCCACTGGATTTCGTCGGCGCGCTTGAAGGTGTTGTTGATGCGGCGCACCATGGTCGGCACCGAGTCGTAGGCGTAGAGCGACTGGTCGGGGTACATGGTTTCGGACGTGTTGCCGTCGGCGGCCACCTGCCAGCCCGACAGGTACACCGCTTCCAGACCAGCCTTGGCCTGCTGCATGGCCTGGCCGGCACTGATGGCGCCGAAGGCGTTGACGTAACCCTTCTTGGCGCCGCCGTTGACCTTGTCCCACAGCTTCTCGGCGCCACGCTTGGCCAGCGTGTGCTCGATCTGCATGCTGCCGCGCAGGCGCACGACGTCAGCGGCGCTGTAGCCACGCTTCACTCCCTTCCAGCGGGGGTTGGTGGCCCAGTCTTTTTCCAGGGCTTCGATTTGCTGCGCGCGGCTCAGTTGCTCGGTCAGGGATTGGGGCATGTGAGACTCCATCAGGTTAAAAAAACGGTTGGGGCAATGTGCTTGCAAGTACGGTGCCGATGTGTTGACTTTAAGTCTTATAGAAGACTTTGAAAAGCTCTTGTGTCTTATATAAGATAAAAAATTTTCTCTTTCATTTCAACACACTTTAAATGTCTTCCCTCAATATGAAAATCGATTTTCTGTAATGAGAAAATTTCTTGCACTGCACCATTCCGCATTTTTGCAATATGGAAAATGAATTCCCCATCGTGGAATGAGCACGGGTACCCGCGCCCCACTCCCGCGCGCAGCGTCCAACCGCACGCACAACAGACGGGCCATCGAGCAGCTCAACGGTTCAGGCATGATGCGCACCCATGCAGATCCAGAAGCATTCGCGGGAGGCGGCTTGAGCCGGTTGTGGGCGTACGGTAGCCTGGGGCTGAGCATGGCGCTGGTGGGCAGTTACGTGGCGCTGTCCAAGCCGCTGGTGCTGGTGTTCCCGGTGTTCCTGCTGGCGTGGTTGCGCTTCGGCATCGGTGGCCTTGCCATGGTGCGCTGGCTTCAAAAGCCGGCCAGCGAACAACCCCTGTCGCCCCAGACCCGGCGCCTGCTGTTCCTGGAGTCGTTTCTGGGCAACTTCCTGTTCTCCATCTGCATGCTCTTTGGCGTGAGCATGACGACCGCCGTGGCAGCGGGTGTCGTGATGTCATCCATTCCCGCCGTGGTCGCGGTCCTGAGCTGGCTGTTCCTGCGTGAGCGCATCGGCTGGCGCAGCATCGCCGCCATTGCCTGTGCGGCGGTCGGCATCGGCCTGTTTTCTCTCCAGAAAGCCGACCCCGGGCTGAGTGCAGCACCCGACACGAGCGGTCCGTGGGGAATGGACCGGGCCCTGCTGGGCAATTTGCTGGTGTTCGCCGCCGTGGTCTGCGAAGCGGCTTATGTGGTGATCGGCAAACGCCTCACCGACGGGCTGGGGCCCAAGCGCATCTCGGCCCTCATCAACCTGTGGGGCTTTGCGCTGGTCACGCCTTTTGGCATCTGGGCCGCCTGGTCGTTCGATTTTGGTGCCGTCCAGTGGCCGATCTGGGGCCTGCTGGTCTTTTACGGCCTGGCCGCCAGCGTGTGGACCGTGTGGCTGTGGATGACCGGGCTGAAAACGGTGCCGGCGTCCCAGGCGGGGGTGTTCACGGTGATGCTGCCCATCAGCGCGGCCGTCATCGGTGTGGCCTTCATGGGCGAACGGCTCAGCGCGGTGCAGGTGCTGGCGTTCGCGATTGCACTGTTCGGTCTGGTGCTCGCCACGCTGCCTGGGCGACGCTCGCGCGTGGCTGTCTGAAACTCAAGCGCACCAAAGCCCGGTCGGGTTGGTGATGCCCATCCAGAGCGCCCAGCCCGAAGTCACGGCAAGCGCCACACCGGCCATCCGGATACCCCAAGCGCCCGAGCGCCCGCCGCGCAAGCGCAGGAGCAGCCAAGGACCAGCCGTGAGGGAGACCGATGTGCCAATGGAGAACAGGGCCATGACGGCTGCTCCCTCCAGCGCATTCGCCGAGAGCGAGGCCACCAGCAAGGCCGAGTACAGCAGGCCACACGGCATCAAGGCCCACCCCATTCCCAACACCACAGGCGCACGCGGCCCCATCGAGCTCAGCACGGGCCGGGCTTTGCGCCACACCGTCTGGCCGAGGTTCTCGATCCACGCCGGCTGACGCGCCCGCCAGATCAGTGCAGCGCCGAGCATCAGCGCCGCCACATGGAACATGGTCCAGACCGGGCGCAGCACCGCGGTGTTCGTGCCCAGCCAGGCCAGTCCCTGCACCGACCCTGCGGCGAACGCCCCGAACAGGGCATAACCCAGCAGCCGGCTGAGTTGGAACATCCAGAGCGCCGAGGTGCTGCGTTCGCCGGCCGCTCGGCTGATGCCGGCGCACGCGGCACCGCACATGGCCACACAATGCGGTCCACCGGCCAAGCCCATGAAGAGGGCGGTGAGTGCCATTGAAGTCTGCATGCGGAGACTCTAGCAGCGCTGCTGGGTTGCAGACATATCCCGCCTGGCGGCCGTGCCAACGGAGCCTTGCCGCCACGCGGGGCGACGCAAGACCCAGACCAACACCATTTCAGATGATCTTGGAGAAGCGGGCACGGTCCTGGTCGACCTGCAGGTTCTTGTCGAACACCATGGCAATGGCACGAACAAGAAACCAGCCCTGGGGTGTCACCTGCATGCTCGAGTCGTCCAAGGTGACCAGGCCCTGCTCTGCCAGGGTCGCCAGCGCGTCGAGCTCGCGCGCGAAGTACCGCTTGAACTCGATCAGATGCCCCAGTTCGATGGACTCGTACTGCAGCTGTCCCTGGCACATGATGGACATGATCACCGAGCGACGCAGCAGATCGTCGCGGGTCAACGCCATTCCTCTCACGATGGGCAGTCGCCCCTGGTCGAGCGCGTCATAGTATTCCTCCAGCGTCTTGGCGTTCTGGCTGTAGGTGGCGCCGATCCGGCCGATGGCCGACACACCGAGCGCGATCAGGTCGCAATCGGGCTGGGTGCTGTACCCCTGGAAATTGCGGTGCAGACGCCCCTGGCGCTTGGCCACCGCCAAGGCATCGCTCGGCAAGGCGAAGTGATCCATGCCGACGTACACATAGCCGGCTCCGATCAGCGCATCGAGAGAGGCCGACAACATGGCAAGCTTGTCGCCACCGCTGGGCAGTTCCGCTGCGATGATGCGCCGCTGAGGTTTGAAACGGGCCGGCAGGTGCGCGTAGGCGTACAGCGCGATGCGGTCGGGCCTGAGCTCGTTGACCTGGGCCAGCGTGCGGGCAAATGATTCGGGGGTCTGCAGCGGCAGGCCATAGATCAGATCGACGTTGATCGACTCAAAGCCGATCTTGCGCGCCGCCTCCACCAATGCAAACACCTGGTCGGCTGGTTGCACCCGGTGCACGGCCTTCTGCACGGCCGGATCGAAGTCCTGCACGCCAAAGCTCAAGCGGTTGAACCCCAGTCGGGCGAGCGTCTGCAGGCGCTGCTCGGTCACCGTTCGCGGATCGACCTCGACCGAATACTCCCCCCCGGGAACCAACGTGAAATTGCGCCGGATCATGCTCATGAGGTCCTCGAGCTCGGCGTCCGACAAGAAGGTGGGCGTGCCGCCGCCCAGATGCAACTGCGACACACTGTGGCCCTGTCCGAAGTGCTGCACCTGCAACTCGACCTCACGGGTGAGGTAGCGCAGGTACTCGGCGGCGCGCTCGTGGTGCTTGGTGATCACCTTGTTGCAAGCACAGTAATAGCAGACCGATTCGCAGAATGGGATGTGGACGTACAGTGACAGCGGGAGCGCCATCGAACCCACGCGTCGCTGCTCCAGCGCCTGGATGTAGTCGCCCTCGCCAAAGGCCTCGACGAAGCGATCTGCCGTGGGGTATGAGGTGTAACGCGGGCCGGGAATGTCGAACCGCTTCAGCAATTCGGGGGAAATGGCATGACTCACAAACAATTCTCCAGTTCTGAAGAGCGACTTTGCATCACACCCCTCTGACGGACCTTGATCTTGATCAACTCGACCCACCATGACGGGTAAACCCTCAGCTAGCCAAGGGAAGCTGATACAGTTTTTTCGACGCCAGTCAAGCCGATGCGTTAAGCTTCGCTCGCATTTCCGGAATACTTATGGACGTACATAGCATCAAAGTCGCCTGCTCCAGCTGCAACCTTCGCGAACTGTGCCTGCCCATGGGGCTGAACCCAGACGAGATGGTGAAGCTGGATACCGTGATCTCAACCCGCCGCCGGGTGAAGCGTGGCTCGGCCCTGTTCAACACGGGCGATCCGTTCACGTCTCTTTACGCTGTTCGATCAGGCTTCTTCAAAACCTGTGTGACCACCGCCGACGGTCGTGACCAGGTCACGGGCTTCCAGATGACCGGCGAAATCATTGGCCTGGACGGCATCGTGAGCGATCACCACTCCTGCGACGCAGTGGCACTCGAAGACGCCGAGGTCTGCGTGATGCCTTTCGATCAGGTCGAACAGCTCTCGCGAGAGTTCACCACGCTGCAGCACCATGTGCACAAGATCATGAGCCGCGAGATCGTGCGCGACCACAGCGTCATGCTGCTGCTGGGCAGCATGCGGGCTGAAGAACGCCTGGCGGCATTTCTGCTGAACCTGGTGCAGCGTCTGCACGCGCGCGGCTTCTCCCAGTCCGAGTTGATCCTGCGCATGACCCGCGAGGAAATCGGCAGCTACCTGGGCATGAAGCTCGAAACGGTGAGCCGTACCTTCTCGAAGTTCGTGGACGACGACATCATCGACGTGAAACAGCGCTACGTGCACATCAAGAACACCGAAGCGCTCAAACTGATCGTCAACCCCCAAAGCTGTCGGTGATCCCGGCACCTGCCAGGCTCCAGCCACAAGCAAAGCCCCTGACCGGGTGATCCCGTCTAGGGCTTGTTCTGGATATGCGATCGACGCGATTCAGCCGCAAGAATTGTTGCCCCGCACACATTCGGGCGGTCGCTCGTCGGGCAAAACAGGGCACCGGTTGACCTCGAAGGGTGACATCGACAGCAGCGTGGTGAGCGCGCTGGAGGCGATGGTGGCGCCCCAGAAAACGAAAAAGGCCAGCGTGTAGATGGCCTCCCGGGAGAGGGCCAGCGGTGCGCCGAACCAGTGAAGGTCGCTCGGATCGACCAAGGCGAACACAACCATCTCCAGCACCGCCGCGACCAGAAAGGCCGGCCATGCTATCCACATCAAACGCTGAGTCCACATGGGTGCTCTCCTGGGCTAAATTCGTTCGACGACAGGGCGAACCGCCGAAGCGTGACCCATCTTGTGCGCCCGTTTGGGCTTATTTTTCCAGTGGGACCACCGGTGAAGCTGCGTGGTTTCGACCCTGCATGGCCGGCTGAACCGCCATCAAAGCCTCCACCTTGGCTTGTCCTTCCAGGGCCAGAGCTGCACGCCGCTCACGCTCGTACACCTCTTTGTCGAGCACCGGGTCCTGGTCCATGCTGGAAATGACCACCATCGTGCTGGTGGCCAACACGCCGCATAACAAGAGCACAGGGATGAAGACGACCTGGGGAATGCGCCACCAGGGGGTGTTTTCCTGGCGAGGCGACGGTGCGAGGGTCGGGTTGCTCATGAGAAGACTCCAGATAAAAGTGGACAAGGGCCGTCAACAGCGATCAACGGGGGACCAGAAAGGCGGCCTTTTCGGACACCTGCGACACATTGTCGCCGGTCGAACGGACATCGAAGTGGATGGGGTGGGAACCCGTGCTGGCGGCGTCGGGTGGAATCTGAACCCGTACCGCGGCCGAGCGCACTTCTGTGGGTAGCACTTCGATCTCGTTGTCCGAGGCGATGGTGATCCCCGGCAGGCCCGAGACGCTGATGATGTAGCGCTGCGCGGTTTCCGTGGCGTTCATGATCTGCAGTCGGTACACGTTTTCAATGCGCCCCTGCTCGACCATGCGAGCCAGCGCCCCCCGGTCTCGGATCACGTCGACCTTGAGCGGTGTGCGCATGAAGAGACTGACCATGACCGCCACCGTGATGGCGGCAAGGATGCCGGAATACACCAAGACACGCGGGCGCAGCGCCCGCCGCAACATCTGCCGGGTGCTCCAGCTCTGCGCCACGCCGTTCTCGGTCGAGTATTTGATGAGACCGTGCGGATAACCCACCTTGTCCATCACATCGTCACAGACGTCGATACAGGCGCCGCAGCCGATGCATTCGTATTGCAGGCCTTTGCGGATATCGATACCCGTGGGGCACACCTGCACGCACAAGGTGCAATCCACACAGGAACCCAGACCCAGCGCTGCCGGGTCGGCTTTCTTCGAGCGCGGCCCGCGCGGTTCGCCCCGCTTCTCGTCGTAGGTGACGATCATCGTGTCCTTGTCGAACATCGCGCTCTGGAAGCGTGCATAGGGGCACATGTACTTGCACACCTGCTCACGCATGAAGCCCGCATTGCCGTAGGTGGCGAAGCCGTAAAAGAAGATCCAGAAGGTCTGCCAGGGACCGAGCGAGGCGGCGAGCGACAGCGCTGCCAGTTCCCGCACGGGCGTGAAGTAACCCACAAAGGTGAAGCCGGTCCACAGTGAGAACGCTATCCACAGCGCATGCTTGAGCCACTTCTTACCCAACTTCTCGCCGGACAACCCGGCCTTGTCCAGGCGCATGCGAGCCGAACGGTCTCCTTCCACCTTCTTCTCTATCCAGAGGAAGATCTCGGTGTACACGGTCTGGGGGCAGGCGTAGCCGCACCACAGGCGCCCCGCCACCGCCGTGAACAGGAACAGCGCCAGTGCCGAGATGACGAGCAGACCCGTCAGGTAGATGAAGTCCTGCGGGTACAGAACCAGTCCGAAAATGTAAAAACGCCGGGCTTCCAGGTCGAACAGCACCGCCTGGCGGGCATTCCACTCCAGCCACGGCAGGCCATAAAACACGATCTGCGTGATCCAGACCGTGATCCAGCGCCAGTTCGAAAACACACCCGACACCGATCGGGGGTAGATTTTTTCCCGCGCTGCGTACAGCGACACCATCTCGTCACCGCCCTTGGCGGGCTCGGGCACGATGGGGATGATGGGTTTCGGGGACTGCGCGTCAGGAGGCACGGAGCTCACGGCAATTCCGGGTAAGTGAAAAACAAAGGCCGGACCCGATGTGCGGCGCCCGGCCTCTCAAAGCCGCTTAACGGGCCGGGGTGTTCGACATACCCCAGACATAAGAGGCAAGCACGTTGATCTGGGCTTCATTCAACAGTGCTGCTTGGCCAGGCATCTGGTTGTTGATGCCGTTGTTGATCGCACGCACGATGGCCTCTTCTCCCCAGCCGTGGAGCCAGATGTTGTCGGTCAGGTTGGGTGCACCCATGGCCTGGTTGCCCTTGCCGTCCATGCCATGGCAGGCGGCGCAGGAACCGTAGTTGCTCTTGCCCTGGGCGGCGCGTACGCTGTCGTGCGGGCTGCCCGACATGCTCAGTACGTAATGAGCCACGTTGCGCACGTCTTCGGCAGTTCCAACCGCGGCAGCCATGGGCGGCATCACACCGTTGCGGCCTTCGGCGATGCTGGTCTTGATGGCTTCGTGGTCGCCGCCGTAGAGCCAGTCTCCGTCGGTCAAATTGGGGAAGCTGCGGGCGCCACGGGCATCCGAGCCGTGGCACTGCGCGCAGTAGTTCATGAACAGGCGCTCGCCAATGGCCATGGCCTGTGCGTCACCGGCCATCTGTTCGGGCGTCATGCCCGCGAACTTGGCGTAGATCGGTGCGATGTTCTGCTCGACCTTCGCCACTTCGGCCTGGTGCTGACCACTGGATGACCAGCCAAGCATGCCCTGGTACTTGCCAAAGGTGGGGTACAGCACGCCGTAGGCCAGTGCGAAGACCACGGTGATGATGAACAGGTATACCCACCAGCGCGGCAGCGGGTTGTTCATCTCCGCGAGGTCACCATCCCACACATGGCCGGTGGTGTTGTCCTCGAGCGTGGCTGCCTTGGTTGTGCCGCTGATCCACAGCAGGACCAGGCAGGCGATGATGCTGACCAGCGTCAGCCCGGCCACGTAGTAGTGCCAGAAGTCACTTGTGAAGTCGCTCATGATGTTTCTCTTGTTGGGTGCCGGGGTTTAGTCGTCCTTGAAAGGCAGCTGCGCTGCCTCCTCAAAGCTCGACTGGTTGCGACCGGACCAGGCCCAGATCACGATCCCAATGAAGATCAGCAGGCTGACCACGGTCACGATGCTGCGCAGCACATTGATATCCATGACTGGCCCCGGTGTTTATTTGCGCGCGGTGCCAAGCACCTGCAAGTAGGCGATGAGGGCATCCATCTCGGTCTTGCCCTTGACGTCGGCCACCGACGCGGCGATTTCCTCGTCCGTGTACGGTGCGCCCAGCGTGCGCAGCACCTCCATGCGCTTGGGCAGGCCGTTCTCGTCCACGGTCTTGCGCTCCAGCCAGGGATAAGCCGGCATATTCGACTCGGGCACCAGATCACGCGGGTTGTTCAGGTGGATGCGGTGCCATTCATCGCTGTAACGGCCACCCACGCGGTGCAGATCCGGACCGGTGCGCTTGGAACCCCATTGAAACGGACGGTCGTACACGAACTCACCGGCCACAGAGTAGGGCCCATAGCGCAGGGTTTCGGCCTGGAAGGGACGGATCATCTGTGAGTGACAGTTGTAGCAACCCTCCTTCACGTAGACATCCCGGCCCGCCAGTTGCAGGGCGCTGTAGGGCTTGAGGCCTTCGATGGGCTGCGTGGTGGACTTCTGGAAGAACAGGGGCACGATTTCGACCAGACCCCCGACCGCGATCACCAGGGTGATGAGCACGATCATGAGGAAGTTGTTGGTCTCGATGCGTGCGTGACCCGAGAGTTTTTCGTTGTTGGCCATGTGTGTGCTCCTCAGGCGTGTGCGGGGTTGACAGACGCGACAGGCACGTCTTCGGCTCGGCCCTGGCGCACCGTCATGATGACGTTCCACAGCATCACGATCATGCCGCCGAGGTACAGCAGACCGCCCAGCAGGCGAATGACATAGAAGGGGAAAGTGGCCTTCACCGACTCGACGAAGGTGTAGGTCAGGCTGCCGTCGGGGTTGACCGAGCGCCACATCAGACCCTGCATCACACCGGCGATCCACATCGCGGCGATGTACAGCACGATGCCGATGGTGGCAGTCCAGAAATGCAGCTCAATGGCGGGCACCGAGTACATCTTCTTCTGGCCGAACAGGCGGGGGATCAGGTAGTACAGCGAACCCATGGAGACCAGGCCGACCCAGCCGAGGGCGCCGGAGTGCACATGGCCCACGGTCCAGTCGGTGTAATGCGACAGCGCGTTGACGGTCTTGATGGACATCATCGGGCCTTCGAAGGTGGACATGCCGTAGAACGACAGGGACACGATCAGGAAGCGCAGGATGGGATCGTCACGCAGCTTGTGCCAGGCACCCGACAGGGTCATGATGCCGTTGATCATGCCGCCCCAGCTGGGGGCCAGCAGGATGAGCGAGAACACCATGCCGACCGACTGGGTCCAGTCTGGGAGCGCGGTGTAGTGCAGGTGGTGAGGACCTGCCCACATATAGGTGAAGATCAGCGCCCAGAAGTGGACGATGGACAGGCGGTAGGAGTAGACCGGACGCTCGGCCTGCTTGGGGATGAAGTAGTACATCATGCCCAGGAAGGCCGCCGTGAGGAAGAAGCCCACGGCATTGTGGCCGTACCACCACTGGACCATGGCGTCCTGAACGCCAGCGTAGGCCGAGTAGGACTTGGTCATGCTGACCGGGATGGCGGCACTGTTGACAATATGCAGCAGGGCCACGGCGATGATGTAGGCGCCAAAGAACCAGTTGGCCACGTAGATGTGGCGCACCTTGCGGATGCCGACCGTACCGAAGAAGACGATGGCATAGGCCACCCAGACCACGGCAATGAGGATGTCGATGGGCCATTCCAGCTCGGCGTATTCCTTGCTGGTGGTGATGCCCAGCGGCAGCGTGATGACGGCCGACACGATCACCAGGTTCCAGCCCCAGAACGTGAACCAGGCCAGCTTGTTGCCGAACAGCGGCGTGTGACAGGTTCGCTGCACCACGTAATAGCTGGTGGCAAACAGCACCGAACCGCCAAACGCGAAGATCACCGCGTTCGTGTGCAAGGGTCGCAGACGGCCATACGAGAGCCACTCGATCCCCATGTTGAGCTCAGGCCAGGTCAACTGGGCTGCGATGATCACGCCCACGAGCATCCCGACCACGCCGTAAATCACGGACATGATCGCGAAACCGCGGACGACACTGTCGTTATAGACCGCCGGCTGGCTGGTCTTTGTTATCACGGACATACAGAACTCCTCATAAATGCCACTCGCTGAAGTGTCTTCACGGACCCCTCGCAACGCCTTGACTTAAGTCAATCGCCCCGAAGAATGCGCTCACCCTCTCGCTCGATGTTGTCAAACTGCCCCGACTGAAGCGCCCACCAGAAAATACCGATGATGACGAAGACCAGCACGATGGAAACAGGGATCAGCAAATACAGGACGTCCATGATGGAAACCTCGGGAATGGGCGCTGGATGGGCGCGAGATGTCAGGCGGAAACGGGGGCTCCGAAGGGCGTGTTGTCGTCGCTGTCCGTGGCCGGCAGGCGGCTGGACAAACGCAATGCGTTGCCGATCACCAGCAGCGAGCTCGCGGCCATGCCCAGACCGGCGGCCCAGGGCGGCATATAACCCAAAAGCGCCAGCGGTATGCTCACAAAGTTGTAAATCGCAGCCCAGGCCAGGTTCTGGCGAACGATGCGCATGGTGGCGCGGGCCTGCTCCAGGCTGAGCACCACGTCCATCACCCGCCCGCCCTGGATCACGTAGTCCGACTGGGCCTGGGCCAGCGGTGCGGCGTGGCCGAGTGCAAACGAGGTGTCGGCACGCGCGAGCACCGGGCCATCGTTGAGCCCGTCACCCACCATGGCCAGCTTGAAGCCCTGGGCCTGCAGCGTGGTCACTTCGGTCAACTTGCGCTCGGGCGAGGCACCCGCGATCACATGGTCAACGCCCACGGCCTGCGCCACCCGCTGGGCCGCCGCCTCCCGGTCACCCGACAGCAGCCAGGTCTGTACGCCCAGCCGACGCAGCGCCACCACCGCCTCTTTCGCATCCTCGCGCAGGCCCTCTTCCAGCTCGAAGGTGGCGACCCAGCCGTGGGCGTCGGCCAGATGCACGCGCGGCGCGTCATCGGCCTGCTCGGTGCCTGCGGCGGCGGGCACGCTGCAGAAGGCCGCGGAACCCAGCCGGACCCAGGACCCGTCGGCCTGCCGCGCCTGCATGCCCTGCCCCGCCACCTCTTCGGCATCACTGAGGGAGAGAGGCTCGTTCGACAACCCACGCGCATCGCGGGCTGCCGCCAGGGCGCGCGAGACCGGGTGTAGCGAGCCCCCGGCCAGCGCGCCGGCCAGGGTGAGCGCCGCGTCCTCCGCGAGCCCCGGGCGGGTCTGGATCGAGCCCAGCGTGAGGCGGTCGTGCGTGAGGGTGCCGGTCTTGTCGAACACCACCGCCGTGATGCCGGCCAGTGTCTCGAACGCCTGCAGGCGGCGCACGAGGATGCCGCGGCGCGCCAGGGCGCCGGCCGAGGTCAGCATGGCGGCCGGCGTGGCCAGCGAGAGCGCACAGGGGCAGGTGACGATCAGCACCGCCACCGCCACCGCCAGCGCCTTGGAGGGGTCGATCTGCCACCAGTAGAAGCCCGCAAACCCGGCACCGATGAGCACGGCCACCAGGAAGGGCGCGGCGATGCGGTCGGCCAGGATGGCCAGCCGTGGCTTTTCGGTGGACGCTTTCTCCATCAGCGAGACGATCTGGGCGAAGCGCGTGTCGCGCCCCAGGCGGTCCACCCGCATCAGCACCGGCCCGCCCAGGTTGTAGCTGCCGGCCACCACGGCCTGACCGCGCTCGCGCGTCACCGGGCGCGATTCGCCGGTCAGCAGCGCCTCGTCCACCGTGGCGCGCTCGCTCAGCACGTCGCCATCACCCGGGAAGGCCTGCCCCGCCTGCACGCGTACCACGTCGCCCACCACCAGGCGCCGGATCGACACGGCTTCAAACCCGCCCGCAGCGGTCTGCCGCTCGCACACCTCCGGCAGGCGGTTCATCAGGCTGTCGAGGGCGCCGGCCGTGCGGTCGCGCGCCTTGTGCTCCAGGTAGCGCCCACCCAGCAGGAAGAAGACGAACATGGTGAGCGAGTCGAACCAGACCTCATAGCCCCAGGGGCCGGTGGGGTCGAAGGTAGCGGCCGAACTCACCACGAAGGTGACCAGGATGCCGATGGACACCGGCGTGTCCATGCCGATGCGGCCGTGCCGCAGGTCGCGCCAGGCACTGGAAAAGAACGGGCCGCTGGCAAAGAAGACCACCGGCAGGCTCAGCACCCAACTGGCCCAGCGCAGCAGCTGGTCGATGTCGGCCGGAATCTCGCCCGGCTCGGTGATGTAGGCGGGCCACGCGTACATCATCACCTGCATGCCGCAGAACCCGGCCACGAACAGGCGCCACAGCGCCTGACGGGTCTCGCGCAGGCGCTCGCTGATCGACAGGGCCTGCTGCAGCGGCAGCAGGCGGTAGCCGGTGGCGCCCACCGCCTGGGCCAGGCTCGACATGCGGGTCTTCGCGGGGTCCCAGCGCACCGTGAGCCGGCGGGTGGCCGCGTGCACCTGCGCCCGCTCCACGCCGGGATGGTGCTGGAGCGCGTTCTCGACGGTGTCGGCGCAGGCCGCGCAATACATGCCCTGCACCATGAGCACCGACTCGGCCATGGAGACACCGTCTGTTTCCTGGATTTCGGTGAATTCACGCTGCTCGACCGGATCGTCCAGTACAGCGAAGTTGTCGGTCACGGTGAGCGGTCCGCGGTGCTCGCCGAGCCAGCCGGTCGCATCAGGCGCTGCAGGCGCATCCCCGCCCTGCCGGGCCATGGAGGCCGCGAACAGAGGGTCGGCGGGCGAAAGCCCCGCCGAAGGCGCAGTGGCAGCCTGGTTCATGGTGCGAGGGTAATCCAAGGGGGAAGCCATGCGCTTGATGTATATCAACCGCAACCGGGCGGCGTTTGGTAGTCTAGGCCGTTCAGCCAACTTCGAAGGAAAAAAGCATGTACAAGCGCATCCTGGTGGCCACCGACGGGTCCAAGCTCTCACAACAGGCCGTGGAGCACGCCATCAATCTGGCTGACATGACGGGTGCAGATGTCGTGGCACTCAAAGTGGTTCCCCGCTACCCGCAAACTTATTTCGAAGGTGGCGTGGCGCTGGCCGCTGCGGAGGTGGCACGCATCGAGAAGCAGTGGCAGGAAGAAGCCATGGTGGCGGTCAACGCCGTCAAGTCGGCAGGTCAGCTGCGCGAGGTGAAGGTCAAGCCGGTCACCGTGAAGTCGGATCTGATCGCCGAAGCCATCATCTCGACGGCCAAGCGAAACAAGTGCGACCTGATCGTGATGGCCTCACACGGTCGCCGCGGCCTCAAACGCCTGCTGCTGGGCAGCGAAACCCAGCAGGTGCTGACGCACTCGCACACGCCGGTGCTGGTGCTCCGCTAGAAACACCCCCGCCGCGCTTCGCGCCCCCCCCCTCAAGGGGGCAACGCGAGCGGCTTGGCGGAGCCAGTCCCGCCGCGTTCCGGGCTGTGTCTTGCGCGTCGGGCGCTGTTGAGCAGCGCTTTTTTCAGACGAACGCGCCTCTGTACTGCTCGCGCAGCAGGTTCTTCTGCACCTTGCCCATGGTGTTGCGGGGCAGTTCGTCCACCACGTGGCACTGCTTGGGGATCTTGAAGTTGGCGAGTTGCGACTTCAACCCGACGATGACCTGGTCCGGGTTCACCGCGGCGCCCGGCCGGGCGATGATCACCGCCACACCAACCTCGCCGAAGTCCGGGTGCGGCACGCCGATCACGGCACTCTCCATCACGCCGGGCATGTCGTTGATGGCGGCCTCGATCTCGGCCGGGTAGACGTTGTAGCCACCCGAGATGATGAGGTCCTTGCTGCGGCCGACGATGGTGACATAGCCGCGCTCGTCTACCCGGCCCACGTCGCCGGTCTTGAAGAAGCCGTCGGCGGTGAACTCCTCCGCTGTCTTCTCCGGCATGCGCCAGTAGCCCTTGAAGACATTGGGACCTTGCACCTGGATGCCGCCGATCTCGCCGGGTGGCACGGGCTTCGCGTCGTCCTCCATCACGCGCAGGGTCACGCCGGGCAGCGGGAAGCCCACCGTACCGCCCCGGCGCTCGGTGGCGCCACCGTAGCGGGCGTCGGGTCCGCAGGGGTTGGACGTGAGCATCACGGTCTCACTCATGCCGTAGCGCTCCAGGATGGTGTGCCCGGTGCGGGTCTGCCAGTCGTTGAAGGTTTCGATCAGCAACGGCGCCGAACCCGAGATGAACAGGCGCATGTGTGCGGCCTGATCCGGTGTGAGCGAGGGCTCGGCCAGCATGCGCACGTACAGGGTGGGCACGCCCATGAACACCGTGGCATCGGGGAACCGGGCAATGGCCTGCTTCGGATCGAACCGGGACATCCAGATCATCTTGCTGCCATTGATGAGTGCACCGTGGATGGCCACGAACAGGCCGTGCACATGGAAGATGGGCAGGGCATGGATGAGCACGTCGTCGGGCTGCCACTGCCAGTACGCGCGCAGCATCTCGGCATTGCTGCGCATGTTGCCGTGGGTCAGCATGGCGCCCTTGCTGCGGCCGGTGGTGCCGCTGGTGTAGAGGATGGCGGCCAGGTCGTCGTCCTGCCGCACGGCGGGCGTGTGCTGGTTGCCGTGGTGGGCGGCGCGCTCCAGCAGGCTGCCACTGCGGTCCTCGCCCAGGGTGAAGACATGTTTCGTGCCCGCCGTGAAGGCGATCTGGCTGACCCAGCCGAAGTTCTTCGGGCTGCACACCACCACGGCCGGCTCGGCATTGCCAATGAAGTACTCGATCTCGCCCCGCTGGTAGGCGGTGTTCAGCGGCAGGAACACGTGGCCGGCGCGCAGGGTGGCCAGGTACAGCACCATGGCCTCGACCGACTTTTCCACCTGCACCGCAATCCGGGAGGCCGCCGGCAGCTCCAGCGAATCCAGCAGGTTGGCCACCATGGCGGTGGCCCGGTCGAGGTCGCGCCAAGAATAGCTGAGGCCCTCGTCGGTTTCCACCGCGGTCTGGTCCAGGTCGGCGGGAAAGGCGTCGCGCAGGGCGACGAACAGGTTCTGGTTGTTCATGGGTAAAGGGAAATGACGGTCAGAAATTCGGTGGGCGCTTGGCCATGAAGGCTGCGATGCCCTCGCGGTGCTCGGCGCTGTCGGCGTAATCGTAGGCCGTGGGCAGCAGGGCCGCCACGCCCTGCCCGCCCGCGAGGGCGCGAAGCGCCTGCTTGTTCAGGCGGGCCGCCTGCGGCGCCAGGCGCGAGATGCCTTGGGCGCGCTGCAGCGCCCCGGCGGACACATCGGCGTCGGGCAGCACGGTGTGGAGAAAGCCCCGCGCCAGCAGGGTGGGCGCATCGAGCACGGCCGCTTCCAGCAGCATCTGGCGGGCGGTGGCCAGCCCCGCCTCGCGCGCCACCAGCTCGGCCTCTCGCGGTGCCATGGGGAACCCCAGTTTGGCGATGGGTGCGCCGAATCGGACGCCCTGCCCCGCCACGCGGATGTCGCAACAGCTGGCGATTTCCATGCCGGCGCCCATGCAGTTGCCCTCGATCTGCGCCACGACGGGCAGGTCACAAGCCAGCATGGCCGAAAGCCCACCCCACACGTCGTTCTCGTGGAAGTCGCGCAGGCTCTCGTGGTGGAAGCGGAACCCGTTGTACTCGGCGATGTCACCGCCGGCACAGAAGTGCCCCGCCTCACCCGCCACCAGCACCGCACGCGCCTCGCGGTGGTGCTGTAACTGCACGAACACCTGCCGCAGTTCGCGCCACATCGCACGCGACATGGCATTGAACTTGGCGGGGCTGGACAGCGTCACCCGCGCCACCGCGTCCTCGATCACCAGACGGACATGCCCTGACATGAAAACCTTTCCGAATGCAACGATCAGTCGAGCTTGGCGCCGGAGGCCTTCACCACCTGGGCCCACTTGCGCACCTCGGCCTTGATGAAGCCGTCGAACTGCGCACCCGTGAGGTTGGGGAACTCGGCGCCCTGAGCGCCCCAGACCGCCTTGGACTCATCGGCCTGCACCGCCTTGCGGATTTCTTCCACGGCACGGGTTTGGGCATCGGCGGGAATGCCCCGGGGCGCCCACACGCCGTACCAGGTGGTCACGTTGTAGTCGGGCAGGCCCAGCTCGGCCGCGCAGGGCACGTCGGGGAAGCTCGGGCTGCGCTGGGTGCCGGAGACCATCAGGGCCTTGATGCGCCCGCCCTTGATATGACCGGCCGACGATCCCAGGCCGTCGAACATCATGTCCACGTTGCCGGCGATCAGGTCGTTCAGGGCCGGACCCGCGCCGCGGTAGGGTATGTGGGTGATGAAGGTCTTGGTCTGCTGCTTGAACAGCTCACCCGCCAGGTGGTGCGAGGTACCGCTGCCAGCCGAGCCGTAGTTGAGCCGGCCGGGACTGGATTTGATCTGCGCCAGGAAGGCCTTGAAGTCCATCTCGCCATGCTTGCGCGTGTTGACCACCAGCACCTGCGGCACGCTGGCCACCAGGATCAGGGGCACGAAATCTTTTTCGATGTCGTATTCAAGCCGGGGGTACATGCTGGGTGCAATGGCGTGGTGCACCGCGCCCATGAAGAGGTTGTAGCCGTCGGGTGCCGACCGGGCGGCCACGCCAGCGCCCAGGGTGCCGCCTCCCCCGCCCCGGTTGTCGATCACCATGGTCTTGCCGGTCAGGCGGGAGAACTGCGCCGCCAGGGGGCGCGCGAACGCGTCGGTGCCGCCGCCGGCCGGGAATGGCACGATCATGGTCACGGGTTTGCCGGGCCAGGTGCTCTGTGCGTGAACACCCGTGGCATACAAGGCGGCGCTGGCACCGGCGAGGCGCAACATGTCGCGGCGATGGAATCGGTTGATTTGCATGGGTTTTGTCTCCTGTTATGGGTGGGAAAGCGGCAGCGTCAGGGAAGCAGATCCTTGATCGCCGGAGCGATCGGGATCTTTCCCTGCGCGAGGGCGGCTCGATGCTTGTCGAGTTTCTTGAGGTCGTAGAGGTAGTTCACCATCAGGCCATAGGACTGCTTGAAGCCCTTGGATGAGGGGTCGGCGGCCCAGTTGACGCGCTCGACGCGGGCACCGTTGCCCAGGTGAAAGCGCGCCACTGCGTCCAGCGGCTTGCCGTCGCGGGTTTCGCTGCCCAGGTAACGGGCCGTCCACTGCAGCAGGGCCTGCCGGTGGGGCGATTTTTCGCCGAATCCGGCAGCGTCCTCCCAGGCCTGCAGCAACTCGGCGGGTGCGTTTTTCGACAACCACCCGCGTAGGCCCGGAATCGGCGAGAGGGTGGCAAAGGTCCGCAGGCGGGGAAACTCCTCGTGCAGGCGCTCCACCACACGCTTGATCAGCGAATCACCAAAACTCACCCCGCGCAGCCCGACCTGGGTGTTGCTGATGGAATAGAAGATCGCCGTGGTCGCACGGTCGAGGTCGGCGGGTGCGGCAGACTCATCCAGCAAGGGCGTGATGCTGGCCGCCATGTCCTTGATCAGTGCCACTTCCACGAAGATCAATGGCTCACCCGGCAGACGGGGATGGAAGAAGCCGTAACAGCGGCGGTCGCTGTCGAGCCGGTTCTTGACGTCGGCCCAGCTGCGGATGTCGTGCACCGCCTCGTATTTGATGAGTTTTTCCACCAGCGAGGCGGGCGAATCCCAGCTGATGCGGCGCAGTTCCAGGAAGCCGACGTCGAACCAAGTGGAGAACATGTACTCCATTTCCACATCCAGCGCGAGCAGCCGCTTGTCGGCCTTGAGTTGTGGCTGCATCTCGGCCCGCAGGTTCACCAGGAACAGAATCCCCTGCGGATGTGCACTGAAGCGCTGCAGCAGGCGGCGCCGGGGCGACACGGTAGCGCGGCGGTATTGCACTTCGGCCGCGGCCTCATCCGGCGTGCCAACAGCGGCCAGGTACTGCTCCTGCGCGGTCTTCACCTGCTGAGGATCGGCCAGGAAGCACTCGCTCATCAGCAGCCACAGGTCGCGCCGGTGGGCTGGCGAAGCGCTCGCATACCAGTCCATCAATGCCTCCGCTCGCCGCCCGCCCTCCACTTCGCTGACCAGCGGGTCCACGATGGCCTTGAGTTCGTCGAGCTTCTGGCGCAGCGCACGGGGTGACAGCGCCTCCTCGCCCTGCCGCAGCCGGGCGGCAAGCCGCTCCTCGGTGGATCGCGCGACCAACAGCGCCGGCTTGCGCAGACGTGCCACGGTTTCGGAGAGCCATTCGCGGGTGTTCATGCCAATATCCTTGAAGTCTGGTGACGTGCCAGGTCGCGCAGCGCCACGCGCTGGCGGGTGAGATGGGTTCGCATGGCCGCCTCGGCGCCCTCGGCGTCGTGCGCCTTCAGCGCGGCGTACACCGCCATGTGCTCGGCGAGGCTCTGGTCCAGCCGGCCGGGGGCATGCAGCTGCTGCAGGCGCGCCAGCTTGACGATCTTGCGCAGGTCGCCAATCACCTGGGCCAGCCAGCGGTTGTTGGCCAGCAGGATGATGGCCTCGTGGATGGCGAAGTTGGCGTCGTAATAGTCGTTGATCTGCCGCGCCTGGGCGCTGCGTTGCAAGCGGTCGTGCAGCTGTTCCAGCGCAGCAAGGTCGGCATCGGTGGCGTTGCGCGCGGCCTCGAAGGCGCAGCGACCTTCCAGCAGGGCAATGACGGGAAAGATATCGTCCAGATCCTGCTCGGTGATCTGGCTCACGAAGCAACCGCGGCGGGGCTCGTGTCGCAACAGGCCCTCGGCCGTCAACACCTTGAGCGCCTCGCGCAGCGGTGTGCGCGATATCGACAGTTCGGCGCACAGCGCCGGTTCGTCCACGTAACTCCCGGGTGCCAGTTGGCCGGAGAAGATGCGTTCGCGCAGGCGGACCGCCACGTCTTCGTGCAGGGAGTTGAGGACCGGTCGCATGGTGATTATCTGTAATTACAGATAATTTTGATCCATCACCGACGGCAAAGCACTGGTGAATACCCTCGCGTAATCCACACTCCCCCGCGCTCAACACACGGGCAGATCGGCTCTCGTCAGGCAGTGCGGGTGGCCGCAGCGCGCTGGCCGAACCACCACCACATCAGGGCACCGCCCACGATCATGGGCACGCACAGCCACTGGCCCATGCTCATGCCCAGCGAGAGCAGGCCGAGGTGGTCGTCGGGCTCGCGGAAGAACTCGGCAATGAAGCGGAACACCCCATAGCCCATCAGGAACACCGCGGACACCTGCCCGGTGGCGCGCGGCTTGCGGGCGTACAGCCAGAGCAGCACGAACAGCAGCACACCTTCCAGCAGAAACTGGTACAGCTGCGAGGGGTGGCGCGGCAGGTCACCCGCGCCACGGAACACCATGCCCCAGGGCAAGGACGGATCGGCCACCCGGCCCCAGAGTTCACCGTTGATGAAGTTGCCGAGGCGCCCCGCCGCCAGACCGGTGGGCACGCAGGGCGCCACAAAGTCCATCACCTGCAGGAACGGCCGCTGGCGGGTGCGGGCGTACCAGACCATGGCGACCATCACACCCAGCAAGCCGCCATGGAAGCTCATGCCGCCCTGCCAGACCGCGAAGATCTCCAGGGGGTTGGCCAGGTAATAGGCGGGCTTGTAGAACAGGCAATAGCCCAGCCGGCCACCCGCCACCACGCCCATGACGCCCAGGAACAGGATGTCTTCCACATCGCGACGCGTCCAGGGCTGTGGATGGCGCACGGACGCGAAGGGTTCGTGGTGCAGGCGCCGATTGGCCAGCAGCAGAAAGAGGCCGAAGGCGGCCAGGTACGTCAGCCCGTACCAGTGGATGGCGAGCGGGCCGAGTTGCAGCGCAACAGGGTCGATTTGGGGATGGTTCAGCATGGGGGTTCATTGTGCACGCACGCCCACTGGGGACAGCGCGTGACCACCCGCGCGCTCCCCGGGGATGCACGCTCAGTCGCCGAGCAGCGAAAGGTCGCGCACGGCACCCTTGTCGGCCGACATGGCCAGCAGTGCATAGGCCTTGAGCGCGGCGCTCACCTTGCGCGGGCGCGGCTGAGCGGGCTTCCAGCCCTTGGCGTCCTGCTCGGCGCGGCGGCGGGCCATCTCTTCGTCGCTCACCAGCAGGCTGATGCTGCGGTTGGGAATGTCGATGCGGATGCGGTCACCGGTCTTCACCAGGCCAATCGCGCCACCAGCCGCGGCTTCGGGCGACACATGGCCTATGGACAGGCCCGAGGTGCCGCCGGAGAAGCGGCCGTCGGTCAGCAGCGCGCAGGCCTTGCCCAGGCCTTTGGACTTGATGTAGCTGGTGGGGTACAGCATTTCCTGCATGCCCGGGCCACCCTTGGGGCCCTCATAGCGCACCACGACCACATCACCGGCCTTCACCTTGTCGGCCAGAATGTCGGCCACGGCCTCATCCTGCGATTCGGTCACATAGGCCGAGCCCTCAAACACCAGGATCGACTCGTCCACGCCGGCCGTCTTCACCACGCAGCCGTCGAGCGCGATGTTGCCGCGCAGCACGGCTAGGCCGCCCTCCTGCGAGAAAGCGTGTTCGCCAGAGCGGATGCAGCCTTCGGCGCGGTCCGTGTCCAGGCTGGGCCAGCGCGTCGCCTGGCTGAACGCCACCTGGGTGGGAATGCCGGCCGGGCCGGCCATGTAAAAAGTCTTTACCTCTTCGGAGGGATTGCGGGCGATGTCCCACTGATCCAGCGCATCCTTCATCGTCTTCGCGTGCACGGTGGGCACGTCGGTGTGCAGCTTGCCGGCGCGGTCCAGTTCGCCCAGGATGGCCATGATGCCGCCGGCACGGTGCACGTCTTCGATGTGGTACTTGTTGGTGTTGGGCGCGACCTTGCACAGCTGCGGCACGACACGCGAGAGGCGGTCGATGTCGGCCATGGTGAAGTCAATGCCCGCTTCTTGCGCGATCGCCAGGATGTGCAGGATGGTGTTGGTCGAGCCGCCCATGGCGATGTCCAGTGTGATGGCGTTCTCGAAGGCCTTGAAGCCCATCGAGCGCGGCAGCACCGATTCGTCTTCCTGCTCGTAGTAGCGGCGGCACAGGTCCACCGCCAGCCGGCCGGCGCGCTTGAAGAGTTGCTCGCGGTCGGCGTGCGTGGCCAGCACCGTGCCATTGCCGGGCAGGGACAGGCCCAGCGCTTCGGTCAGGCAGTTCATCGAATTAGCGGTGAACATGCCCGAGCACGAACCGCAAGTGGGGCAGGCCGAACGCTCCACTTCGGCCAGGTCGGCGTCGCTCACCTTGTCGTCCACGGCCATGACCATGGCGTCCACGAGGTCGAGCTTCTTGAACTCCATGACCTGGGTCTGCGGGTTGGCCAGGCGCACCTTGCCGGCTTCCATCGGGCCGCCCGAGACGAACACGACCGGGATGTTCAGCCGCATCGCGGCCATCAGCATGCCGGGGGTGATCTTGTCGCAGTTGGAGATGCAGACCAGCGCGTCGGCGCAGTGGGCGTTGACCATGTACTCGACCGAATCGGCGATCAGGTCACGGCTGGGCAGCGAATACAGCATGCCGTCGTGGCCCATGGCGATGCCGTCGTCCACCGCGATGGTGTTGAACTCCTTGGCCACGCCGCCGGCGGCCTCGATCTCGCGAGCCACCAGCTGGCCCAGGTCCTTCAGGTGCACATGGCCGGGCACGAACTGGGTGAACGAGTTGGCCACCGCGATGATCGGCTTCTCGAAGTCGCCGTCCTTCATGCCGGTGGCACGCCAGAGGGAACGGGCACCCGCCATGTTGCGGCCGGCGGTGGAGGTCTTGGAACGGTAAGCGGGCATGGGTTCGGTGTCTCGGGATGGTTCTGGGAGGTTCGGAAAAGACGGCGGCAATTATCTCTTACCGCATGGGGTTGCTGCCCCCGCCGCCCCGGTGCGACGGCTATGCTGCACGCTTTCCTCACGGGGCGTCGAGCCTCGTCCAACCTGGCCGCGACCGCCACAGAGAACCCGCATGACCGCTACCAAAACCATCCCGATCCGACCTCTCAACCAGCGCAGTGCCCACATCACCGAAGGCAAATCACGCGCGCCCAACCGCTCCATGTACTACGGCATGGGCTACCAGGAAGCCGACTTTGGCAAACCCATGGTGGGCGTGGCCAACGGGCACAGCACCATCACCCCCTGTAACTCCGGCCTGCAGAAGCTGGCCGACGCGGCCGTGGCTGGCATCGAGGATGCCGGCGGCAACGCGCAGGTGTTCGGCACGCCCACCATTTCCGATGGCATGGCCATGGGCACGGAAGGCATGAAGTACTCGCTGGTGAGCCGCGAAGTGATCTCGGACTGTGTGGAAACCTGCGTGCAGGGCCAGTGGATGGACGGTGTGGTGGTCATCGGCGGCTGCGACAAGAACATGCCCGGCGGCCTCATGGGCATGCTGCGCGCCAACGTCCCGGCCATTTACGTCTATGGTGGCACCATCCTGCCGGGTCGCTGGAAAGACGAGGACCTCAACATCGTGAGCGTGTTCGAAGCCGTGGGCCAGAACGCCGCCGGCAAGATGAGCGACCAGGAACTCAAGGACATCGAGCAGCATGCCATTCCCGGCACCGGTTCGTGCGGGGGCATGTACACCGCCAACACCATGAGCTCGGCCTTCGAGGCACTGGGCATCTCGCTGCCCTATTCCTCCACCATGGCCAATGTGCACGACGAAAAAGTGCAGTCGGCACGGGAATCGGCGCGCGTGCTGATCGAGGCCATTCGCCAGGACATCAAGCCGCGCGACATCGTCACCCGCCAGTCGATCGAAAACGCCGTGGCCGTGATCATGGCCACCGGCGGATCGACCAATGCGGTGCTGCACTTCCTGGCCATCGCCCACTGCGCGGGCGTGGAATGGAGCATCGACGACTTCGAGCGCATCCGCCAGCGCACCCCGGTGCTCTGCGACCTCAAGCCCAGCGGCCGCGCCCTGGCTGTTGACCTGCACCGCGCTGGCGGCATCCCGCAGGTCATGAAGCTGCTGCTGAACGCGGGCTTGCTGCACGGAGACTGCCTCACCATCACCGGCCAGACCATTGCCGAGGTGCTCAAGGACGTGCCCGACGCGCCACCCGAGCAAAGCGTGATCCACACCATCGAGAACGCGATGTACCGGCAGGGCCACCTGGCCATCCTCAAGGGCAACCTGTCGCCCGAGGGCTGCGTGGCCAAGATCACCGGGCTGAAGAACCCGGTGATGACCGGTCCGGCCCGCGTGTTCGACGACGAGCAGTCGGCCCTGCAGGCCATCCTGGACGGCAAGATCCAGGCTGGCGACGTGATGGTGCTGCGCTACCTCGGCCCCAAGGGCGGCCCGGGCATGCCCGAGATGCTGGCGCCCACCGGTGCGCTGATCGGCGCCGGCCTGGGCGAAAGTGTGGGCCTGATCACCGACGGCCGGTTCTCGGGCGGTACCTGGGGCATGGTCGTCGGCCATGTGGCTCCCGAGGCCGCCGTGGGCGGCACCATCGCCTTCGTGCAGGAAGGTGACCTGATCACCATCGATGCCCATGCACTCAAGCTGGAACTGGATGTCCCCGAGGACGAGATTGGTCGCCGCCGTGCGGTGTGGACCGCACCGGCGCCCCGCTACACCCGCGGCGTGCAGGCCAAGTTTGCTTTCAATGCGTCCAGTGCCAGCAAAGGGGCCGTGCTGGACAACTACTGAGCAAACCTGCGAGCACCTGCGCGGTGGCGGTGCTGCAGCGCCGGCTCACCGCCGGCGCTGCTTGATCCCCAGCGCTTCGCGCTGACGGTCAAGGCGCTGCTGCTTCTTCTGGTCCATGCGCTCCATGGCCTTGCGCTTGGTGTAGCCGGTGGCATCTGCCCACGCCCACCACAGCACCGCCAAGGCAAAGGGCGACAGGACCACCCACCAGGACCATTCGGCGACGAAACCAACCTCCAGGTACTTCAACAGCAACAGGCCGACACCTGCGATCAGGAACCACATCACACGCTCCGGTAAAGGCTCGATAAAGCCGGGCAAGAAACTGTAACAGACCGTATCCGCAGCGGCCCGCCCGCTAAAATCTGATTGTTCACCATTCAAAACCCCACGAGGACATCCATGAAACGCGCTCTCCTGATCATGGCCGCCATGGCCGCCATTTCTGCCCCCGCCATTGCCGACGAGGCCCTGGCGAAAAGCAAGAACTGCATGGCCTGTCACGCCGCCGACAAAAAACTGGTAGGCCCGTCCTACAAGGACGTGGCGAAGAAGTACGCAGGCGACGCCAAGGCGGTCGACATGCTGGCCACCAAGATCATCAAGGGTGGCTCCGGCGTCTGGGGTGCGATCCCCATGCCCGCAAACCCGCAGGTGACCGAGGCCGACGCCAAGAAGCTGGCCACCTGGGTGATGAGCCAGAAGTAAGCCGCTTCAAAGCACGCAAAAAAGCCCGCGACTCGCGGGCTTTTTTGCGTCTGGTGCCACGCTCTCGCGTGGCGATTCGGTCAGTTGTTCTCCGACAACTGATCCAGGATGGCCGGGTTCTCCAGGGTGGAGGTGTCCTGGGTGATGGCCTCGCCCTTGGCGATCGAGCGCAGCAGGCGGCGCATGATCTTGCCCGAACGGGTCTTGGGCAGGTTGTCGCCGAAACGGATGTCCTTGGGCTTGGCGATCGGGCCGATCTCCTTGCCCACCCAGTCGCGCAGCACCTTGGCAATGGCCTTGGCCTCTTCGCCGGTGGGGCGCGAGCGCTTGAGCACCACAAACGCCACGATGGCCTCGCCGGTCAGGTCGTCCGGGCGGCCCACCACCGCGGCCTCGGCCACCAGGTCGGTCTTGCCGACCAGGGCCGACTCGATCTCCATCGTGCCCATGCGGTGGCCCGAGACGTTCAGCACGTCGTCGATGCGCCCGGTGATGCGGAAGTAACCGCGGTCTTCACTGCGCACCGCACCGTCGCCGGCCAGGTAATAGCCCTTGAGCTCTTCGGGGAAGTAGCTCTTCTTGAAACGCTCGGGGTCGCCCCAGATGGTGCGGATCATCGACGGCCAGGGCTTCTTGACGACCAGGATGCCGCCGGAGCCGTGGGGCACGTCCATACCGGCTTCGTCAACGATGGCAGCGGCAATGCCGGGCAGCGGCAGCGTGCACGAGCCAGGCACCAGCGGCGTGGCACCGGGCAGCGGCGTGATCATGTGGCCGCCGGTCTCGGTCTGCCAGAAGGTGTCCACAATAGGGCAGCGCTCGCCACCGACGTGCTTGTAGTACCACATCCACGCTTCGGGGTTGATGGGCTCGCCCACCGAACCGAGGATGCGCAGGCTGGAGAGGTCGGAGCGTGCGGGGTGCACCTTCTCGTCGCCTTCAGCCGCCTTGATGAGCGAGCGGATGGCCGTGGGTGCCGTGTAGAACACCGTGCACTTGTGCTTCTCGATCATCTGCCAGAAGCGGCCGGCGTTCGGGTAGGTCGGCACGCCTTCGAACACGATCTGCGTCGCGCCGGCCGCCAGCGGGCCGTAGGCCACGTAGGTGTGGCCGGTGATCCAGCCAATGTCGGCGGTGCACCAGAACACGTCGCTGTCCTTCAGGTCGAAGGTCCAGTTCATGGTGAGGTTGGCCCACAGCAGATACCCACCGGTGCTGTGCTGCACGCCCTTGGGCGTGCCGGTGGAGCCAGAGGTGTAGAGCACGAACAGGGGGTGCTCGGCACCGACCATCTCAGCGGGGCAGTCGGTCGACTGGTCGGCCATCACGTCGTGCATGAAGCTGTCGCGCCCGGCCACCATGTTGCAGGCGGTGGGGGTGCGCTGGAAGACGATGACGTCCTTCACGCACTCGCAGCCACCCAGTGCGATGCCTTCGTCCACGATGGCTTTCAGCGGCAGCTCCTTGCCGCCACGCAGCTGGTAGTTGGCGGTGATCACGGCCACGGCGCTGGCGTTCTGGATGCGCTCCTGCAAAGCCTTGGCCGAGAAGCCGCCGAACACCACGCTGTGCGTGGCGCCGATGCGCGCGCAGGCCTGCATGGCCACCACGCCTTCGATGGTCATGGGCATGTAGATGACGACGCGGTCGCCCTTCTTCACGCCCTTGGCCTTCAGCGCATTGGCAAACTGCGACACCTTGGCCAGCAGCTCCTTGTAGGTGACCTTGGTCACCTCGCCGCCGTCGGCTTCGAAGATGATGGCGGTCTTGTTTTCCACCGGGGTGCCCATGTGGCGGTCCAGGCAGTTGTAGGAGGCGTTGAGCTCACCGTCTTCGAACCACTTGTAGAAGGGCGCGTTCGACTCGTCGAGCGTTTTGGTGAAAGGCTTGTGCCAGGTCAGGGTCTCGCGGGCGCGCTTGGCCCAGAAGCCTTCGAAGTCGCTTTCGGCCTCGGCGCACAGGGCGTTGTAGGCGTCCATGCCCGAAATGCGCGCAGCCTGGACGGTAGCGTCGGTGGGTTCAAAGACTCGGTTTTCGACCAGGGTCGATTGAATGGACGTCGACGGTGCGGACATGTGGCGGTCTCCTCGGGTTTGGGGGGTCTGATCAGCCGCTGAATGTGCGCAAAGGCTCTTACGAGCCACTTACATAGGAAAGCACGCACCCTGCACACCGGGAAGGCCCGACCCGGGACAGGCGCTTCGGACGCCCCCTAGAATGCTTGGCCTGCCGCCCCACGCACTACCCGCACACCCATGACCGACGCCACGTATCCAACCGCCACCTCTTTGCGCCAGCGCCTCGACCAGCTGCTCAGGAAGCCCCTGGTCCAGCACACGATCCTGGGGCTGATCATCGTCAACGCGGTCTTGATGGGACTGGAAACCTCGGGTTCCGTGATGGCGCAGGCGGGCACCTTCATCCTGGCGCTGGACCGGGCGATCCTGTCGGTGTTCGTGCTTGAACTGGCGCTGCGGATATTCGTGCACCGGCTGGCCTTTTTCCGGGACCCCTGGAGCCTGTTCGACTTCGCGGTGGTGGCGGTGGCGCTGGTGCCTGCGTCCGGACCGTTCGCGGTGCTGCGCGCCTTGCGTGTGTTGCGGGTGCTGCGCGTGCTCACCATCGTCCCATCGATGCGGCGGGTGGTCGGCGCCCTCCTCTCGGCCGTACCAGGCCTGTTGTCGATCGCAATGGTGCTGCTGCTGGTGTTCTATGTGTTCGGCGTGATCGCCACCCACCTGTTCGGCACCCATTTCCCCGAGTGGTTCGGCAACCTGGGGCGCTCGCTTTACACCCTGTTCCAGGTCATGACGCTGGAGAGCTGGTCCATGGGCATCTCGCGCCCGGTGATGGAAGTGGTTCCCCATGCCTGGGCCTTCTTCATCCCCTTCATCCTGTTCGCCACCTTCACGATGCTCAACCTGTTCATCGCCATCATCGTGAACGCCATGCAGACCTTCAGCGAAAGCGAGCACCAGGACACGGTGCAAGTGGTCGAGCAAGTGGGGCAGTCCATCGAGCACCAGCTGCACGCCGAGGTGCAGTCGCTCCGCCAGGAGATCGGCGAACTGCGCACGCTGTTGCGCCAGACCGCCGCCAGCCCGCCGGACGCTGACCACCCACGCTGAACGCTGGCGATTCAGAGGCCGACCATCCCGCGCGCCACCACCCACCGGTCGAAGTCCTCCGCAGACACCAGGCCTGATGCCACGGCCGCTTCGCGCAGGCTGGTCCCCTCCCGGTGGGCTTTCTTGGCGATGGCGGCAGCCCGGTCGTAGCCAATGTGCGGGTTGAGGGCTGTGACCAGCATGAGCGAGCGGCCCACCAGTTCTGCGATCCGTTCCCGGTTGGGCTCCAGCCCTTGCGCGCAGTGCTCATCGAAGCTGCGGACGCCGTCCGAAAGCAAACGCAAGGAATGCAAAATATTGTGGATCACCAGCGGGCGGTGGACGTTCAGCTGGAAATTTCCAGATGCGCCACCCATGTTCACCGCCACGTCATTGCCCATGACCTGGCAGCACAGCATGGTGAGCGCCTCGGACTGGGTCGGGTTTACCTTGCCGGGCATGATGGATGAACCGGGTTCGTTTTCCGGTATCGACAGCTCGCCCAGCCCGCTGCGCGGACCGCTGGCCAGCCAGCGCACGTCGTTGGCGATCTTCATCAGGCTGGCAGCGAGCGTCTTGAAGGCGCCGTGCGTGTGGACCAGCGCGTCGCAGCTGCTCAGCGCCTCGAACTTGTTGGGTGCGCTCACCAGCGGCAGCCCGGTGAGCCGTGCCAGCTCCTCGGCTGCGGCATCGGCAAAACCGGCGGGCGCGTTCAGGCCTGTTCCCACAGCGGTGCCGCCCAGCGCAAGTTCGCACAGGTGAGGTACCGCATTGCGCAGGTGCCGCTCTCCGTGCGAGAGCTGCGCCGCCCAGCCCGACACCTCCTGCCCGAGCGTGAGCGGCGTGGCGTCCTGCAGGTGGGTACGACCGATCTTGACGATGTCGTCAAACGCGGTCGCCTTGCCCTCCAGCGTAGCACGCAGTCCCGCCAGAGCGGGCAGCAACCGGGTGTGCATGCCGTGCAGCGTGGCCAGGTGCATGGCGGTCGGGAACACATCGTTGGACGACTGGCTGCGGTTCACGTCGTCGTTGGGGTGCACAAGGCGGTCCTCGCCGCGCCCGCCACCCAGCAGCTCGCTGGCGCGGTTGGCCAGCACCTCGTTGAGGTTCATGTTGGTCTGGGTGCCCGAGCCGGTCTGCCAGACCACGAGCGGAAACTCGCCCCACCACTGGCCGGCCATCACCTCGTCGGCCGCCGCCACGATGGCTTGCGATTTGTCCGGTGCGAGACCACCCAGCCGTGCATTCACCGTGGCGCACGCCCGCTTCACCTGAGCCAGGGAACGAATCAGTTCGGGCGCCATGCGCTCGCCCGAAATGTCGAAATGGTGCAGCGAGCGCTGGGTCTGCGCGCCCCACAGGTGCTCGGCAGGCACTTGTATCTCGCCCATGCTGTCACGCTCGGTTCGCGTGGCCGAGTTCGCGCACGACGGCGCAGTTGTGAGGGGACTGTGCGGGGTCATCGCTTCCTCCGGGACGTCAGCGGGCGAAAAGACTCGACCTGTCAAAATAGCGGGTTGCGTTCATAGTCGCAGACCCCGAGCCCGGCATCCGCCGTGCCCGCCATGCTGCCCCTCTCGTCAAACCCTCCGCCCCACGCCATGACCACGAGCATCCGCCAGAACGACCTGATCGAATCCGTCGCCGCCGCCCTGCAGTACATCAGCTACTACCACCCCGCCGACTACATCGCCCACCTGGCGCGCGCCTACGAGCGCGAGCAGAGCCCGGCCGCCAAGGACGCCATTGCGCAGATCCTCACGAACAGCAAGATGAGCGCCACCGGGCACCGCCCCATCTGCCAGGACACCGGTATCGTCAACGTGTTCCTCAAGGTCGGCATGGACGTGCGCTGGGAAGGCTTCACCGGCAGCCTGGACGACGCGATCAACGAAGGCGTGCGCCAGGGTTACAACCATCCCGACAACATGCTGCGCGCCAGCGTGGTGGCCGACCCGCAGTTCGACCGCAAGAACACCAAGGACAACACCCCCGCCGTGATCTTCACCGAGATCGTGCCCGGCAACACGGTGGAGGTGACCGTGGCAGCCAAGGGCGGCGGCTCGGAAAACAAGAGCAAGATGGTCATGCTCAACCCCGGCGACAGCGTGGTCGACTGGGTGCTCAAGACCGTGCCCACGATGGGCGCCGGCTGGTGCCCGCCCGGCATGCTGGGCATCGGCATCGGTGGCACCGCCGAGAAGGCCGTGCTCATGGCCAAGGAAAGCCTGATGGACGACCTCGACATGTACGAGCTGCAGGCCAAGGCATCCAAGGGTGAAAAGCTCAGCAAGGTCGAAGAAATGCGCCTGGAGCTGTTCGAGAAGGTCAACGCGCTGGGCATCGGCGCACAAGGCCTGGGCGGCCTGACCACCGTGCTCGACGTGAAGATCAAGATGTACCCCACCCACGCCGCTAGCAAGCCCGTGGCCATGATCCCCAACTGCGCCGCCACCCGCCACGCGCACTTTGTGCTCGACGGCAGCGGCCCGGTCTACATCACGCCCCCGAGCCTGGACCTGTGGCCCAACGTGGACTGGACGCCCGACACCCAGAAGAGCCAGCGCGTCAACCTCGACACGCTGACCCCCGCCGAGGTGGCCAGCTGGAAGCCGGGCCAGACCCTGCTGCTCAACGGCAAGATGCTCACCGGCCGCGACGCCGCGCACAAGCGCATCCAGGACATGCTGGCCAAGGGTGAGCCCCTGCCGGTCGACTTCACCAACCGCATCATTTACTACGTGGGCCCGGTCGACCCGGTGCGCGACGAGGCCGTCGGCCCCGCCGGCCCGACCACCGCCACCCGCATGGACGGCTTCACCGAGATGATGCTGGCCAAGACGGGCCTGATCGCCATGGTGGGCAAGGCCGAGCGCGGCCCGGTCGCCATCGAGGCCATCAAGAAGCACCAGTCGGCCTACCTCATGGCCGTGGGCGGCGCCGCCTACCTGGTCTCCAAGGCCATCAAGACCGCCAAGGTGGTGGGCTTTGCCGACCTGGGCATGGAAGCCATCTACGAATTCGACGTGGTGGACATGCCTGTGACCGTGGCCGTGGACGCCGGCGGCACCAGCGCGCACATCACCGGCCCGGCCGAATGGAGCCAGCGCATCGCCAGCGGCGAGTTCAAGGGCATCGCCGTCGCTTCGGCCTGAGCGCCCGAGGGCGGCTTGACCACCATCGGGGTGTACGACAGCGGGGTGGGCGGCCTGAGCGTGCTGCGGGCCCTGCTGGCCGAAATTCCCGAGGTCCGCTTTGTCTACGTGGCGGACAGCGCCCATGCCCCGTATGGCGCACGCCCGCCCGCCGATGTCGTGGACCGTGCCCTGCACATCGGCCAGCGGCTGCGCCGCGAACACGCCATCGATGCGCTGGTGGTGGCCTGCAACACCGCCACGGCGCACGCCATCGATGCCTTGCGTGGGCAGCATCCGGCGCTGCCGGTGGTGGGCGTGGAGCCCGCCCTCAAACCCGCGGCAGCGCTCACCCGCACCGGCCATGTGGGCGTGCTCGCCACGCAAGGAACGGTGCACAGTGGGCGTTTCCGCCGCCTGCGCGTCAGCGTTGAAGCCGACGCCACCCGTCCACTTCATTTCAGCGTCCAAGCCTGCGAAGGCCTCGCGGACGCCATCGAGCGCTTCGACGAAACAGCCGTCCGACAACGCTGCCAGCACCACCTGGCCGCCCTGTATGAAGCGGGCAAGGGACTGCCCGCCATCGACACGCTGGTGCTCGGCTGTACCCACTATCCGTTTGCGGCCGATGCGCTGAACGACCTGTGCGGCCCGGCCGTCACCCTGGTCGAGACCGGCGCGCCGGTGGCACGGCGCACGCGCAGCGTGCTGTCGCTTGGCCCGCTGGCGTGCGCCACGTCGGCACCGCCGCCCGTGCTGCTGCTGAGCAGTGGCCCGGGGTCGGGACTGGTCAGGGCTGCCGAGCGGTGGCTGGACCGCTCGGCGGTGGTCGGCGCGTGGTGCGCTTCACCGTCTGCTGGCCAGCCAGCGGGTTGGGCGATGCAGACCTGAGGTGACGGGAGGGCGCGGCCCGCTGCGCCGCATGCGCAAGGGGGCTCAGGAGCGACCCGACCCGCTGGACCCGTGTCAGTGCAGGTGGCGCGGCTTGCGGGGACCGCCGTGACCCGACGGACCGCCATGTCCGCGTGGCGGTCGGCCGAGCTGCATGGAATTCACGAGGGCATCGAAGCGATCGGTGAAGAGCTTGTCGATCGCACCCACCACATCCCCCAGCTCCGAAGCGTCGAAATGGCGTTCCATGATGTTCACCACATCCTGCACCAACAGGTCGCGCTGCACCTGCATGATGGCCGCGGGCGTCGGTCCAACGAAGCACATCATGAAATCGTCGCGGGCGTCTTCTTCCGACGACTCGTCTTCTTCATCGAACTCGGTGTCGTAGAACGACACCTCCAGCGGCGCCCCCGCCGATGCTATTTCGTTCAGGCCCATGCAGGCCTCTTCGATGACCTGACGAAAATCATCGCCCCCCGGAACCGTCCAGCACATCTGCAGCACGTGGGCAGTGGCATCAAAGCGGATGCCAGGCTCGTCTTCGTACGCGCTTTCGGCCGCAGCAGCCAGCGAACGGGCGCCCGCATACTGCCACAAGGGCTTGAGCGCATCCTGGATCTGGCTGAACACGACATCCTCGCGCAGCGGCACATCGCCGTGCACGTGGATCTCGAAGGGTGCGTTGTATCGGGTCATGAAAACTTACTGTACCGGTGAAAGCCGAAAAAACATAGTGGTGCCTCGAACCGGAATCGAACCGGTACGCCCGTTTAAGGGCGGCGGATTTTAAGTCCGCTGTGTCTACCTATTTCACCATCGAGGCACAAGACGCCATGGCGTCAGGATTCTATTCTCGCAGGTGGCGGGCGCACGCCGAACACAATGCCCAGCGTCACCAGCGCCAGCCCAAGCAGGAGGTTGACGCTCAGGGGTTCGCCGAGCACCGCCACCGCGCCCAGCGCTGACAGACCGGGCACGAGTGCTGTGATCATCGTCGAGCGTACCGGCCCGAAATGCCGAATCATCAAGGTGAAGGTGATGCCCGATATGACGACCGACCCCACCCCCTGGAAAGCCGCCTGGAACAGCAGCTCGGGCACCGGCGCATGGCCGAGTTGGCTCGGCACCCAACCTTGCCACGCGGCGAGCGCGTAAAGCGGCACAAAGCTGACACACGCGAAAGCGGTGATGGCCATGGTGGTGTGCACGGGGTCCAGTGCGTGCCGGCGCACCAGCACGCTGTACACCGACCAGCACAGCGCGGCACTCATGAACAGCAGATCGCCCTTCCAGACCTCGCCACCCTCGAAGGCCTTCAGCAAACTGGCGCCGCCGACCAGCAGCCCGCCCGCCAAGATGCAGGCCAGGCCGAGCAGCCGGGCACGGCTGGGGCGCTCGCCCAGCAACACCACGGCAAGCAGCGTCGTCCACAAAGGAAGGCTGCCGGGCATGAGCACGGCTGCATGCGCCGCCGGAGCGAAAAAGAAACCGGCGTATGCCAGTACGGCATACAGCAGGCCGCCAAAGACACCCACCAAAGCGGTCGTGCGCAAGGGCAACGGTGACAAGCCACCCAACGACGACCAGCGCTTGAGGCCCTGGTTTTTGTGCACCAGCCACAGCGACCACGGCAGCAAAACGGTGCTCGCGCCCGCAATGCGCAGCCACGCGATGTCCAGCGGCAGCAGGTTGAGCCCGGCAGACGCGCGGGCAATGACGATGAAGGACGTCCAGATGACGACCGTCACCACAGCAGCCAACGGGCCGATGCTTGCGGCGGGAAACATGGAGCTGCAGGGGTGATGAGGAAATGAACGGACGAAAAAAAAGGAAGCTTGGCTTCCTTTTTTTTGCATTGGAGCGGGATAAGAGACTCGAACTCTCGACCTATACCTTGGCAAGGTATCGCTCTACCAACTGAGCTAATCCCGCGAACACTTTCTACACACCGAACGGTGACTGGAGGCGCGACCCGGAGTCGAACCGGGCTAGACGGATTTGCAATCCGTTGCATAACCGATTTGCTATCGCGCCGCTGACATTCGGTGCTGCCACCAAACGCTTCACCAACCTTGACTATCGATAAAAAAGGAAGCGGGCTTCCTTTTTTCAAATACTGGAGCGGGATAAGAGACTCGAACTCTCGACCTATACCTTGGCAAGGTATCGCTCTACCAACTGAGCTAATCCCGCATGTTTCTAACGTTTGTCAGAAGCTGAAATTCTAGCGCAAAAAATGGCCGGTTTTCAAGCCCCCGAAAATTTTTGATCAGTGTTTCACCGCATCGGGTGCCGGGGTGGCAGGACGGGCCGCCGCCGCAGCCAGCTGCGCCGCCACCTCTTCGTCGGTCAGCGGCACGGGCTGTCGCTCCAGCGCGATCGCCAGCACCTTGTCGATCCACTTGACCGGCACGATCTCCAAGCCCTGCTTCACGTTGTCCGGAATGTCGGCCAGATCCTTGACGTTTTCTTCGGGAATGATCACGGTCTTGATGCCGCCGCGCAGCGCCGCCAGCAGCTTCTCCTTGAGCCCGCCGATCGCCGTCACCTCGCCGCGGAGGGTGATCTCGCCCGTCATCGCGACATCGGCCCGCACAGGAATACCCGTGATCGCGGAGACCAGCGCCGTCGTCATGGCCGCACCGGCACTCGGGCCATCCTTGGGCGTTGCACCGTCGGGCACGTGGATGTGGATGTCGTGCTTGTCGAACTGCTCGTTCTTGATGCCCAGCATGCGGGCGCGGCTGCGCACCACGGTGCGCGCGGCCTCGACCGACTCCTTCATGACGTCGCCCAGCGAGCCGGTGCGCGTGATGACGCCCTTGCCCGACATGATGGCCACTTCGATGGTGAGCAGATCGCCGCCGACCTCGGTCCAGGCCAGACCGACCACCTGGCCGACCTGGTTCTGCGCCTCGGCGCGGCCGTAGCTGTACTTGCGCACACCCAGGAAGTCGCTGAGGTTCTCGGCGCTCACCACCACGGTGGGCTCGTACTTCTTGAGGAGCAGGCCCTTGACCACCTTGCGGCAGATCTTGGAGAGTTCACGCTCCAGCGAACGCACACCGGCCTCGCGGGTGTAGTAGCGCACGATGTCACGCACCGCGTCTTCCTGCACCGCCATCTCGCCTTCGCGGATGCCGTTGTTCTTCAGCTGCTTGGGCAGCAGGTAGCGCATGGCGATGTTGGTCTTCTCGTCCTCGGTGTAGCCCGACAGGCGGATCACCTCCATCCGGTCCAGCAGCGCCGGCGGGATGTTCATCGAGTTCGACGTCGCCACGAACATCACGTCGGACAGGTCGAAATCGACCTCGACATAATGGTCACCGAAGGTGTGGTTCTGCTCGGGGTCCAGCACCTCCAACAGCGCCGACGACGGGTCGCCGCGAAAGTCGGTGCCCAGCTTGTCGATTTCGTCGAGCAGGAACAGCGGGTTGCGCGTGCCGACCTTGGACAGGCTCTGCAGCACCTTGCCCGGCATGGCGCCGATGTAGGTGCGGCGGTGGCCGCGGATCTCTGCCTCGTCGCGCATGCCGCCCAGGGCCATGCGCACGTATTTGCGCCCGGTGGCCTTGGCCACCGACTGGCCGAGCGAGGTCTTGCCCACGCCCGGCGGGCCGACCAGGCACAGGATGGGCGCCTTGACCTTGTCCACGCGCTGCTGCACCGCAAGATATTCGAGGATGCGGTCCTTGACCTTGTCCAGACCGTAGTGGTCTTCATTGAGCACCTGCTCGGCGTGCGCCAGATCGTGCTTGATCTTGGTCTTCTTGGCCCAGGGCAGTGCCACCAGGGCGTCGATGTAGTTGCGCACCACCGTGGCCTCGGCCGACATGGGCGACATCAGCTTGAGTTTCTTGAACTCGGCGTCGGCCTTTTTGCGGGCTTCGGCGGGCATCTTGGCGAGCTTGATCTTCTTCTCGATCTCTTCGATGTCCGCGCCCTCTTCGCCTTCGCCCAGCTCTTTCTGGATCGCCTTGACCTGTTCGTTCAGGTAGAAGTCGCGCTGGTTCTTCTCCATCTGCCGCTTGACGCGACCGCGGATTTTCTTGTCCACGTTGAGGATGTCCACCTCGCGCTCCAGCTGCTCGAACAGGTTCTCCAGCCGCTTGTTGACCGGGTCCAGATCCAGCACCACCTGCTTGGACTCGAGCTTGAGCGGCAGGTGCGCAGCGATGGTGTCGGCCAGGCGACCCGGGTCGTCGATGCTGCTGATCGAGGTGAGGATTTCCGAAGGGATCTTCTTGTTGAGCTTGACGTACTGGTCAAACTGCTGCATCACCGCGCGGCGCAGGGCCTCCAGTTCGGTGGACTGCATGTCGGCACGCTCGACCGCGGGATCGACCGGGGTGACGCTGGCCACAAAGTGGCTTTCGCCGTCTTTGATGGACAGCACCTTGGCGCGCTGCACGCCCTCCACCAGCACCTTCACGGTGCCGTCGGGCAGTTTCAGCATTTGCAGGATGGTGGCGACGCAACCCATCTCGAACATGTCGTCGGTCGAGGGTTCGTCCTTGGCGGCGGCTTTCTGCGCCACCAGCATGATGCGTCGCTCGGCCTCCATGGCGGACTCAAGCGCCTTGATGCTCTTGGGGCGCCCCACGAACAGGGGGATCACCATGTGCGGGAACACCACCACGTCGCGCAAGGGCAAGAGGGGGAGGTCCACCGGTGTGCTGGGCAAGGGGGTTTGTCCGGACATTTCAACCTCGGGAAAATCGGGAAGATCGGAAAGATCGAAAAAGGGAGTTGATGCGCACGGTGCGAGCCGGACGCATCAAGAACTTCAACGTGTTTCGCCGGCCCGCCGCAGCGAACCGTCAGGCCTGCTTGGCCGCTTCGCGGTACACCAGCAGGGGGGGCTTGTTTTCATCGATGGTCGGCTCATCCACCACCACCTTCTCGACATTGCTCATGCCGGGCAGATCGAACATGGTGTCGATCAGCGCGTTTTCCAGTATGGAGCGCAAGCCACGGGCACCGGTCTTGCGGGCCAGGGCCTTGCGGGCAATCGCCTTCAGCGCCGCGGGCCGGACTTCCAGCTCAGCGCCCTCCATGGCCAGGAGCTTGGCAAACTGCTTGACCACGGCATTCTTGGGCTCGGTCAGAATCTCGACCAGGGCGTCTTCGCTCAGTTCGGCCAGCGCCGCAATCACGGGAACACGGCCTACCAGCTCGGGGATCAGCCCGAACTTGATCAGGTCTTCGGGCTCGATTTCCTTGAACGAATCGGTGATGCTGCGCTGCTTCTTGCTCTTGACGACCGCGCCGAAGCCCATGCCGGACGCCTCCGTGCGGTTCTCGATGATTTTTTCGAGTCCGGCGAAAGCCCCGCCACAGATGAACAGGATGTTGGTGGTGTCCACCTGCAGGAAGTCCTGGTTGGGGTGCTTGCGCCCACCTTGCGGGGGCACGGACGCCATGGTGCCCTCGACCAGCTTGAGCAAGGCCTGCTGCACGCCCTCGCCCGACACGTCGCGGGTGATGGACGGGTTGTCGGACTTGCGGGTGATCTTGTCGATCTCGTCGATGTAGACGATGCCCTGCTGGGCGCGTTCGACGTCGTAGTTGCAGCTTTGCAGCAGCTTGGCCACGATATTCTCGACGTCTTCGCCCACGTAACCGGCTTCGGTCAGGGTGGTGGCATCGGCCATGACAAAGGGCACATTGAGCATGCGCGCCATGGTCTGCGCCAGCAGGGTCTTGCCCGAGCCGGTGGGGCCGATCAACAGGATGTTGCTCTTGGCGAGCTCGACGTCGTCCTTGCGGGCCCCCGCCTTGTGGCGCAGCCGCTTGTAGTGGTTGTAGACCGCGACGGCCAAGGCCCGCTTGGCGGAGTCCTGACCAATGACGTAGTTGTCGAGGTTCGATTTCAGCTCGGCCGGGGTCGGCACATCGTCGCCCGACGCCTTGACCGATTCGAGACCGGGCAATTCGTCACGGATGATGTCGTTGCAGAGGTCGATGCACTCGTCGCAGATGAACACCGAGGGGCCGGCGATCAGCTTCTTGACCTCGTGCTGACTCTTGCCACAGAACGAGCAGTAGAGTGCTTTTTCGCTGGATGCGCCTTTTTTATCGGCCATGGTTCTTTCCGTCGGTGACGCGGGAATGCAGATTGCAACGATGATAGTTCAAGCAGAGAAGGCGCCAAACCCGGGATTGGGACGCCTGAGCGCCTCAATCCCGGGCTTTGGAGGGTCTGTGGCCTGAACCGGCGTGCGCAACAGAGCCGCTTCAGGCAACCCCGGGACGCTTGTCGATCACCTTGTCGATCAGGCCGTAAGCGGCCGATTCTTCAGCGGTGAGGTAGTAGTCGCGCTCGGTGTCGCGTTCGATACGCTCCAGCGGCTGGCCGGTGCGCTCGGCCAGGATGCGGTTGAGCTGGGCGCGGGTTTTGAGAATTTCGCGGGCATGGATCTCGATCTCCGTGGCCTGGCCCTGCGAGCCGCCCAGCGGCTGGTGGATCATCACTTTTGAGTTGGGCAGAGCGAAACGCTTGCCCTTGGCACCCGCCGACAGCAGGAACGCGCCCATGCTCGCCGCCATGCCAATGCACAGGGTAGACACGTCGCACTTGATGAAGTTCATCGTGTCGAAAATTGCCATGCCGGCGCTCACCGAACCGCCGGGTGAGTTGATGTAGAACGAAATGTCCTTGTCCGGATTTTCGCTTTCCAGGAAGAGCAGCTGCGCCACCACCAAGTTGGCCGACTGGTCATTGACCGGGCCAACCAGAAAGATGACGCGTTCCTTGAGCAGGCGCGAATAGATGTCGTAGGCCCGCTCGCCGCGGCCCGACTGCTCGATCACCATAGGCACCATGCCCAGGCCCTGAATGTCCATTGCGCTCATGCAATTCTCCGTGTATTGAATAGTCACTGTGACGCTACTGTAACCAACCCGGGGGTGCCCTATGGTCGGTGCGGCCTCTCGCCTGACCGCATATGGCGCAGTCGCCGCAAAAGGCAAGCGCAGAGCGAAAAAAAGGGCGGAAGTCCGCCCTTGATCATGTCCAGGCAGATCCCGAGCGGGGGGACCGAAGACGGTCACCCATCACGGGAGGCCAGGTCAGGACTGACCCATCAGCTCGTCGAAAGCGACGGATTTTTCCGTGACTTTGGCCTGCGACAGCACGAATTCGCTCACATTGTTCTCGATCACGATGGCCTCGACCTCGGCCATGCGGCGGTTGTCGCTGGTGTACCAGCGCACCACGTCGGCCGGCTTCTCGTAGGAGGCGGCCAGCTCTTCGATGTGGGCCTTGATCTGCTCGGGCTTGGCGTGCAGTTCGTTGGCACGGACGAGCTCGGCCACCACCAGGCCCAGGCGCACGCGGCGCTCGGCCTGCGGGCGGAACAGGTCTTCGGGGATCGGCGCCTTCTCGGCGTCTTTCACGCCGCGCTGCTTCAGGTCGGCGCGGGCGCCTTCCACCAGGCGGTCGAGTTCGGCCTGGACGACCGACTTCGGCAGGTCCAGCTCGGCCTTGGCGGCCAGCGCGTCCATCGAAGCCTGCTTGTTGCGGGCCAACACACGGAACTTGACTTCGCGTTCCAGGTTCTTGCGGATGTCGGCGCGCAGGCCGTCCACCGTGGCGTCGGCAATGCCGAGCGACTGGGCAAAAGCCTCGTCCACCTCGGGCAGGTTGGCCGCTTCGATCTTGTTCACGGTGACGAGGAAGTCGGCGGTCTTGCCGGCCACGTCCTTGCCGTGGTAGTCTTCCGGGAAGGCTAGGGGGAAGGTCTTGGACTCGCCCGACTTCATGCCGCGCACCGCGTCCTCGAATTCCTTGAGCATCTGGCCGTCGCCCACGATGAACTGGAAGCCTTCGGCCTTGCCGCCTTCGAACGGCTCGCCGTCGATCTTGCCAGCGAAGTCGATGGTCACGCGGTCGCCGTCCTGCGCAGCTTCGTCCGCGGCACGTTGGGCAAAGGTGCGGCGCTGCTTGCGCAGGATGTCCAGCGTGCGGTCGATCGCAGCGTCGGTGACCTCTGTGGAGACTTTCTCGATCTCGGCGGTGGTCAGGTCACCGATCTTCACTTCCGGGTAGACCTCGAACACGGCGTCAAAGGCCAGCTGACCTTCGGGCGCATCTTCCTTCTCGGTGATCTTGGGCTGACCGGCCACGCGCAGCTGCGCTTCGTTGGCGGCAGTGGCGAAGGCCTCGCCCACCTTGTCGTTCATGACTTCGTAGTGCACCGAGTAGCCGTAGCGCTGGGCGACGACGTTCATGGGCACCTTGCCGGGACGGAAACCATCCATCTTCACATCGCGCGCCAGGCGCTTGAGGCGCTTGGACACTTCGCTCTGGATCACTTCAGCAGGCAGCGTGAGCGTGATCTTGCGTTCGAGTTTTTCCAGGGTTTCAACGGTCACGGTCATGGTCTCTCCAAAGGTGGGGCGGTCATCCAGCTTGTCTGGCTGACCCGGAAAACAGTCATCTGTGAGGTGGTGCGCGGGGCCGGACTCGAACCGGCACGTCCTTGCGGACGTCAGGACCTAAACCTGGTGCGTCTACCAATTTCGCCACCCGCGCGCCTGTTTCTAGCGCTTGCCCGACCGGAGTGCCGTGGGCACCGTCTGCCAGGCAATTCCGCTTTTTGGCAACCTGGGATTGTAGCCGGTGACGCCCTACCCTCCGGGACCCTGGGCGCTCAGTTGCCGACGCAGCAATCGGACCGCGCTGTCGGGCGTCGTCAGCACCCGCAGACCCAGCGCCTGCTCGACCGCCACCCGGGCTCGGGCCAGGCTGAACTGCGCCAGCGCGATGACGGTGCAGCCCTCGGCCGCCAGCGCTCGCGCCGCCTCCACCGCCCGCGCATCGTGGCCGGCGGTGTCGCCGCGTTCAAGCGATTCGAGCGCCCCCTCGGCCAGCGCGGTACGCAACTGCACCCCCGCGGGGAACTCGGCCGGCATGGACGCCAGCGTGGGCGCGAACGTGGCCACCAGCCCGACGCGCGCACCGCTGGCCACCGCCTCGGCCACCATGGCTTCGTTGGGTTTGAGCACCGGCAGGTGGGGACGCCGGGCTGCCACCGCGTCGATGCACGGCCCGAAGGCCGAGCAGGTGAACAGGATGGCCTGTGCCCCCGTTCCCTCAGCGTAGGCGGCCAGGGTCTCGAAGCGCTGGTGCATGGCGGGGTCCAGACCGTTCCCATCGGCCGCCAGCGAACGGGCGAGATCGGCCGACAGGCTGTCGTCCAGCAGGTTCATGCGCTGCGCCTCGGGCCACTCACGGGCGAGCGCCTCGTTGATGGGCGCCACCGACTGCGCCAGCGCGTGCACCAGCGCAATCCGGGGAGCATGCACCAGCGCACTCATGGACGCGGGCGCCGGGCGCGCTGCAGCACCACCACAAGGCCCAGCAACAGCAGCGCCGGCAGGTAGAACCACTCCTTGCGCGGCCGGTCCGCCGGCACTTCCAGCGAGGTGATGCGGAAGCCCTGCTCCACGCCCAGCTTCTCACCGACGCTGCCAAAGCGCACGCCCATGACCATCAGCGCGTCGCCGTCGTTCATCACCGTGAGGCCGGCGCTGGCCAGCCGGGTGCGGGCATCGCCGGGCGCGCCCAGCGGCACCAGGACGCCTTTGCGGATGTCCTTGCCGTCCATGTTCATGCCTTCGACCCACACCCGCTTGCCGGTGTTGGCCGGGGCTTCGGCGATCACCTGCACCATGTCCTCGCCCCGCACCTCGTCAAAGGGCGGGTGCAGCATGTCCATCCAGAACCCAGGGCGGAACAGGGTGAAGCACACCAACAGCAGGGCCACCGATTCATACCAGCGACTCCTGACGACGAAATAGCCCTGCGTGGCCGCAGCGAAGATGAGCATGGCCGCGATGGCGATCACCACCGTGAGCACCAAGTGCGGCCAGCCGTCCAGCCCGATCAGCAGCAGCTGGGTGTTGAAGATGAACAGGAACGGCAGGATGGCCGTGCGCATGCTGTAGTAGAACGCCGTGATGCCGGTCTTGATGGGGTCGTACTTGGCGATGGCCGCCGCCGCAAACGACGCCAGGCCCACCGGCGGGGTCACGTCGGCCAGCAGGCCGAAATAGAACACGAACAGGTGCACGGCGATCAGGGGCACGATCAGCCCGCTCTGCGCGCCCAGTTCCACGATCACCGGCGCCATCAGCGTGGACACGACGATGTAATTCGCCGTGGTCGGCAGGCCCATGCCCAGGATGATGCTGATGAGGGCGACCAGCACCAGCATGAGCATGAGGTTGCCGCCCGACAGGATCTCGACCAGCTCGGTCATGACCAGGCCCACCCCGGTGAGCGAGACGGTGCCGACGATGATGCCCGCTGCGGCCGTGGCCACACCGATGCCGATCATGTTGCGCGCGCCGGCGACCAAGCCGTCGATCAGGTCGTTCCAGCCGGCCCGTGCCTGCTCGGCAAAGCGGTGGTCCCCTCGGAAGAAGCCGGTGATGGGTTTCTGCGTGAGCATCACGAACACCATGAACATGGTGGCCCAGAAGGCCGAGAGCGCGGGCGAGAGGCGCTCGACCATCAGGCACCACACCAGCACCACGACGGCCAGCAGGTAGTGCAGGCCGGACTTGACCGTGGGCCCGGTTTCGGGCAATTCGAACACCGGGGCGTTGGGGTCGTCCAGCTGCAGGTCGGGCTGGCGCGAACCGAACCACAGCAGGCCCACATAGGCCGCCAGCAGCAGCCCCCCGATGACGGGTACCGCGGCGTCGCCCAGCAGGCTCTTGACGAAACCGATCACGTAATACGTGATGCCGGCCAGCACCAGGAAGCCGGACACCGTCATCAGAAACGACAGCAAGCGCTGCGAGCCCGTGCTGGTGCCACGCCTGGGCAGACCCTGCATGTCGGCCTTCAGCGCCTCCAGGTGCACGATGTAGAACAGTGCGATGTAGGAAATGATGGCCGGCAGGAAGGCGTGCTTCATCACCTCGACATAGGGGATGCCCACGTACTCGACCATCAGGAAGGCGGCCGCACCCATCACAGGCGGCATGATCTGGCCGTTGACCGAACTGGACACTTCCACCGCGCCCGCCTGGTCGCCGCGGTAGCCCACCCGCTTCATCAGCGGAATGGTGAAGGTGCCGGTGGTCACCACGTTCGCGATCGACGAGCCGGAGATGATGCCGGTGGCCGCCGACGACACCACCGCCGCCTTGGCGGGGCCGCCGCGCATGTGCCCGAGCAGGGCAAAGGCCGATTTGATGAAGTAGTTGCCGGCACCGGCCTTGTCCAGCAGCGAGCCGAACAGCACGAACAGAAAGATGAAGCCGCTGGACACGCCCAGCGCCACGCCGTAGACGCCCTCGGTGGTGAGCCACTGGTGCGTCATGGCGCGGTCCAGCGAGGCGCCCTTGTGCGCCATCATGTCGGGCATGTGGGGCCCGGCGAAGGTGTAGCCCAGAAAGACCAGCGCCACGATCACCATCGGCAGGCCGAGCACGCGCCGCGTGGCCTCTAACAGCAGCGCGATACCGACCACACCCGTCCACACATCGACCGGCAGCGGCTGACCGGGCCGGGTGGCGAGTTCGCGGTAGAAGATGAAGATGTAGGCCGCCGCGTAAGCGCCAACCAGGGCGAACACCCAGTCCAGCACGGGCACATGGGCGCGCGGCGAGCGTTTGCTCGCCGGGTAGGCCATGAAGGCCAGGAAGACGGCAAAGGCCAGGTGGATGGCCCGGGTCTGGGTGTCGTTGAGCACCGGCAGGATGTTCGACACCATGTAGGGCAGTGGCGAGGCGATCCAGAGCTGGAACAACGACCAGGCCAGGGCCACGCCCATCAGCAGCCGGGCCACCGCCGGGCCGGGCTTGCGGCCGCCGGTGTCGTTGTCCTCGACCAGTTTGTTGACATCGATGTCGTCGACGTTTCGTTTTGCACTCACGGGAGAGTTCCTAGGGAGGGAAGAAGGCGCCTGGCGCATCCAGGGGCGGAATCAAAATCGCCCCATGTCAGCAGGGCCAACATGGGGCGACAAGCCTGGGCAGGGGGAATTACTTCACCCAGCCTTTTTCCTTGTAGTACTTCACGGCACCGGGGTGCAGCGGCGCGGCCAGACCGGCCTGGATCATCTTCTCGGGCGTCAGACCCGCGAAGGCGGGGTGCAGCTTCTTGAACTCGTCCAGGTTGTCAAACACGGCCTTGGTGAACAGGTAGACCTCTTCGTCCGACTTCTTGGCCGAGGTGACCACCGTGGCCAGCACGCCGTAGGTGTTCAGATCGGTGGCCTGCGAGGGGTAGGTCTTGGCGGGGATGGTGGCGTCGGCGTAGAAGGCGTTGGCCTTCACCAGGTTCGCGATGGCCGGGCCGGTGACGTTCACCAGCTGCGCGCCGCAGGTGGTCATCGGGTCCTGGATGTTCGCGCTGGGGTGGCCCACCACGTAGAAGAAGGCGTCGATCTTGTTGTCGCACAGGGCGGCACCGTGTTCGTCGGCCTTCAGTTCGGACACGGCCGCGAAGTCGCTGCCTTTCATGCCGGTGGCGGCCAGCAGCTCGTCCACCGAGGAGCGGGTGCCGGAGCCGGGGTTGCCGATGGCGACGCGCTTGCCCTTCAGGTCGGCCAGGCTCTTGATGTTGGCTTCCTTGCGGGCCACCAGCGTCAGCGGCTCGGGGTGCAGCGACAGCACGGCGCGCAGGTCGGTGACCGGCTTGCCGTCAAAGGCCTTCAGGCCTTTCATGGCGTTGAACTGCTGGTCGGACTGGGCCACGCCGAAATCGAGATCGCCACCGTTGATGGTGTTGATGTTGGCGACCGAGCCGCCGGTGGATTCCACCGTGCAGCGGTAGCCGTGCTTGGAACGGTCCTTGTTGACCAGGCGGCAGATGGCGCCGCCGGCAGCGTAGTACACACCGGTGACACCACCCGTGCCGATGGTCATGAACTTCTGCTGGGCCTGGGCCTGACCCACCGGGGCCATAAAGGTGATGGCGGCGGCGACGGCACTCAGAAAAGCGGTGACTTTCTTCATCTCGAACAACTCCTGCAGCGTACTGCGTGATGATGGGAATAAACGGGCTTGTGGCCCCAGACCGCCGATGGTAGCGCAAGCTCCATGTAAGTCAGCGCCACGACCCCACGCGTTTACCCTGAAGCCATATGCATTCTTTTCATGGGCTCAGACCGGCTTCGGTGAGCGAGCGATCCACCGCACGCCGCAGGCGCCGAACGATCTGCTCCAGCTCGTCCGGCGTGCTGATGAAAGGCGGCGCCAGCAGGATGTGGTCGCCACAGCGGCCGTCCACCGTGCCACCCATGGGATAGACCATCAGCCCCTCGGCCATGGCGTGGCTCTTGATGCGGGTGTGCAGCCGGAGCGCCGGGTCGATCCACTGCCGGGTGGCGCGCTCGGCCACCAGTTCCAGGCCCCAGAACAGACCGCGCCCGCGGATGTCGCCCACCTGGGGGTGGGCGCCGAAGGCATCCTGCAGCAGCGCCTGCAGCTGCTGGCCGCGCTCGCGCACCTGCGCCAGCAGGCCGTCGCGCTGGATCACGCGCTGCACCGCCAACGCCGCGGCGCAGGCCACCGCATGGCCCAGGTAGGTGTGGCCGTGCTGGAACAGGCCGCTGCCCTGCCGAAACGCCTCGACGATGCGCAATTGCGCCAGCACCGCGCCGATGGGCTGGTAGCCGCCGCCCAGGCCTTTGGCGATGGTGAGCAGATCGGGCACCACGCCCTCCTGCTCGCAGGCGTGCAGCGTACCGGTGCGGCCCATGCCGCACATCACCTCGTCTAGGATCAGCAGGATGCCGTGGCGGTCGCACAGTTCGCGCACGCCCTTGAAGTAGCCCGGCACGGGCGTGAGCACACCCGCGGTGGCGCCGCCCACGGTTTCCGCGACGAAGGCCATCACGTTCTCGCCGCCCAGCGCGTCGATGGCATCCGACAGCTCGGCCACCAGGCGCTGGCCGTACTGCTCGGCGGTTTCGTCGGCACGGCGGTCGCGGTATTCGTAGCACGGCGCTACGTGCGTGACGTCGATCAGGATCGGCTGGAACTGCTCGCGCCGCCAGGCATTGCCGCCCACGGCCAGCGCACCCAGCGTGTTGCCGTGGTAGCTCTGGCGCCGGGCGATGAAGTGGCGCCGCTGCGGCTGGCCGATCTCCACAAAGTACTGGCGCGCCATCTTCAGCGCGGCCTCCACCGCCTCGGAGCCCCCGCTGACGAAATAGGCGTGGCTCATGCCGGCCGGCGCGGTGTCGATCAGCAGGTCGGCCAGTTCCTCGGCCACTGCCGTGGTGAAGAAACTGGTGTGGGCGTAAGCCAGCTGGTCGATCTGGGCGTGCATGGCCGCGATCACGTCGGGGTGGCCATGGCCCAGGCAGGACACCGCAGCGCCGCCCGAGGCGTCCAGGTAGGTCTTGCCCGTGGCGTCGGTGATGGCAATGCCCTGCCCGCTCACCGCAACCGGCAGGTCGTGGCGCAGCTGGCGGTGGAAAACATGGGTGGTCTCGGGCGGTACGGACGGAACGGGCTGGCGCGGGTCGAGGGACGTCATGGAGGCTTCCATCAGAAAACCGTGTGGGAAGTCACGGGAGAAAGAGAACGGTAGAAGGAGAACGGCTCAGCCGGCGGCTGCGGACGCACGGCGTGACACGGGACGGTCCCAGTAGGCCCGCGCCTGCTGCATCTGCTGCTGGCGCCGGGTGAGCCGCTGCAGAACGGGTTCACCGCCCTGCTCGGCCACCGCTTGCATGAGGGCTTCGGCCAGCGCCTGGGCGCCGGTCATCGAATGGAAAAACGCAGGCGATGCGGTGTCGAACAGCAGGCTCTGCGTGGCCAGTCGCGCCAGCGGCGACAGCGGGCTGTCGGTCAGTGCCAGCACGGGCACGCCACGCGCGCGCGCCAGCTGAACCGCTTCCACCGTCTGGACGGCATAAGGCGCCTGGCTCACGACCACCATCAGGTCGGGCGGCTCGAGCGCGGCCACCAGGTCTGCCCAGGCGCCCGCGGGATCGGTCGCCAGCCGGGTGGACGGGCGCAACCAGTCGCAGCTGTACTGCAGGTGGTGCGCAATGCCAAAGCTGGCGCGCAGGCCCAGGAACAGCACGTGGCGCGCCCGCAGCACGCACTGGGCCGCCGCGGCCAGGGCGGCGGCGTCGTTGCGACTGTCCACCGACGACACGTTGGCCGCCTGGGCACGGGCCAGCGGCGAAGCCGTGGTGCCATCCGGCGCCGGGCGGCCCACCGCCGAGCGTGCCAGCTGCGTGCGGACCGGCCGGCGCATGGCGTCGAAGCCGTCGAGGCCGAGCGCCTGGGCCAGGCGCGTCATGGTGGCCGGCGACACACCCGCGGCCTGCGCCGACTGGCGCATCGACTGCAAGCCGACTTCGGCGGGATGGTCGCGCACCCAGCGGGCCGCCCGCTGCAGCTCGGGGCTCAGCGTATGAAAGTAGGCGTCAAGCCGATCGACGAGGGGACGGTAGGGCATGCACTGGACAACCGAAACATTTGAATCTTTTCAATTCTAATGATTGACATGTTTCATGTCCAGGGCGCATCCGTCCAGCGCTCGCCCGAAAAACATCACGCGGCCGGCTCCGGCCGGCGCACGCGGAACCAGGCGGCGTACATCGCCGGCAAGGCCAGCAGGGTGAGCACGGTGGCCACGATCAGCCCGCCCATGATGGCCACGGCCATCGGCCCCCAGAACACGCTGCGCGAGAGCGGGATCATGGCCAGCACGGCAGCGGCGGCGGTGAGCACGATGGGGCGCATGCGGCGAACGGCGGCTTCCACGATCGCGTCCCAGGCCGGCACACCCCGCGCGCGGTCCTGCTCGATCTGGTCGATGAGGATCACGGAGTTGCGCTGGATCATGCCCATGAGCGCGATCACGCCGAGCAGCGCCACGAAGCCGAAGGGGCGGCCCAGCAGCAGCAGCGCGCCAGCCACGCCCGCCAGCCCCAGCGGGCCGGTGAGGAAGACCAGCATCGAGCGGCTGAAGCTCTGCAGCTGCAGCATGAGCAGGGTGAAGGTGATGAACAGCATGATGGGGATGCCCGCCGCGATGGACGAAGAACCCTTGCTGCTCTCCTCCACCGCGCCCGCCACCTCCACGCGGTAGGCGCTCAGTCCGCGCGCGGCCCAGCCGCTTTCGATGGCGCGCAGCGCGGGCACCAATTCGGCCGTCACGGTGGCGCCCTGCAGGCCCTCCACCACATCGCCCTGCACGGTGATGGCGTAGTCGCGGTTCTCGCGCCACATCACGCCGGGCTCCCAGTCGAACACCGGCCGCGCGATCTGCAGCAGCGGGATGCTGCGGCCGCTGGCGGTGGGCAGGTTGGCGTTGGCCAGGCTGCTCATGGCGTCGCGCTCGTCCAGCGGCTGGCGCAGCACGATGTCGATCAGCTTGTCGCCGTCGCGGTACTGGCCCACCGTGCTGCCGCTGAGCAGGGTGCGCGCGGCCTGCGCGATGGACTGGCTGGAGACGCCCAGCGCCCGCGCCTTGGCCTGGTCCACCTCCAGGCGCAGGGTCTTCACCGATTCGTTCCAGTTGTCGTTCACGCCGCGCATGTTGGGGTTGTCGCGCAGCACCTGCTTCACCTCGTCGGCCAGGCCGCGCAGCTGCGCCGGGTCGGCACCCACCACGCGGAACTGCACCGGGTACGGCACCGGCGGGCCGTTGGGCAGCAGCTTCACGCGCCCGCGCACCTCGGGGAACTCGGTGGCCAGCAGCGCCGGCAGGGCCTTGCGCAGGCGCTCGCGGGCCACCAGGTCTTCGGACAGCACGATCATCTGCGACACGTTGGTCTGCGGGAAGATCTGGTCCAGCGGCAGGTAGAAGCGCGGCACGCCCGAGCCGATCCAGGTGCTCACGCTCTGCACGCCGGGCTCGGCTGCCAGGCGTGCTTCCACGCGGCGCGTGACCTCGTCGTTGGCGCTGATGCTGCTGCCCTCGGGCAGCCACACGTCCACCATGATCTCGGGGCGGCTGGAGTCCGGGAAGAACTGCTGCTGCACCTGCCCCATGCCCACCATGCCGAGCACAAAGGTGCCGATGGTCAGGCCGATGGTGATCCAGCGGTGCTGCACGCACCAGTCCACGGTGGCGCGGAAGCGGTCGTAGAACGGGCCGTCGAACACCTCGTCGGCAGCGCCCACATGCGCCTTCACCTTGAGCAGCTTCACGCCCAGGTAGGGCACGAAGAACACCGCCACGATCCACGACAGCACCAGCGCGATCACGGTCACGGCGAAGATGGCGAAGGTGTATTCCCCCACGGTGGACTGCGCCATGCCGATGGGCAGGAAACCGGCGGCGGTGATCAGCGTGCCGGTGAGCATGGGCATGGCCGTGGCCTCCCAGGTGAAGGTGGCCGCGCGCATCATGGTGTAGCCCTCTTCGAGCTTGCGCACCATCATCTCGACCGCGATGATGGCGTCGTCCACCAGCAGGCCCAGCGCGATGATGAGCGAGCCGAGCGAAATCTTGTGCAGGCCGATGCCCCAGTACTGCATGGCCAGGAAGGTGATGGCCAGCACCAGCGGGATGGTGATGAACACCACCAGACCGGGGCGCATGTCCAGCGTGTAGCGCTTCAGACCGCGCCCGCCCTCGCGCTTGTGCAGACCCAGCGCGAGAAAGCTCACCGCCAGCACGATCACCACCGCCTCGATCAGCACCTTCACGAACTCGTTGACCGAGCGCGTCACGGCGGCCGGCTGGTCCTGCACCTGCACCAGTTCCATGCCGGCCGGCAGCGTGGCCCGGATCTCGGCCACCGTGGTTTTCAGCGCGTTGCCCAGCGCGATGATGTCGCCGCCCCGGGCCATGGAAATGCCCAGGGCGATGCTGTCTTTGCCGTTGTGGCGCACCATCACCTGCGCCGGGTCCACGTAGCCCAGACCGATCTGCGCGATATCACCCAGCCGCAGCTGGGTGCCGTTGGCCGCACGGATGGGCATGGCACGCAGCTGCTCCACCGAATTGAAGGCACCGCCCACGCGCACCTGCACCACGTCATGGGGCGACTGCACCGCCCCGGCCGAGGCCACCGCGTTCTGCTGGCCCAGCGCGGCCATCACCTGCGACAGGTCCAGCCCCAGCGTGGCCAGCCGCTTCTGCGAAATCTCGATGTAGAGCTTCTCGTCCTGCACGCCGAACAGCTCGACCTTGTTCACGTCTTTCACGCGCAGCAGGCGCTGGCGCGCGGCATCGGCCACTTCCTTCTTGTCGGCGGGCGAGAAGCCCTCGCCCTGCAGCGCATAGATGATGCCGAACACATCCCCGAACTCGTCGTTGTAGAACGGCCCCACCACCCCCTGCGGCAGGCTGCCCTGCATGTCGCCGATCTTCTTGCGCGTGGTGTACCAGAGCTGCGGCACCTCGGCCGCCGGCGAGTTGTCCTTGAGCTGGAAGATCACCAGCGTCTCACCCGGCTTGGAATAGCTGCGGATCTTGTCGGCGTAAGGCACTTCCTGCAGCGTCTTCTCGACCCGGTCGGCCACCTGCTCGGCCATCTGCTGCGCGGTGGCGCCGGGCCAGTAGGCGCGCACCACCATGGCGCGGAAGGTGAAGGGCGGGTCTTCGTCCTGGCCGAGCTGGAAGTAGGCGGCCACGCCCAGCAGCATCAGCACGATCATCAGATAGCGCGTGAAGGCCTGGTGGTCCAGTGCCCACTGCGAGAGGTTGAAGCGTGACACCCAGGAGGTGCCGGCGGCGCTGGCGGCGTTCGGGCTGCTCATGCCGGCGCTCACTCGGTCGCCGCCGCGGCGAAGCGCGTCACCTTCTGGCCGGGCGCGAGCACGTGCACGCCGGCGGCCACCACCTCTTCGCCGGGCTGCAGCCCCGCGGTGATCACCACCTCATTGCCGTCGGCACCCGCCACGCTCACCGGCCGCGCCTGCACGGTGCTGCTGGCCGGGTCGAACACCCACACCGACGTGGTCTGGGGCGCGCCCGCCTCCGAGCGCATCAGCGCGCTGGTGGGCAGCTTGATCACCGCCGGGGCGGCTCCGGCCGCGGGCGGCAGCGTCACATAGGCCGTGGCGCCGAGCGACACCGGCGTGCCCTCGGGCAGCGCCAGCTTCACCTGGTAGGTGCGCGTGGCCGGGTCGGCACTGGCCGCCACCTCGCGCACCACGGCGCTCAGCGGTGTGGCAGCCGAGTCGGCGGCGGCCCACAGGCGCACCTGCGCCGGCAGTCCCGGACGCAACTGGGCCACCCGGTCTTCCGGCACGGCGATCACCACGTCACGCGCGCCGTCGCGGGCCAGACGCACCACCGGCGTGCCGGCGGCCACGACCTGGCCCACGTCGGCCTCCACCGCCAGGATGACGCCCGGCCCGTCGGCCAGCAGCCGTGCATACGAGGCCTGGTTGCCCTGCACCGAACCCTGGGCGCGCGCCTGGCGCAGGCTCGCCTCAGCGGCCTGCAGGCTGGCCTGGCGGCGCTCGATCTCGGCGCCGCTCACAAAACCCTGGGCCTTGAGGTCTTCAAAACGCTTCAGGTCGGCCGCAGCCAGATCGCGCTGCGTCTGGGCCGCGCTCACCTGGGCCTGCGCCGCCTGGCTGGAGAGCGCCAGGTCCTGCGGGTCCAGCTGGGCCAGCAGGTCGCCCGCCTTCACGCGCTGCCCCACCTCGGCCGGGCGCTGCAACAGCTTGCCGCCCACCCGGAAGCCCAGCCGCGACTCGCTGCGGGCGCGCACCTCCCCGGCAAATTCGGTGGTGCTCACCAGCCCGCCCGCGGCCACGGTCAGCAGCTTCACCGAGCGCACCGGCTCTTCGGGCGCCGGCTGTCGGGAACAGGCCGTCGCCACCAGGGCAACGCTCAGCAGGAGTGCAAGGGTGGGCGATTTCATGGGCGGCGAATGAGGTTTGATGCGAGCAGGTATATTACTGACCAATTGGTTAGTAAGCAAAATTGTAGTGCAAAAAGCCGCTCGGCAACGGGACAGCAGCGGGCGCCCAGACGCCTCTTTCAAGTCCTTCTGCCGCCCTCTTCGCCCTTCCTCAGCCCCGGTTCCCATCCGCCCTGTCGCCGTGCCGGTTCGCTGTTACCCCCCGCTGCGCTCTCGCGCGGGCCGACACTGGCAGACTACGGGCTCTCGACGCGCTGCCCGCACCAAGCCGCCACCCCATGCCCGAACCGTCCCATCCTGACACCCTGCCCAGAACGCCACCCGCCAACCAGGCGGACTTGGCCGCCAGCGTGGGGCACTACGAGAACTTCCCCGTCGCGTCGCTGCTGTGCCCGCCGGCACTGCGGCCCGCCGTGATGGCGATCTACCACTTTGCGCGCACGGCGGACGACATCGCCGACGAAGGCACCGCCAGTGCCGCCGAGCGCCTGGCCGAGCTGGCGGCCTACCGCGCATGCCTGGCGTCTTGCGTGGCCGGCGTGGCGACGGGCACCGCTCGCTGGGCGCCCATCTTCGACCCCTTGCAAACGGCGGTGCAAGGCCATCAGCTGCCACCCGAGCTGTTGCACGATCTGCTCAGCGCCTTCGAGCAGGACGTGCACCACACCGCCAGCGGGCACCGCTACGCCCACCTGGACGAACTGCTGGCCTATTGCCGGCTCTCGGCCAACCCGGTGGGGCGGCTGCTGCTGCACCTGTACGGTGTGCACGACGCCACCGCCCTGCGCCAGAGCGACCAGATCTGCAGCGCCCTGCAGCTGATCAATTTCTGGCAAGACATCTCGGTCGACCATGCCCGCGGGCGCCACTACCTCCCGGCCGACGGGCTGGCACGCCACGGGCTGCAAATCGACGACTTTGCCGCCACCGCCGGGCCGGTCAAGCGGGCGCGCTGCCAGGTGCTGGTGCGCCAGCTGTGCGACGACGCCCGCACCCGCATGCTCGCCGGCACACCCCTGGTACACCGCGTGCCCGGACGCGCTGGTTGGGAACTTCGTCTGGTGGTGCAAGGCGGCCTGTGCGTGCTCGACGCCATCGCCGCCATCGGCTACCGCAGCTGGGAACAGCGCCCGACCCTGCGCCGCCGCGACCTGCCGCGTCTGGCCTGGCGCGCCTGGCGCATGTGAACCCTGCCGGCCCGTTTCGTCCCTCTCCAACACCCGCCTTCCAGGACATCCCATGACCCACGACTTCGCGCCTCGCCTCCCTGCCCGATCCCGTGGCCACCGTGCCGTTCACCCTGCTGCGCTGATGGGCTTGCTGCTGGCCTGCCTGAACAGCACACCCGTGTGGGCACAGGACAACCAGACCGCGCCCTCGGCCACCGGTGCCGCGGCCCCCGCCCGGGCCAGCGTGACGGTGGCGCGGCTCGACAGCGTGTGGGTACAGCCCGAGCGCGAGGCGCCGGCCAGCGTGGAGGCGCGCAACGTCTCGCGCCTGTCCGCCGAGGTGGCGGGCATCCTGCAGCGCTGGACGGTGGACGTGGGTGCCGCGGTGCAGCGCGGCCAGCTGCTGGCGCAGATCGACCCCCGCGACGCCGAACTGGCGGTGCAGCGCGCCCAGGCCGCACTGGACGCCGGGCAGTCGCGCCTGCGCCTGGCGCAGAGCCAGCTGCAACGCTCGCAGGAACTGGTGGAGCAAGGCTTTTACTCGCGCGAGGCGCTTGGCCAGCGCGAGACCGAGGTGGCCCTGATGCAGAGCGAGGTGCGCTCGGCCCAGTCGCAACTGGCCACCGCGCGCCGCCAGCTGGACAAGACCACCCTGCGCGCACCCTTCAATGGCAGCGTGCAGGAACGGCTGGCGCAGACCGGCGAGGCGGTGGCGCCCGGCACGGTGCTCTATGTGCTGGCCGAAACCGGCTCGCCCGAACTGGCCACCACGCTGAGCCCCGGCGACGTGGCGGGACTGCGGGCCGCGCGCTCGCCGCGCTTCGAGGCACAGGGCAACAGCCACCCGGTGCGCCTGCTGCGCGTGGCCCGCACCGTGACCGCCCCCGCCCGCACGCAGGCGGCGCGCCTGGCCTTCACCCAGCCGGCCAGCGCACCGCCGGCCGGCACCAGCGGCACGCTGCGCTGGCAGGAAACGCGGCCCCATGTGCCGCCGGTGCTCATGGTGCGGCGCGACAACACGCTGGGCGTGTTCGTGCAGCAGGGCAATGGCGACCAGGCCACGGCGCGCTTCGTGCCCCTGCCCGACGCGCAGGAAGGCCGCGCCACCCCCGTCGCCCTGCCGGCTGACACGCCGGTGATCGTGCGCGGCCAGCAGATGCTGCAACCGGGCCAGCCGATCAATCCCCAGGCCGTGCGTGGCCCGGCCAACTGAGGACCGCCCATGTCGTTCATGCGCGCCCTCCTCACCAACCACCCGCTGGCCAACATCGCTTTTGTGGTCGTGCTGCTGCTCGGGCTGTTCAGCTACAACACCATGCCGCGCGAGCAGGACCCGGAGATCAACTTCAACTGGGTCAGCGTCACCACCGTGCTGCCCGGGGCCAGCGCCGAGGAGGTGGAGCGTCTGGTCATCAACCCGCTGGAAGACGGCATCAAGGGCGTGGCCGATGTGCGCTTCGTCATCTCCACCGCGCGGGAGAACGTGGGCTCCATGCTGGTGCGCTTTCGCGAGATCAACGAGCGCACCTTCGACAAGCGCATGGCCGACCTGCGCCGCGAGATCCAGAACAAGGCCACCAGCGAACTGCCCAGCAACGCGACCGACCCGCTGATCCTGGAGATCACCACCAGCAACGGCTTTCCCACCGCCTCGCTGATGCTGCTGGGCCAGGCCGACGACGAAACGCTGCGCGTGAACGCGCGGCGCATCAAGGCCGACCTGGAGGGCATGGCCGGCGTGGACGAGGTGTACGGCTCGGGCCTGCGCGACCCCGAACTGCTCATCAGCCCCAACGCCCAGGCCCTGGCCGCGCGCGGTCTGCTGGCCACCGACGTGGCCGACACCGTGGCCGCCTGGTGGCGCGACACCTCGGGCGGCACGCTCAAGACACAGAACGGCGCCTGGTCCATCAGCGTGCGCGGCGTGTGGACCGACCCGGCGCAGCTCGAAAGCCTGCCGGTGATGTCCAGCCTGCGCCCGGGCGTGTCGGCCCGGCTCGGCGAGGTGGCGCGCATCGAACGCGCGCGCGCACCCGCCTCGCAATACGCCGCCTCGGGCGGGCAGAACGCCGTGTCGCTGTCGGTCACCAAGAAAAGCGGCGCCAACACACTGGAGCTGGTGGACCGGCTCAAGGCCTACATCGAGCGTGAAAACCAGGTCATCGGCGGCGCCGGCCTGCGGCTTGAACTCACCGATGACCAGACCGTGCCCACGCGCGACGCCATCGGCGTGATGCAGAACAACGCGCTGGTGGGCATGTTGCTGGTGCTGGCGGTGTGCTGGGCCTTCCTGGGCATGCGCATCGGCCTGCTGGTCGCGCTGGGCATTCCGTTCTCGCTGCTGGGCACCTTCGCGGTGCTGGGCAGCCTGGGCTACACGGTGAACGTGTCGGTGCTGCTGGGCGTGGTGATCGCGCTGGGCATGCTGGTGGACGACGCGGTGGTGGTGGTCGAGTCCATTTTTTACCGCATGCAGCGCGGGCAACAGGCGCTGGAGGCCAGCCTGGACGCGCTGGCCGAGGTGTGGAAGCCGGTGCTGGCCTCGGTGGCCACCACCATGGCCGCCTTCCTGCCGCTCATGCTGCTGCCCGGCATCGTGGGCAAGTTCATGTTCGTGATTCCCTTCGTGGTCACGGTGGCGCTGGCCATCTCGCTCATCGAAGCCTTCTGGATGATGCCGGTGCACGTCAGCGTGGTCGGGGTGCGCTTTGACAACCCCACCCGCACGCAGCGCTGGCGCGAGCGCTTCAACCAGGGGATCCGCCTGCGCTACGGCCAGGCGCTGGGCTATGTGTTGCGCCGGCCCAAGCGCTTCGCCCTCGTAGGTGCGGCGGCCGTGGGGCTGGCGGCCGCCCTGCTCGTCACCGGCGTGGTGCGCGTGCAGTTCTTCGCCTTCGACCCGGTGCGCGCGTTCTACGTCAACGTCGACATGCCGCAGACCGCCTCGCTGGAAGACACGCTGGCCGAGACGCAGCGCGTGGAGGCGGCGGTGCGCGAACAGCTGCGCGGCGTGGGGCTGGAGGGCGAGGCGCGCGCCGTCACCTCCACCGCCGGCCTGAAGTTCACCGAGACCGAACCGGTGTATGGCGACCTCTACGGCCAGGTGTTCGTCTCGCTGAACCCGCGCACCGACGACTCGCGCGACGTGCAGGCCGTGGTGGACGACATGCGCGCGCAGATCGAAGGCCTGAGCGGGCCCGGGCGCAAGAGCTTCACCGTGCTCTCGGGCGGGCCACCGGCGGGCAAGGCCATCAGCGTGAAGGTGCGCGGCGACGATTTCGATCAGATCGAGGCGGCGGCCGAAGCGCTCAAGGCCATCGTGGCGGCGATACCGGGCGCCAAGGACGTGCAGGACGACAACCTGCCCGGCCGCGCTCAGCTGCAGCTGCAGTTGGATCGTGATGCGCTGCGCGAGGCCGGCCTGAACGCAACCCAGGTGGCACGCCTGGTGCGCCTGTCGGTGGACGGTGAGGTGGTGGCCTTCACGCGCGACGAAGGCGACCGCATCGAGTTGCGCGTGCGCTCCGACCAGGCCCTGCGCGGCGCGGACGACCTGCGCGCCGACCCGGCCAGCCTGCTGGATGAGCCGGTGGCGCTGCCCAACGGCCAGACCACGCGCCTGGGCGCGCTGGTGACGGCCGAGGCCTCGCCCGGCCGCGGCTTCATCCGCCACTACAACCTGCGCCGCACCACCACGGTGGAAGCCAATCTGGACAAGGAGATCACCGACACCCAGGCCGCCAACAACGCGATCCGCGCCGGCTGGGAAGACATCCGCGCGCAGCACCCGGGCGTGGACCTGGACTTCTCTGGCGAACTGGAAGACATCGAGGAAAGCCTGGCCGCCATGCAGGTGCTGTTCCTGCTGGGCGTGGGCCTGATCTACCTGATTTTGGCGGCGCAGTTCCGCAGCTACTGGCAACCCATGATGATCCTGGTGACGGTGCCCCTGGCCTTCACCGGCGTGGCCTTCGGGCTGGCGATCTCGGGCAACCCGCTCTCGCTCTACACCCTGTATGGCGTGATCGCGCTCACCGGCATTGCGGTGAACTCGGCCATCGTGCTGATCGACGCCGCCAACGACCGCATGGCGCGCGGCATGAGCACCATCCACGCCATCGTGCAGGCGGCGCGCCGGCGCGTGGTGCCCATCCTCATCACCACCTCCACCACCATCGGCGGGCTGTTCGCGCTGGCGTTCGGCATTGGTGGCCAGAGCCTGCTGTGGGGGCCGGTGGCGGCCAGCATCGTCTGGGGGCTGGCCTTCTCGACCGTGCTCACGCTGTTCGCGGTGCCCCTGCTCTACCTGGCCTTCATGCGGCCGCGCGCACCCCGTACCGCCTCGGCGCGCTGGTGGCGGTGGCGCAGCGCGACGAGGGTCTGAACGACCCTCGCACCCGCACCCGCACCCGCAGCCGCGTCACGCCGCTGCGGCGCGCTCGACCGGCGCAACCCCATCCTCGGCTGGCCGGGCCGAGAGGAAGACATGGAACGCGGCGCCCTGCCCCGGCTGGGAAGTCGCCCAGATGCGCCCGCCATGGCTTTCCACGATGCGCCGGGTGAGGGCCAGACCGATGCCTGCGCCCTCGAATCTCCGCTCATGGTGCAAACGCTGGAACATGCCGAACAGCTTGTCGGCCTTCTGGGGGTCGAAACCCACGCCGTTGTCCCGCACCACATACACCACACCGTCCAGATGCTGCTGCCAGCCGACTTCGATGTCGCTCACATCCCGGTCTGCAGAGTACTTCAAGGCGTTGTCTAACAGGTTGATCCAGACTTCGCGCAGCAGCACGGCATCCCCCGTGACGGGGGGCAGGCCCGGCTGCACACGCCAACGCACCCGGCGATGGGGATGGGTCGCGTCCATCTGGGCCACCACCTCATGGACCTGTGCATCCACGTCGACCCTTTGGCGTTGGATGCCCTCGGGGCCCAGCCGGGCAAATGACAGCATGCCGTCGATCAGCTGCTTCATGCGTTGGCTGCCCTGGACGATCCTGTCGCAGTAGGGCACCAGATGAGCGGCAGAGGTACCGGGCAACTCCTCGCGCAGCAACTCCGCAAAGCTCGCCATGTGGCGCAGTGGCGCGCGCAAGTCGTGGGACAGCGCGTAGGAAAACTCCTCCAGCGCACGATTGGATTCCTCCAGGGCGCGCGTGCGAACCAGCACCTGCGAGTTGAGTTCGTCGTTGTGCCGGGCCCGCTCAGCCAGGCGCTCCTTGTAGGCGGTGATGTCCTGCACGGACAGGACCAGGGGCAGGCCAAACCCGCCCTGCTCGGGGTGTGGTTCTCCGCGGCAACGCACCCAGCGTTCGCGCCCGCCCGCGCCCACAACACGCAGTTCGTGATCCAGTTCCTGGCCCGTCGCCTGGCTGCGGCCCCAGGCCTCCCGCAAGGCAGATGCCTCATCGGCATGCACATGCATCCAGAGCGCCGCATAGGTGCGCGGCGGGGAATCGTCAGGGAGGTTCAGGATCCGGCAGATCTCTCTGGAACAGCTGAGCTGGTTGGTGGTCGCGTCCCGCTCGATGCGTCCCAGTCGGGCCAGCCGCTGGGCTTCCTCCAGCCGGTGCCTGAGCTCGCTGGCTTCCTGCGCCATGCGCCGACGTTCGGTGATGTCGGACTGGATGGACAGGTAGGCAACGATCTCGCCAGCAGGGTTGCGCATGGGCTCGATGCTCAGCGATGTCCAGTAGGGCTCGCCAGATTTCTTGTAGTTGAGCAGTTCGACACCCGATACCGACAGGCCCTGCCGGGTTCGGGCGCCTATCCGGGCCACCTCCGCCGCGTCCGTGGCGGGTCCATGCAGCAGGTCCCCCGGCCGCCGGCCCACGCAATCGTCGAGCGTCCAGCCCGTGGTCTGGCTGTAGGCTGCGTTGATCCAGGTAATGCGCCGTCGGGCATCGGTGATCACCACCATGTTGCTGCTGTTGCCCACGATGTTCTCCAGCATCGCCAGCCACAGGCGCAGGTCGTCAATGCCCTGCCCGTCTTTTGGGGTGTCTGTGCCCGGGAGACTCATCCCTAGCTCCTTGTCATCGTGTAACCACCGATGGCAGTCATTGGGTTGAATGGCAATACATTTGCATGCAATTTTGTGAATTTTCTAGCGGTAACCAACCTAAAAGACAGCTGGTCAGACAGCAATGTGACAAACATCTCATTTCGATTGTTACCTTCTTTATGTTCGGAAACCATGTGACGGCCTAATCAGGTCAGGCGCTCATTGCCCCCGCGCCCTCTCGTTCCGCCCTCTCTTCGCGCCCGTCTCCAAGCCCTTGCGCACCACTGCATAGGCACGTCCATGAACTCACCATCCACCGCCTCCACCCCCAGGCCTCCGGCAGGTCCAGCTCTTGGCGTGCACTCCTGCAGTCAGTGCGCCACCCGGCAGGTCTGTCTGCTCGGCAGACTGCCCTCTGCTTATGCAGAGCTGCTGAATACCGCCATTGAGGAGCGCCCGTTCAGCAAGCTGGAACCACTGGAAGTGGAGGGTGTGGTCGCGCAGCGCATCGCCGTTGTGAAGGTCGGCACCGTCATGGCCACCCGCCGGGGCGACCAGCACCAGGCGCGACCCGTTGCCCTGTTCGGACGCGGTCGGGTGCTGGGTCAGTACAGCGCCTACGGGCATCCCGAACAGCTGGGGGTGACGGCACTGTCGTCTGGCCGGCTGTGCAGGGTACGCACTGCCGACCTGTACCGCCTGGGCGTTGTCAACCACCCGTTTCACGAAACGTTGCAGACGATGATCGTGCACTCATATGGGCAATTGGCGGACTGGTCCCGTGTCATCCGAATCAAGGGCCTGGCGAACCAGTTGCGCGCCACGCTCATCCTGTTTGCGAAGGAACAAGGACAACGCACCATCCGACTGCCCAGCCAAGTCGCACTCGCCGCCCTGCTCTCCACCACGCGGGAGACCATCGCGCGCACCCTTCGGCAGCTCGAGCAGGGTGGGCATCTGGTGCGCACCGACCGCTGGAACTGCCATGTGGTCGACACGTCGCTTGACAGTCTGGCACTCGGCACCTGAACCCTCTGAAAGGCGGTCCGGCTCAGGCAAAGGCCCCAATCGCTTCGCGCAGCTGCAGCGCCTCCTGCTCCAGGCTGCGCGAGGCGGCGGCCATTTCTTCCACCAGGGCGGCGTTCTGCTGCGTCATCTGGTCCAGCTGCGACACCGCCACGTTGATCTGGGCGATGTTGCTGGCCTGCTCGGTGGTCACGGTGCCGATCTCGTGGATGAGCGTGGATGCGCCGGCCACCTGCGTGAGCGTGTCCTGCATGGTCTGACCGGTCACGCCCACCAGCCGTCCGCCGTTCTCGACCCCCGTCAGGCTGCCATCGATGAGCACCCGGATTTCTCGCGCCGCGGCCGCACTCTTTTGCGCCAGCGCCCGCACCTCGGCGGCCACCACGGCAAAGCCGCGGCCCTGCTCGCCCGCGCGCGCCGCTTCCACGGCGGCGTTCAGCGCCAGGATGTTGGTCTGGAAGGCGATACCGTCGATGACGCTGATGATGTCGGTCATGCGCCGGCTGGACTGGGTGATGTCTTCCATCATGCTGACCACCTCACGCATGGAGTTGCCGCCCAGCTGCACCGCCCCGCTGGCAGACGTGGCGCGCTCGGCGGCGCGCACCGCGGCTTCGGCGTTCTGCCGGATGCTGCCGCTGAGCTGCTCCATGGAAGCCGCGGTCTGCTCCAGGCTGGAAGCCGCCTGCTCGGTGCGCGAGCTCAGGTCTTCGTTGCCGGTGGCGATCTCGCGGCTGGCCTCCGTGACCTGGGTGGCGCGTGCCTGCACGTCGGCCAGCAGCGCCTTGAGGTTCAGGCCCGACTGGTTCACCGCGCGCTGCAGCAGACCGATCTCGTCCACCCGGCCGAGCGAGGCTGTCTCGTCGGGCTGACCGGTGGCCACGCGCTCGGCCTGTGCCAGCACGGTGGCCAAAGGACGCGCCACCTGGGACTCCAGGAACCCGGCCATCAACACCAGCGCGACCAGCTGCGCGGCGATGCCACCCGCCAGCACGGCCATCGTCGGCGCCGCCGCCACCAGGCTGGCGATGCCCACCGCGGCGACCCCCAGCAGGCCCAGGCGCAGGCGCCAGCGCACCGGCATGCGCTGGAACCAGGAAGAGAAGCCCATCAGGCCGGTGCGGACCACCAGCCCCTGGTGAAACTTCAGGCCGGCGGCTTGCCCTTCGCGGAAGCGGCGGTACAGCGCTTCGGTGGCCGCCACCTCGGCAGCACCCGGCTTGGTGCGCACCGACATATAACCCACGAGCCGGCCATTGCGGTGCACCGGGGTGGCGTTGGCGCGCACCCAGTAATGGTCACCGTTCTTGCGGCGGTTCTTCACCAGCGCCGACCACGAGCGCCCGGACTTGAGCGTGTCCCACATGTCGGCAAAGGCCTCACGCGGCATGTCGGGGTGGCGCACCAGGTTGTGGGGCTGGCCGGCCAGTTCCTCGCGCGAGAAGCCGCTGACCTGCACGAACGCCTCGCTCGCGTAGACGATGCGACTGTCCACATCGGTGGTCGAGAGCAGCGTGACACCGTCTTCCAGGGGAAACTCGCGCTGCGTAACCGGTTCGTTGACTCGCATCGAATGCCTTTCGTCGTGTTGATGGGGCCGCCAGTCGCCTCACTATGGACGACACAGCTGCCCCAGCTTCGACACATTCGCTTTTGAATCAAGCGCATCCCGGCTCGAAAACCCATAAAAGTCAGTCAAAAGTGATGCAAGTCGCATTTCGACTGACAAATGCTGCGCATTAAAGGAAACCAACCGCGGCGGCGATATGAGACAGATTCACACTTCGCCGGATGAATGGGCACCGCTCCCACCCCCGCCCCCGGCGACGCGCCCTTGCGCGGCGCCTTCAGCACTGTCTTCTCTTTGCTTCTGTGCCACCATGCCCACCGCCCACGCTGCCCCGATCGCCGAGAGGCCACACGCTTCCTGGAACACCTGTGCGGTCTGCGCCTCGCGCAAGGTGTGCCTGATCGGCACCCTGCCTGAATCGCAGCTGTCGGCCATTGCCCCGCTGGTGCGAGAGATCAGCTTCAAAAACCACGACCGGCTGCTCCATGAAGGCGAGGTGTCGGAGCACATCAAGATTGTCAAGCTCGGCACCGTGATGTGCAGCCGCCGGGGCCCGGACGGCGTGCAGCGGCCGGTCGCGCTGTTCGGCCGTGGCCATGTGCTCGGCAAATACGCACTGGTGGACCACCCGAATGCGCTGGACGCCGTCGGCCTGTCGGCCGGGCGTCTGTGCCTGCTGCGCGTGAGCGACCTCAAAGACGGGCGATTCACCACCTCTGCACTGCTCAACAGCCTGCACGGCATCATGGTGCGGTCGTTTGCGGGTCTGGCCGACTGGTCACAGGTGATGCGCCAGCGCGGCCTGCAGCGCCAGCTGCATGCCTCACTGCAACTGATGGGCCGGGAACAGGGGCAGGGCATCGTGCGCATTCCCAGCCATGTGGCGCTGGCTGCCCTGCTGTCCACCACGCGCGAATCGGTGGCGCGCACCATGGGCCAGCTCGAAGAGGCGCAGCTGGTGCGCCGCGTGGACCGCTGGCACCGGGAGGTGGTGGCCCCGTTTCCTGAAGGTGGGAACGGCTGAGCCAGGGGAGGCCCCAGGGGGCTGATTACACTCAGGTCAACCACCTGAGCCCATGAATCCAGAAGACTACGCCCAGCAAAAAGCCGCCGCCTCCGGCAGCAGCTTCTATTACGCTTTCCTGTTCCTGCCAGCCGAACGGCGTGCGGCGATCACCGCCTTCTATGCGTTCTGCCGTGAGGTGGACGACGTGGTGGACGAGGTCCGCGACCCTGCGCTGGCCGCCGAGAAGCTGAACTGGTGGCGCCGCGAGGTGGCCCAGTCCTACGCGGGCACGCCGCAACACCCGGCCACCCGCGCCCTGATGCCGCACACCCAGCCGTTCGGCATTGAGGCGCGGCACCTGCAGGCCGTGATCGATGGTTGCCAGATGGACCTGGACCAGAACCGCTATTTCGACTTTGCCAACCTGCAGAAATACTGCTTCCTGGTCGCTGGCATCGTCGGGGAGGTGGCCGCCCGCATCTTCGGCCAGACCCAGCCGCAGACCACCCACTACGCGCACCACCTGGGCCTGGCCTTCCAGCTCACCAACATCATCCGCGACGTGGGCGAAGACGCGACCCGCGGGCGCATCTACCTGCCGGTGAGCGACCTGCAGCGCTTCGACGTGAAGGCGCACGAGCTGATCAAGCGCGGCACGGCGCCGGGCATGGACACGGCCGACTTCCACCAGCGCTTCGCCGCGCTGATGCAGTTCCAGTGCGAGCGCGCGCTGCGCACCTACGACGAAGCCCTGGCCCTGCTGCCCGAGCCCGACCGGCGCGCCCAGAAACCGGGCCTGATGATGGCCAGCATCTACCGCACCCTGCTGAACGAGATCGCCGCCGACCCGGTGCTGGTGCTCACCCAGCGCGTCAGCCTCACGCCCCTGCGCAAGTTCTGGCTGGCGTGGAAGGTGCAGGCACTCGGCCGCCTCTAGGCCGGGCGTTGGGATGCAAAACAGCCACCCAGGCGCCAAGCCGGTGAAGCTCGCCGTGGTGGGTGCCGGCTGGGCCGGCATGGCCGCCGCGGTTGAAGCGGCGGGCGCAGGCCACCACGTCACGGTTTTTGAAGCGGCCCGCACGCTGGGCGGTCGCGCACGCGCGCTGCCAGCCATGCGGCCCGACGGCCTGCCGCTGATGCTGGACAACGGCCAGCACATCCTCATCGGCGCCTACACCGGCACGCTGCAGCTCATGCAGCGCATTGGCCTGCAGCCCGAGCACCTGTTGCTCGGGCTGCCGCTGGCCCTGCCCTACCCCGATGGCACGGGCCTGCAGACCCCGGCCTGGGCCGCCCGCTGGCCCGCGCCGCTGGACGCGGTGGCGGCCATCGCCACCGCCCGCGGCTGGCGGTGGGGCGAACGCTGGTCGCTGGTGCGCGCCTCATTGAACTGGCAGCGCGCCGGCTTCGCCTGTGAGCCATCGCTCACCGTTGCCGCCCTGTGTGCGTCCTTGCCGACGCGCGTGATGGACGAACTCATCGAACCACTGTGCGTGTCGGCCCTGAACCTGCCGGCGCGCGATGCGAGCGCCCAGGTGTTTCTGCGGGTGATGCGTGACGCGCTGTTTGGACAGGGCCATGGCCGCTGGGCCGCCTCGGCCTTGCTGCTGCCCCGCACCGATCTGGGCAGCCTGCTGCCCACGGCGGCGGCCGGCTGGCTGGCGCGTCAGCACGGCGAACGGGTGCACCTGCGCGCGGTCACACCGGTGCGCCAGCTGCGACGGGAAAACAGCGGCTGGGCCCTGGAAGGCCATGGCTGGAGCGAGCATTTTGACCGGGTGGTCTGGGCCACCGCTGCCCGACCGGCGGCGCAGGCCATGGACGGGGCCGCGCAGGCGGCACAAGCCGCCGGGGACGCATCCCTGTCGGGCGCCCTCCACCACTGGGCCGAATGCGCGGGCTCGCTGGCGTTCACCGCCATCACCACGGTGTATGCCTGGGCTCCCGGCGTGCGCCTGGTCGCCCCGCTGCTGGCCTTGCGGGCGGATCCCGATGCTCACGGCGCCCCGGCGCAGTTCGTGTTCGACCGCGGGCAACTGTTCCCCGGCGATCCCGCCGCGCAGGGCGTGCTGGCGTTTGTCATCAGTGCCAGCGTGGGCGAGCGCGACGAACTGCAGGCCCTGGTGCTGGAACAGGCTCGGCGACAACTCGGCTTGAGCGGCCTGCAGCTCATCCAGACGGTGGTGGACAAGCGCGCCACCTTTGCCTGCACGCCCGGCCTGCAACGCCCCCCGCAAGCCATTGCCCCCGGCCTGCTGGCAGCGGGCGACTATGTGGACGGACCCTACCCCGCCACACTCGAAGGTGCGGTGCGCAGCGGGCTGGCCGCCGCCCAAGCGTTGCACTGAAGCGGGTGGATGGGGAACCTGTGGCGCCCGCCGCTCTCCCTCCCTGTTGAGTAGCTGAGCGTCTTTCGCTCCTGCCAAAAACGCCCAGGCGCTGCCTGTTCAACCCCACACGAAGGAGCCCCCACGCATGACCCGCACACCCCGCTTTCGACACACCCTCGCCGCACTCGTCACCGGGCTGGCGCTGCTGTCAACCGGCACCGCCAGCGCCCAGAACATGGTGAGCGTGAAAGGCAGCACGCTGAACATGCGCTCGGGGCCCGGGACCAACACCGAGGTGCTGTGGGAGCTGCGCAAGGGTTACCCGCTCAAGGTGCTCGCGCGCCAGGGCAACTGGCTGCAGGTCAGCGACTTCGAGAACGACCGTGGCTGGGTGGCGCGCTCGCTCACCGGCAACACACCCCACCATGTGGTCAAGGCCAAGACCGCCAACATCCGCCAGGGACCGGGCACGCAGCACCGCATCGTCGGCAAGGCCGAATACGGCGAACTGCTGCGCACGCGGGAGAAAAAGTCCGACTGGGTGCGCGTGGAGCGCGACAACGGCAACACCGGCTGGGTCGCCAAGCAGCTGCTGTGGGGCTGGTGAGCACCTTCGTCGCATGAAAAAGGCGGACCTTGCGTCCGCCTTTTTCATGGCGCCTGCCGACTGCGCTGGCACCCGACTGGCCTCCAGGCTGGTGCGTCAGTGCGCTTCGACCAGCCCCGCCTGCGGCACAGGCTCCGGGTTCGGCGGCACGATGGCGCCGATGATATCGCCCATGCTGATGGTGCCCAGGTGCCGGCCCTTGCTGTTGACCACGTTGGCGGCTTCCTTGCTCTCGGCGCTGAGCAGCCGCGCCGCCTCTTCGATCACCAGGCCGGGGTCCACGTCCGGGCCATCGACACGCGCACCAGGCAACATCAGCGTGCGGCAGCGGATCACGCGGCCGCGGTTCACGTCGCGCACAAAGCTGGCGATGTAGTCGTCCGCCGGCTTGAGCACGATCTGCTGGCCCGTGCCCTGCTGCACCACCTCGCCGTCGCGCAGGATGGCGATGCGGTCGCCCAGGCGCAGCGCCTCGTCCAGGTCGTGCGTGATGAAGACGATGGTCTTGCCAATCTCCTGCTGAAGGTCCAGCAGCACGCTCTGCATGTCACTGCGGATCAGCGGGTCGAGCGCGGAAAACGCCTCGTCCATCAGCAGCACCGGCGCGTCGTTGCTCAACGCCCGGGCCAGGCCCACGCGTTGCTGCATGCCACCCGAAAGCTGGTTGGGGTAGTTGTCTTCGTAACCCTTGAGCCCCACCCGTTCGATCCAGCGCATGGCGTTGTCGCGCCGCTGCTTGCGCGCCACGCCCTGCACCTGCAGGCCGTATCCGGCGTTCTCCAGCACGGTGAAGTGAGGGAACAGCGCGAACTTCTGGAACACCATGGCGGTCTGCTGGCGGCGAAAACGCAGCAGCTCGCGCGGGTTCATCTTCATCACATCCACCGGCTGGCCCTTCACCTGCACCAGCAGTTCACCGGCCGTGGGATCGATCAGGCGGTTGATGTGGCGGATCAGCGTGCTCTTGCCGGAACCTGAAAGCCCCATCACCACCTGGATGCCGCCAGCGGGCATGTCGATGTTGATGTCCCGCAGGCCCAGCACATGGCCGTGCACGTCGCGCAGCTCCTGCTTGCTCATGCCGTCCCGCACCGGCCCGAGAAACTTCTCGGGCGTGGGGCCGAAGATCTTGTAGAGATGGCGGATGGAAATGCCGGCCGCAGCAGCCCCGGCCGCAGCGGTGGGTGTTGCCATCCATGCGGTTTGCGCGTCAACCATGGACCACCTCCAGATGCCGTTGCAGCCGCTTGCCGTAAGCCTGCGACACGCGGTCAAAGATGATCGCAATACCCACGATGGCCAGGCCGTTGAACACGCCCATGGTGAAGTACTGGTTCGAAATCGCCTTGAGCACCGGCTGGCCCAGGCCCTGCACGCCGATCATCGACGCAATCACGACCATGGCCAGCGACAGCATGATGGTCTGATTGACGCCGGCCATGATGGTGGGCAGCGCCAGCGGCAACTGCACCTGTCGCATCTTCTGCCAGGTGGACGAGCCGAACGCATCGGCCGCCTCCAGCAGGTCTTTGTCGACCAGGCGGATACCCAGGTTGGTGAAGCGGATCACCGGCGGAATGGCGTAGATCACCACCGCGATCAGGCCCGGCACACGGCCAATGCCCAGCAGCATCACCACCGGAATCAGGTACACAAAACTCGGCATGGTCTGCATCACGTCCAGCGTGGGGTTGACCACCCGCTGCAGCCGGTCCCAGCGGCTCATGGCAATGCCCAGCGGCAGGCCCACCACCAGTGCCACCACGGTGCAGACGAAGATCATCGAGATGGTCTTCATGGTGTCGGCCCACATGCCGAAGAAGCCGATCAGCAGCAGGGTGAGAACGGTGCCGATCACGATCTTGTGCGAGCGCGAGGCGAGCCAGGCGATCAGCGCGATGCCGCCCACCACCAGCGGCCAGGGCGACTGCGTGAGCAGGCGCTCGGATGCCAGCAGGAAATCGCGCAGTGGATCAAACAGGCGCTCCATCGTCTCGCCGTGCTCGCGCGTGAAACCGCGAAAGGCGCCGTCCACCGTGCGCCGGATCTCACCGAGCGCGTCGGACCCCAGCGAGGGAAATTCTTTCAACCAGGCCATGCCTTGCTCCTTGGTTCGGTCGGAAAAACGCCCGGTAAGCCACGAGGCGTCCCGGACGCGATAGAGCTCACCACGCTGCAACCGCGCAGTGGCCTTCGAATCAAGTGCGCGTCAGAGCGACGCCTTGACCTTTTCCGCCACCTCAGGGCTCACCCAGCCGCTCCAGATCTCGGGCTGCGTCTTGAGGAAGTGCGCAGCGCCGTCGGCACCGGTGGCCTGGTTGTCGCTCATCCAGGCCAGCAGGGTGTTGACGGTCTCGTTGCCCCAGGCGCGCTGCTTCAGATAGTCCACCGCCGGGCCGCCCGCTTTCTGGAAACGGTCGGTGATCACGGTGAACACCTCGGCGCGCGCCCAGTCGGTCTTCACCGGCTTGGCGCAATCGGCCTGGGCGTTGCAGGTCTCGAAAGCTTCCTTGTCGTGTGGGTAACCGGCGTCGAGCTTCACCATCTCGTACTTGCCCAGGATGGACGTGGGCGCCCAGTAGTAACCCAGCCAGCCCTGCTTGCGCTCGTAGGCCTTGGCAAGAGAGCCATCCAGGCCGGCGGCCGAACCGGTGTCGAGCAGCACAAAGCCTTGCCTGGCCGCGTCCCAGGCCTTGAAGGCGTTGACGGTGGTGAGCTGGCAGTTCCAGCCCGAGGGGCAGTTGTGCACCGCGCCCTTGCCCTTGTTTTCGGCGGAGGGGAACAGTTCCGGGTGTTTCAGCGCATCTTCAATGGTCTTGATCGACGGGTTGGCGTCGGCCAGGTACTTGGGAATCCACCAGCCTTCAACGCCACCGTCTTTCAGCGACTCGGCGGCGTAGTGCAGCTTGCCCTCCTGCACGGCGGCGTCCAGTGGCTGGCGCACGGCGTTGATCCAGGCTTCAGGCGCCACATCGGGCTGGCCCTTTTCCATCATCGCGGTCAACGTGGGCATGGTGTCGCCGGGCACCAGCTCCACCTCGCAGCCGTAGCCCTTGCTCAGGATGATGTGGTCGATGTGGGCCAGCACCTCGGCCGACTGCCAGTTCATGTTGGCCACCGTGACCTTGCCGCAGGCCTGCGCCACCGCTGCCTCGGGCGCTGTGGCGGCGGGTACCGCTTCTTCCTTCTTGCCGCAAGCGCTCAGCGCCAAGACAGCTGAGAGGACGGCCAGGGAAAGATGGGGGATGCGGGACATGGTTTTCTCCTGTTTCGGGGATGAGATCCACCGACGCACTGCGCCACTGGATGCGAAAGCACACCCAACCACCTGAAGAAAACGAACGCTGCTGCAAACACGGTGACCAGCCGCTCAACCAACAGGGCGTTGGATTGAACTGAGCTGGACAATATACTTTTTTATCTAATTCGCACGCAAATGCTGCGACTTTTCATATAACGGTAACCGAGTGTTTCGGTCGACCTTTCACCCCTTGCCCAGGGCATGGGCTTCGCGGTGAGCGGGCCGCTCGATGCAACGCAGAATCCAGGCATGCGTCAGCGGGTGCGCCTGCATCAGCACCTGTGAGGGTCGCGCCCAGTTCAGCACACTCGCCACACAGAGATCCGCGAGGGTGAAACGCTCGGCGGCCAGGTGCGCACGGCCAGCCGCCTGCTGGCGCTGCAGGTGCGCCTCGATCACCTTCAGCGGCACCGCCAGCCGCCGCTCGGCCGCTTCCGCCAGCTCGGGCTTGCGCCGCTCGGCCGGCATCACCATGCGGTGCATCAGCACCGTGAGCGCGTCGGCCTCGCATTCGGTGACGGCCCAGAAGCTCCAGCGCAGCGCGTCGGCGTCTTCAGCCGGGGTGGCGGGCGTGATGCCCTGCCCGTCGACCGGGCCGTGTTGGCGCGCGATGTAGAGCGCACACGCCATGCTTTCCCACACCACCACATCACCTTCGGGCCGCGCATCCACCACCACCGGGATGTGCCCGTTGGGGTTGAGCGCCAGGAACTCGGGTGTGCGCGTGAGCCCGCCCTGGTAGGGCGTGGGCACATGGGTGAAGTCCAGGCCGAGTTCGGTGGCGGCCCAGAGCGGGCGGATGGCGCGGGACGCGGCAATGCCGTGGATGGTGAGGCTCATGGTCGTTCGTTGGTTGAAAAAGCTCAGCCGAGCTGGCGGCACAGCGCCAGCAGATCGGACACGGTGGTGTGCGGGCGCAGCGGCGCATGCGCCCAGGCCTGGCCCTCGCGGTTCACCCAGGCCAGCTGCATGCCGGCGTTGAGCGCGCCCACGCCGTCCAGGTGCGCGTCGTCGCCGATGTGCAGCACCTGCGCGCTGTCCACCCCGGCCGCCTCGGCCGCGGCGTGGAAGATGCGCGGGTGCGGCTTGCCCACGCCGAATGTGCGTGCGCTGACCGACGCCTTGAAATGCGCGCCCAGCCCCACGCGGTGCACGTCGGCATTGCCGTTGGACAGCGCCACCACGGGGAAGCGGCTGCTCAGGAATTCCAGCGCTGGCAGCGCATCGGCAAACAGGTCCACGCGCTGGCGCTCGGCAAAGAACACCTCGAACGCGGGCTCGGCCAGCGACGGGTCGTCGCCAGCGCGCTGCAGCACCAGGCGGATCGACTCGCGCCGCAGCGCACTCATGTCGTGGGCCAGCTCGGGCCGCGCGGTGTTCATGTGCAGCCGCACCTCGCGCAGCACGGCCTTGTCGGCGCACAGCGCCGCGGTGGCCGGCGCATGTTCGCCCAGCCAGGCCTGCAGCACCGCCTCGGCACGCGCGATGGTGGGCCAGATCGGCCAGAGCGTGTCGTCCAGATCCAGCGTGATGGCGCGGATGCGGGACACGTCGATGCCGGCGTCGGCCACGGGCGTTGTGGCGGGCGCGGCATCGGGCTGGCGTGGCGTGCAACCACAGGGCAGGGTGTCGCCAGGCGCCGGCTCATGGGCGGCGCGCACTTCGGGGGGAGCGGTCTGGGGGGTCTTCATGTCTGCGGGAGAATAGCGCATGGCATTTCAAAAAGAACCTCAGTATTCCCATGGGCAGGCCGCGCGCACGGCTGTTGTGTTGTGCAACCTGGGCACGCCCGACGAGCCCACCGCCCCGGCCGTGCGCCGCTACCTCGCTGAATTTCTGGGCGACCACCGCGTCGTCGAAATCCCCAAACCCATCTGGTGGCTGATCCTGCACGGCATCATCCTGCGCGTGCGGCCCAAAAAATCAGCGGCCAAATACGCCACGGTGTGGACGCCCGAAGGCTCGCCGCTGAAGGTGTGGACCGAGAAACAGGCCACGCTGCTGCGCGGCTACCTGGGCGAGCGCGGCCACCAGGTCACCGTGCGCTACGCCATGCGCTACGGCAACCCATCCATTCCCGCCGTGCTCGACGAACTCAAGGCCCAGGGCATGACGCGCGTGCTCATCGTGCCGGCCTACCCGCAGTACAGCGGCACCACCACCGCCAGCGTGTTCGACAGCGTGGCGAACTGGGGCCTAAAGGCGCGCCAGTTGCCCGAGATGCGCTTCATCAACCGCTACCACGACGACGCGGGCTACATCGACGCCCTCGCCCGCAAGATCGAACATCACTGGGCCCACCACGGCCGCAGCGAACACCTGGTGATGAGCTTCCACGGCGTGCCGCAGCGCACGCTGGAACTGGGCGACCCCTACCACTGCGAATGCCACAAGACCGGGCGCCTGCTGGCCGAAAAGCTGGGCCTGGCCAAAGACCGCTACACGGTCACCTTCCAGTCGCGCTTCGGCAAGGCCAAATGGCTGGAGCCCTACACCGAGCCCACCCTCATCGCCATGGGGCAAAAAGGCGTGAAGAGCGTGGACGTGGTCTGCCCCGGCTTCACCAGCGACTGCCTGGAAACGCTGGAAGAAATCAGCATGGAAGCCCGTGAAGCCTTCCTGCACGCCGGCGGCCAGCAGTTCACGTATATCGACTGCCTGAACGACAGCCCGGACTGGATCCGCTCGCTCACCGCGCTGGTGGAGCGCCACTTGCAGGGCTGGCCGACGCAACAGGCGGATGATCCGATGGCGCTGCAGGCGAGCCGGGAGCGGGCGTTGGGGATGGGGGCGCGGGATTGAGGCTGTAGGGGTTGCAGTTTGGTGGTTGACTGCGGACGGCCATAAGTAGACCTTGAAGGGCGGCACAGTCACTGCAACTTAACCGCCGCTCACTGCCCCGCCAAAAACCGTCCAACCAACTCGAACTGCTCCGGTACATTCAACGCCGGCGCGTGCCCGCAGCCGGCAATGGTGACCACCAGAGCGCGCGGGCCGCGGTCGCGCATGGCCTCTGCCGTGTCGGGCAGCAGCAAATCGGACTCCGCCCCGCGCAGGCACAGCACCGGGGCGGTGATGCGCTCGTAGTCGGGCCAGAGGTCGTAGTCGGCCGGGTGGTGGGTGAACTGCATCACCATGGCCGGGTCGTAGTGCGGCGTGACGCGCCCATCGGGCAGGCGACGCACCGAGCTTTCCGTCAGTAGGCGCCACTGTGCGTCGGTCAGAAAACCGTAGGGCTTGTAGATGGTGCGGAAGTACTGTTCCAGCTCGCCCACGGTGTCGAACGCGGCAGGGCTGCCGGCGTAGCTGCGGATGCGGTCGATGGCCACGGGGTTGGGCTGGGGGCCGATGTCGTTGATGACCAGACGCTCGATGCGCCCGTGCAGCGCCCCGCCCGCGCACACCATGCCAATGGCGCCGCCCATGGACGTGCCCACCCAGTGGAAGCGCTCCAGCCCCAACTGGTCGGCCAGCGACTCGGCCAGGCGGGCGTAGAAGGCCAGGCAGTATTCGACCTCGGGCACCGGGCTCCACTGTGAGAGGCCACGCCCGATGGTGTCGGGGCAGATGACGCGGTACCCGTGGCCCGCCAGTTGCGCAGCGAGTGCGTCCATGTCGCGCCCGGTGCGCGCCAGCCCGTGCCAGGCGATGACCACCGGGCAGGCCGGGGGCTGCGCCACCGGGGTGGGCACCCAGTCCATGAAGTGAATTTCGCGGCCTTCGCAGATCAGGTAGCGCGACTGGGGAATGGCGGGGGTGTTCATGGTGTTCAGCTCCGGTGCAGGACATGTGACGGGCAAATGATCCCTGTTGGTGGCAAGACGTACATACAGCATGGGCCTCACCGCACGCAGAATGCGCTGCGCGTGTCAGGGCACTCGGTTGTTGTCAATGACCGGCGAATGGTACGCTGCTCCCCCCGGGTGGGCTTGCCGTTTGCCCCGCAGCGCACCCACCCTGTCCCCTTTCCACGCAGAGGTTTATGCCCCACACCGGAGACACCGCCACCCGTATCCGCCTGGACAAATGGCTCTGGGCGGCCCGCTTCTACAAGACCCGCGGCCTGAGCCAGGATGAAATCGACAAAGGCCGCGTGCAGGTCAACGGCCAGGCCGTCAAGCCCGCGCGCGAGGTGCACCTGGGGGACGCGATCGAGTTGCGCATCGGCCCCGTGGTGCGCACGGTGATCGTGCGCGCGCTCTCGGGCACCCGCGGGCCCGCTTCCGTGGCTGCCCATTTGTACGAGGAAACGGCCGAGTCGGTGGCGCAGCGGCTGGCCGCGGCCGAGCAGCGCCGGCTGGCGCCGGAGCCGGCCCACACGATCGAACAGGGGCGCCCGACCAAGCGCGACCGGCGCGACATGCAGGCGCTGCGCTCGCCTGACCCCGCTGGCCGCTGGGGCGACCGGTGGAGCGCTTCGCATGACGAGCACTGAGCCCAGCAGGCCGCGTGCGTTCACAGGCATGCGGCGCAGCCGGTTCCTGGGCGGCGTGCTGGCCACGCTGGCGGCCGGGCTGGTGCCCCGGCTCGCACCGGCCGACCCGCTGCGGCCGAGCTACCGTTTCCTGATCCCGGCCAACCCGGGAGGCGGCTGGGACCTGACCGGGCGCGCCATCGGGCAGGCCCTGATCGACAGCGGGCAGGCGTCGGCCTGTGCCTACGAGAACCGGGGTGGCGCGGCGGGCACCATCGGCCTGGCCCAGTTCGCCACCGGCTACCGCGACGACCCGCACGCGCTCATGGTGATGGGCTCGGTGATGCTGGGTGGCATCATCACCGGCCGGCCCCCGGTGGGGCTGGACCAGGTCCGCCCCATCGCGCGGCTGACGAACGAGTACAACGTGTTCGTGCTGCCGCCGGACTCGCCACACGGCTCCATGCAGGACGTGCTGCGCCAGTTCCGCAACGACCCGCGCAGCGTGAAGTGGGGCGGCGGCTCGCGCGGCTCCACCGAGCACATCGCCATCCACATGCTGGCGCGCGCCATGGGCGTGCCACCGGCTCGCATCAACTACGTGCCGTTCCGCGGCGGGGGCGAGGCCGCTGCCGCGGTGATGGCCGGCTACGTGGCGGTGGGGGGCAGCGGCTTCAGCGAGTTCCTGCCGCACATCTCCACGGGCAAGATGCGCGCCGTGGCGGTGACCGCGCCAAGCCGACTGGCCGGCACCGACGCCCCTACCCTGCGCGAGCTGGGGGCCGACGTGGTCATTGGCAACTGGCGCGGCCTGTGCGCCCCGGCTGGCCTATCGGCCGATGAGCTGTCTGCGCTGGAGAGCAGCGTGACACGCGCCATGCAGTCGGGCGCCTGGCAGCGCACGGTGCGCCTGCACCAGTGGCTGCCCGACCCGCTGGTGGGGGAGCCGTTTGCGCGCTTCGTCACGCGGGAGTTCGAGACCATGCGCGCGGTGCTGAGCAAGGCGGGCATGGCCTAAGTGTCTGCACCGCCTGCTCTGGCAGACCGCCGACTGCCGGCCGCTGGCGTCAGGCAGACACTCGCTCCGGTGCCGGTGCCGGGCGCAACACCACCTCGGCCTGCACGCCCGCCGGCCAGTCATCCTCTTGCGCCACGTTGACCACCCGGATCTCGCCGCCGAGGGCCTCGACAATGCCGCGGCAGATCGCCAGGCCCAGGCCGGCGCCCTGCTGCCCGCCCATGGCAGCGAAGGGCTCGAAGAGCCGCTGCAGCAGATCGGGCGCCAGTTGCGAACCGGCATTGCGCACGGTCAGCCGTGCCGCGCCATCGGGCCGCTGGTCCACCACCACCGACAGGCGCGCGCCCGCCGGCGTGTGCTTGATGGCGTTGTGCAGCAGGTTGCGCGTGAGTTCGTTGAGCATCCAGTCGTGGGCCAACACGGTCACCTCGGCGGTTTCGATGTCGAAGTCGATGCCGCGCTCGGCCATCAATGGCGCCAGGTCCAGCGCTACCTCGCGCACGCACTGGTCCAGCCGGCTTTCGACGGCCTGGGCCTGTTCGCGCAGCTGCTCCACCTTGGCCAGCGCCAGCATCTGGTTGGCCATGCGCGTGGCGCGGTCCACCGTGTGCTCGATCTCGTGCAGCGCTGGCACGGCGGGCTGGTCGCCCCGCAGGGCCGACTGCACCTGCACCTTGAGCACCGCCAGCGGCGTGCGCAGCTGGTGCGAGGTGTCGCGCACAAAGCGCCGCTGGTGCTCCAGCAGCTGCACCAGCCGCTCCATGAGTTGGTTGGTGGCGTTGATCAGCGGCCACAACTCGCGCGGCACGCCCGCGGTGTCGATGCGGGTGAGATCGTTGGCGGGACGGTTCTGCACCTGCTCCGACAGCGCGCGCACCGGCCGGGTGGCGGTCTGCACCACCACCACCACCACGAGGCCGATGACCAGCACCAGCAGGCCCTGGCGCCAGAGCGTGTCGATCAGGATCTCGCGCGCCAGCGACTCGCGCAGCTCCAGCGTCTCGGCCACCTGAATGAGCGCGATCCCCCGGCCCTGTGTGCTGGCCACGGGCTGCACCAGCGCGGCCACGCGAACCGGCACACCGCGGTAGTGGTCGTTGTAGAAGTCCACCAGCGCGGCATAGGTGGGCCGCAGCGGCACCTTGCCGGTCCAGGGTGGCAGGTCTTCATAGCCCGACACCATGGCGCCGTCGAGCGTGGAAATCTTGAACACCATGCGGCTCTGGTTGTCGGCCTCGAAGGCTTCCAGGGCGGCGTAGGGCACGCGGGCGGTGAAGCGCGCCTGGGCGTCGAGCCCGCGCACATCAAGCTGCTCGCTGATGGTCTTGGCCGAGGCCAGCAGGGTGCGGTCGTAGGCGGTGTTGGCGGCCGTCAGGGCTTCGCGGTACAGGCTGATGGTGTTGATAGCCACCAGCACCAGCACCGGCAGCAGGATGCCCAGCAAAAGCTGGCGCCGCAGTGAATAGCCGCCCCAAGGTTTCATGCGCCGGCCTTGAGCAGGTAGCCCAGGCCACGCAAGGTCACGAGCGCCACGCCCGTGTCGGCCAGGCGTTTGCGCAGCCGGTAGGCCACCACCTCGATGGCCTCGTACTGCACGTCCTGCGCCCCCGGAAACACCAGTTCAAACAGCCGCTCCTTGGCCACCGCCCGGCCCGGGCGGGCCAGCAGGGCCTGCAGCAGGGCGAGTTCGCGGGGCGCCAGGTCCAGCACCTCGGCGCCGCAATACACCGCGCCGCTGTCGGCGTCCAGTCGCAGCGGGCCCACGGACAGAGAAGGCGCCGGGCTGCTTGGGGTGCCCTGGGTGCGCCGGCACAGGGCGCGAAGCCGCGCTTCGAGCTCGTCCAGATCGAAGGGCTTGGCCAGGTAGTCGTCGGCCCCCGTGTTCAGGCCGATCACGCGGTCGCCCACCGTGCCCCGCGCGGTGAGGATGAGCACGGGCGTGGACCAGCCGCGCTGGCGGGCGGTGGTGAGCAGGTTGAGCCCGTCGATGTGCGGCAGCGTCAGGTCCAGCGCCACCACGTCGGGCACCACCTCGTCCCAGCACTTGAGTGCCAGCGCGCCGTCGGTGCAGCTGCTGACGGCCCAGCCGCGCCGGCTCAGGGTGCGGGTCAGCGTGGCCTGCAGGGAGGGGTCGTCTTCGATCAGCAGCAGCTTCATGGGTGCGGTCAGGGAAAACCCTCAAGCCTGGACAGGCGATTGACAGTTTGGTTGTCGACCATACGGCCTGCGCATGGGTCACATGCCATTAGATGGCCGGGAACTGGCATTTTGCTGTCATTCCCCGGTTTTGCCGCAACGATCCGCCGCCACGGCGGCTTACCCCACGGAGACGACAAATGACCGCTTTCACTTCCCTGGCCCGCTGGGCCGCACCCTTGTCCATCGGCCTGGCGGCCGTGTCCCTGCCGGCCGCTGCCTTCCAGCCCGGCAACACCGAGTGCATCGCCCCGGCCGGCGCGGGCGGCGGCTGGGACATGACCTGCCGCATGGTGGGCAAGGCCCTGCAGGACCAGAAACTCATCCCCGGCACCATGCAGGTGCTGAACAAGGCCGGCGGCGGTGGCGGCGCAGCGTTTGCCGAAGTGGTCAACAAGCGCAACACCGAAAACAACCTGATCATCGCCGCCTCGTCGTCCACCTCCACCCGCCTGGCGCAGGGCGCCTACCCGGGCAACAACATGGACCAGGTGCGCTGGGTGGCCTCGGTGGGTGCCGACTACGGCATGATCGCCGTGGCCGCCGACTCGCCTTTCAACACCCTGCCCGAGCTGCTGGCCAAGGTCAAGGCCGACCCCTCGTCCATCGCCTTCGCCGGCGGCTCGGCCGTGGGCGGCTGGGACCACATCAAGGTGCTGAGCGCCGCCCGCAAGGCTGGCATCAGCAACGTGCGCAGTGTGAAGTACGTCGCCTTCGACGGCGGCGGCGAGGCCGTGACGCAGCTGCTGGCCGGCAAGATCCAGGCCTTCACGGGCGACATCTCGGAAGCCAAGGGCTTCGTGGACGCCGGCAAGATCAAGGTGCTGGCCGTGCTGGCGCCCGAGCGCCTGAGCGGCGAGTTCGCCAAGTTCCCCACCGCGCGTGAGCAGGGCCTGGACGCTGTCGGCGCCAACTGGCGTGGCTTCTACGCCCCGGGCAAGATGAGCAACGAGGCCTACCAGTACTGGGTCAAGAGCATCGGCACCGTGTACGACTCCAAGGAATGGAAAGAGACCATGGCCCGCCAGGGCATGGCCCCGCTGAACCTGCGTGGTGATGCGTTCCAGAAGTTCGTGAAGGAGTCCGTGGACGAGATCCAGGCTCTGTCGAAAGAGATCGGCATCATCAAGTGATGCCCTGAGGTCAGGCCTCCCCCGTGACTGCCACGGGTGGCCTGGCCTTTTCCCCAGGCCGGCGCGCCCGGCCTTCTCCCCCTCCTGCACCTTCCCATTGCGTTCCAGCAAGGCACAGCCATGAGCGACCGAATTTTTGGCGGCATCGTCCTGACGATGTCCTTCCTGATGATGTGGGCCACCACCCTCATCGAAGAGAGCTTCATCCAGGACCCGCTGGGTCCGAAAGCGTTTCCGCTGGTGATCGCGGGCGTGATGGCGCTCTCGGCGGTGGTGATGCTCTTCAAACCCGACACCGAACCCGAGTGGCCCGGTCTGTACAAGCTGGTCGAGCTGCTGGCCACGGTGGGCGTCTTCATCGCCTACGCCCAGCTGCTGCCCATTGCGGGCTTTGTGGTGGCCACGATTTTCGCCACCGCCTTCCTCTGCTGGCGCCTGGGCGGCACGCCGCGCCAGGCCATCGTCGGCGGCGGGTCCATCGCCGTGGGCATCTACCTGCTCTTCCACTTCGTGCTCGGCCTGAACCTGGCCAAAGGCCCCTGGGGCTTCTGAACCCCTTGATTGGACATTGACATGGAAAGTCTTCAACACCTGGCCAATGGCTTTGCCATTGCCCTGACCTGGCAGAACCTGCTGCTCGCCCTCGTCGGCTGCTTCCTGGGCACCATGATCGGCGCGCTGCCGGGCCTGGGCCCGTCCAACGGCGTGGCCATCCTCATTCCTGTGGTGTTCAGCATGGGCCTGGGCGCCACGCCCGCGCTGATCCTGCTCACCAGCGTCTACTACGGCGCCATGTACGGGGGGCGCATCTCGTCCATCCTGCTCAACATACCAGGTGATGAGCCGGCGCTCATGACCACGCTGGACGGCTATCCCATGGCGCGGCAGGGGAAGGCGGGCGAGGCGCTGGCGATCTCGGGTGTGGCCTCCTTCGTGGGCGCCTTCTTCGCCACCTGGGGCCTGGTGTTCCTGGCTCCCCAGCTGGTGGGTGTGGCCCTGCTGTTCGGCCCGGCCGAATACTTCGCCATGTTCACGCTGGCCTTTGCCACGCTGGGCGGCGTGACCAGCTCGAACCAGGCCAAGGCCGCCTTCGCAGCCGCGATCGGCCTGGCGCTGGCCTTCGTCGGCGTGGACGGCCAGACCGGCGTGCCGCGCTTCACGGGCGGCAATGTGCACTTCTACGACGGCATCGACTTCCTGATCGCCATCGTCGGCATGTTCGCCCTCTCCGAGGTGCTGGTGTTCATCGAAGAACGCGGCAAGGCCAACAGCCACACCACAACCCCGGTGACCGAACTCGGCCGTGTGGTCCCCCCGCTGTCCATGATCCGGGAAACCAGCGGCTCCATGGGCCGCGGCACCGTGCTCGGCTTCATCGCCGGCATTCTGCCCGGGGCTGGCGCCTCGCTTGGTTCCTTCCTGGCCTACACGCTGGAGAAGAAGTGGGTGGGCAAGAACGGCCGATTCGGCAAGGGTGACCCGCGCGGCGTGGCCGCTCCTGAAGCCGGCAACAACGCCGCCGCCGGCGGCGCCATGGTGCCCATGCTGGCCCTGGGCGTTCCCGGCTCGGGCACCACCGCCGTGCTCCTGGCCATGCTGCTGTCGCTGGACATCACGCCCGGCCCGCTGCTGTTCACCAACAACCCCGACGTGGTGTGGGGCCTGATCGCCGCGCTGTTCATCGGCAACGTGATGCTGCTGCTGCTGAACATCCCCATGGTGGGCCTGTTCACCCGCGTGCTGCGCGTGCCCTCTTACTACCTCATGCCCGGCGTGGCCATGGTCTCGTTCATCGGCATCTACGCGCTGACCAACTCCACCTTCGACCTGATGCTGCTGATCGGCTTTGGCGTGCTGGGCTGGGTGTTCCGCAAGCTCAGCATTCCCATGGTGCCCGTGATCCTGGGCGTGCTGCTGGGCGAGCTGATGGAGAAGAACCTGCGCCGCGCCCTGACCATTTCCGACGGCGACCTGTCCATCCTCTACGGCTCGCCGCTGGCGGTGGGCTTCCTAACGGTGGCCGTCATCGGCTTCGTGGCCCCACTGTTCGTGAGCCGCTATGTGAACTTCAAGAAACTGAAGGCCGAGGCCCACAACGACGGCACGTCCGACTGACCCCGGGCCAATCGTCGCAGCCACCCCGAAGGCCCGCCCCGCGCGGGCCTTTTCTTTTTCAGGACCGCCGCGTGCCCAGCCACACCACGGTGGCCACCACCAGCAGGCCGCCGGCCACCTGTACCGGCGCCACCGCCTGCCCCAGGATGGCCCAGGCCAGCGCCAGCGCAAAAATGGGCTCCACATTCATGATGGCCGAATTGCCCACCACCCCCAGCCGGGGCAGCACGGTGAACATCAGCGTGAAGGCCGTGCCGTACAGCACGGTCAGCCCCACCAGGCCCCACCAGCCGATGGGCGCGGTCGGCAGCTGAAAGCCGCCCTGCACGCCCACCCCGGCGAGTGCCATCACGGCCACGATGCCCATGGTGCTGAAGGTGCGCAGGCGCCCGTCCAGATCACCGGCCTCGTGCTGCGTGAGCACCAGCGCCAGGCCGAAGGTGGCGGCTGCGGTCAGCGCAAACGCCACCCCGGCGCCAATCGCACTCCAGTGTCCTGAAGCCCCCAGACCAGACGACGCGCCCAGCACATCCAGCGCCAGCGCCAGGCCCAGCAGCATCACCGGCATGGCGCGCAGCATGCTGGGCTGCGGCCGGTGGCCATAAACCAGGCGCGCCCACAGCGCCGTCCACAGCGGATAGGTGTTGAAGGCCAGCAAGGCCAGCGCCACCGGCAGGCGCGCCACCGCCGAGTACAGGCACAGGCTCTGCACACCCACCAGCAAGCCCATGGCCGGCAGCGCCTTGCGGTGGCGGGCCGACAGACGCACCGGCACCCGGTACACGCGCAGGAGAACAGCCACCACCAGCGCCGTCACCCCGCTGCGAAAGGCCACCGCCGTGGCCACGTCCACCCCGTTGTCGAACGCCAGCCGGGCCGCCACATGGTTGGCGCCCATCATGAAAGCGATCAGGAGCAGGGTGGCGAAGGCGGTACCCGTGAGGGCAACAGTGGGGGTGGCGGCGCGCATGGCCCATTGTCTGGCAAGCCGCGCAGGCCCACACGAGACGCGCCGCTGGCTGGGGACGCCCGCGTGACAGCCTGGTGGCCGGCGCCGGCCGCACGCACGCACGCACGCACGGCTGCCAGAAGCAGAAAACCCCGTGCAATCCAGGACTGCACGGGGTTCTAACTGGCGGAGCGAGAGGGATTCGAACCCTCGATGAGGCTCTACACCCCATACTCCCTTAGCAGGGGAGCACCTTCGGCCACTCGGTCATCGCTCCGAAGCTCGTATTATGCCTCAAGTTAGGCCCACTTCTCGAAGCCGCCCGACTTGAAAATCGCTTCAGGACTGGAGGCTGTCGGCCGTCTGGTCCAGATCAAACTCGCGGTGCAGCGAACGCACGGCCAGCTCCATGTACTTCTCGTCGATGACCACCGAGGTCTTGATTTCCGAGGTGGAGATCATCTGGATGTTGATGCCCTCATCGCTCAGGCACTTGAACATGCGGCTGGCCACACCGACGTGGCTGCGCATGCCGATGCCAACGATGGACACCTTGCAGATGCGAGCGTCACCCACGACGTCGGCGGCGCCGAGTTCGGGCACGACCGTGGACTTGAGCAGGTCCATGGTCTTCTGGAAATCGTTGCGGTGCACCGTGAAGCTGAAGTCGGTCTTGCCGTCCTTGCTCAGGTTCTGGATGATGACATCGACCTCGATATTGGCCGCGGCCACAGCGCCCAGGATCTGGTAGGCGATACCGGGCTTGTCGGGCACGCCAATGACCGAAATCTTGGCTTCGTCGCGGTTGAACGCAATGCCGGAAACGACGGCTTGTTCCATTTGTTCGTCTTCCTCAAAAGTGATCAGGGTGCCGGAGGCGGCTTCTTCGGTCAGGTCGATGTCCCAGGGCGTGAAGCTGGAGAGCACGCGCAGCGGCACCTTGTATTTGCCGGCAAACTCCACCGAGCGGATCTGCAGCACCTTGGAGCCCATGCTGGCCATTTCCAGCATTTCCTCGAAGCTCACGCGCAGCAGGCGGCGCGCTTCGGGCACCACGCGCGGGTCGGTGGTGTAGACACCGTCCACGTCGGTGTAGATCAGGCACTCGGCCGCTTTCAGGGCCGCCGCCACGGCCACGGCCGAGGTGTCGCTGCCGCCGCGGCCCAGCGTGGTGATGTTGCCGTCGGGATCGATGCCCTGGAAGCCGGTGACGATCACCACCTTGCCAGCATCCAGGTCGGCGCGCACGCGGGCGTCGTCGATCGACTCGATGCGGGCCTTGGTGTAGGCGTTGTTGGTCTTGATGGGCACCTGCCAGCCGGCGTAGCTCACCGCTTCCAGGCCTTCGGCCTGCAGGGCAATGGCCAGCAGCGCGGATGAGGCCTGCTCACCGGTGGAGGCCAGCATGTCGAGCTCGCGGCCGTAGGCACTGCCGGTGGAGGAAGGCGCGAGTTCCTTGGCCAGGCCCAGCAGGCGGTTGGTTTCGCCGCTCATGGCGCTGGGAACGACCACCATCTGGTGGCCGGCGCGGTGCCACTTGGCCACGCGGCGTGCCACGTTGCGGATGCGCTCGGTCGACCCCATGGAGGTGCCGCCGTACTTGTGAACAATCAAAGCCATCGGTGTGGATCGGGGTTGGTGTGGATCGTCGGGAACGTGTGGCCCGCGGGGCCACCAATGTTGCCGGCTGCTGTGAAGCAACGGGCAAACCCGTCAATTATATCGAGGGGGTATAGGCAAGGGCCGGGCCGGCGCGGGTGACAAAACCGTCCGCCACCTTGAGGTGGATGCGGTGTCCGCGCGTGGTGCAAGCAGCCACCTGCTTCAGCAGTGCCTCCATCTGGGCGGCGCTGGGCACCACCCCTTCATGCTCGTTCAACCAGTGGCGCAGCACGTTGGCCTGCCGCTCGCGGCTGAGCGCTTGCAGTCCGCTGATCGTGGGCGGCAGGCCGGTGAGCGCCAGGTCGATGCGCGCCAGGTCGTCCAGCAACACCTGGGCCTGCGCGGCATGCCGGGCGCTGCGCGCCAGCATCGGTCGAAAACCCGGGAAGCAGGCCTGCCACGCGGGCATGAGCACCGCGCGGATGCGGTTGCGCGTGTAGCGCGTGTCCGTGTTGCTGGGGTCTTCCACGAACGCTTCGCGGCGCGCCGCAAGGTGCTCGCGCAAGGCCGTTCCTGAAAGGCTCAGGAACGGCCGACCAAACACGGCACCGTGCCGTTCGAACCGTTCGGGCATGCCCGAGAGGCCGGGCAACCCGGCGCCGCGGCTCAGGGCCAGCAACAGGGTTTCGGCCTGGTCGTCGGCATGCTGGCCCAGCAGCACGCAGGCAGCTCCCGCCTCGCCCGCCATGGCGGCCAGCGCCGCGTAGCGCGACACGCGCGCCGCGTCTTCCGGGCTCTGGCCGGGCGCGTGCCGGGCCTGCACCCGCAGCACCTGCACCGGCACGCCCAGGCCCTGGCAGGTGACCCGCACATGCTTTTCAAAATCGTCGGCTGCGGCTTGCAGGCCATGGTGCACATGCAGCGCAACCACCCTGCCCGGCCACCGCGCCCGCGCGGCCAGCAGCAAGGCAGTGGAATCGGCGCCGCCGCTGAAGGCCACCGCCACCAACGGGTCGGGTCCTGCAGCCGGCAGCCAGCGCCGGCACCAGCGGTCCAGCGCCTCGCCACACGGGCTGGCTGCCGGCGTGGCGGGCATCAGCTCAGCACCTCAGTTCAGCTCAGCGCTTGTCGGCCTTGGTGTCGGTGAAGCGACCGTAGCTGTTGAGACGCGCGTAGCGGCGATCCACCAGCTCATCGACCTTCAGGTCGGCCAGTTGACGCCACGCGTCGCTCAGCGCGCGCTTGAGGAACGAGGCCATCTGCTTGTGGTTGCGGTGGGCGCCGCCCACGGGCTCGCTCACGATCTTGTCCACCAGCCCCAGCGCTTTCAGGCGGTGCGCGGTGATGCCCAGGGCGTCCGCCGCGTCGCTGGCGCGGTCGCTGGTTTTCCAGAGGATGGACGCACAGCCTTCCGGGCTGATGACCGAGTACACCGAGTACTGCAGCATCAGCACCTGGTCGGCCACGGCAATGGCCAGGGCACCGCCCGAGCCACCCTCGCCGATGATGGTGGAGATGATGGGCACTTCCAGCTGCGCCATCTCGAAGATGTTGCGGCCGATGGCCTCGGACTGGCCGCGCTCTTCCGCATCAATGCCGGGATAAGCACCGGGCGTGTCCACGAAGGTGAACACCGGCAGCCTGAACTTCTCGGCCAGCTTCATCAGGCGCAGGGCCTTGCGGTAGCCCTCGGGCTTGGTCATGCCGAAGTTGCGCAGGCCGCGTTCCTTGGTGTCACGGCCTTTCTGGTGACCCAGCACCATGCAGGGCTGGCCGTTGAAACGGGCCAGGCCGCCGACGATGCTCAGGTCGTCCGAGAAGTGCCGGTCGCCGTGCAGCTCCTGGAAGTGCGTGAAGATTTCGCGCACATAGTCCAGCGTGTAGGGACGGTCGGAATGCCGGGCGATCTTGGTGATCTGCCAGGGCGACAGGCTGCTGTAGATGTCCTTGGTGAGTTGCTGGCTCTTGCCGGCGAGCTGCTCGATCTCGGCCGAAATGTCCACGGCGGACTCGGACTGCACGTAACGCAGTTCTTCAATCTTGGATTCGAGTTCGGCAATGGGCTGCTCGAAGTCGAGAAAGTTCTTTTTGGCCAAGGTTTCACTCCTGTGGTCTTGTAGGGGTCACCGCGGCCGACCCGGGTCGCGGTGGAACTCAGCGTGGTGCACGCGGGGTACTGTAGTGGGCAGGGAGTTGCCTGGGTGAGGCGCGGCGATCGACATGGGGTACTGGGAGCCGAGCGGCTCAGTAGGCCACCGGGGCCGGGTCCAGCGACCGCCAAATATACCAAGTCGCCACGCTGCAGAAAGGGGCCCAGGTGGCGGCCACTTCACGAATTTCACTGCGACTGACAGGCTCACCCGAGAAATAGCACCGGCTGATGCCGTTCTGCAGGCCCACATCGTCCAGCGGCAGCACGTTCGGGCGCATCAGATGAAAGATCAGGAACATCTCGGCGGTCCAGCGGCCGATGCCGCGGATGGCCACCAGTTCACGAATGATGGACTCGTCGTCCATCTCGGCCCAGGCGTCCACATGCACCTGGTTGTTGGCGAAGTGCAGCGCCAGGTCCACCAGGTACTCCACCTTGCGCGCCGACAGGCCGGCGGCGCGCATGTCGTCCACCTTCAGGCGCAACACCTGGGCGGGCACCATCTCCTGCGGCAACTGGGCAAACCGGTCCCACACCGACTGGGCCGCCTTCACCGAAATCTGCTGGCCCACGATGCTGCGCGCCAGCGTGGCAAAGGCGTCGCCGCGCGACTGCAGGCTCACGCCGGTGTGCTGAGGGATGAGTTTCTTCATCACCCGGTCGCGCTTGATGAGGTGGCGGCAGGCCTCCATCCAGTAGGGTGGCGCCAGCGGGCCCACGTCGGGCAGGATCAGCGTGGCCATCAAGCACGCTCCCAGACGGTGCCCGCGGGGCCGTCTTTGAGCACCACGCCCTGCGCCAGCAAGGCCTGGCGAATGCGGTCGGCCTCGGCGAAGTTCTTCGCCTGTTTCGCAGCCGCGCGCTCGGCAATCCAGGCCTGGATCTGCGGCTCGGCCAGTCCATGGGCGCCGCCACCCTGCAGGTAGGCCTGTGGATCGGCCTGCAGCAGGCCGAGCGTGCCGCCCAGCGCGCGCAACAGGCCCGCGAGCGCGGCATCCTTGCGGCGGTTGACTTCGCTCGCCAGGTCGAACAGCACAGCCACGGCATCGGGCGTGCCGAAGTCCTCGTTCATGGCGTCGCGGAAGCGCCGGGCGAACGGATCATTCCAGTCGATGGCGGACACGGCCGCCGGCGGCACCGCACCCAGCGCGGTGTACAGGCGCTTGAGCGCCCCGCGGGCGTCGTCCAGGTGGACGTCGCTGTAGTTCAGGGGGCTGCGGTAGTGGGCACGCAGGATGAAAAAACGCACCGTCTCGGCATCGAACTTTTCGAGCACCTCGCGGATGGTGAAGAAATTGCCCAGGCTCTTGGACATCTTCTCGTTGTCCACGCGAACAAAACCGTTGTGCATCCACACCCGCGCCAGCGGCTGGCCCGTGGCGCCTTCCGATTGCGCGATCTCGTTCTCATGGTGGGGAAACTGCAGGTCGGCCCCGCCGCCGTGGATGTCGAAGGTCTCACCCAGCGTGGCGCAGCTCATGGCCGAGCACTCGATGTGCCAGCCCGGACGCCCCTCGCCGAAAGGGCTCTCCCAGCGGGCCTCGGCCGGCTCGTCGGGTTTGGCGGACTTCCAGAGCACGAAGTCCAGCGGGTCGTTCTTGTCGCCGGCCACCGCCACGCGTTCGCCCGCCCGCAGGTCGTCCAGCGACTTGCCGGACAACTTGCCGTAACCGGCGAACTTGCGCACGGCAAAGTTCACGTCGCCGTTGTCGGCCTGGTAGGCCAGCCCCTTGTCCTGCAGGCGGGCGATGAGCGACAGCATCTGCGGCACATAGGCGGTGGCGCGGGGCTCGAGCGTCGGCGGCTCGATGCCCAGCGCGGCAATGTCCTGGTGCATGGCAGCCGTCATCTCGTCGGTGAGCGCGCGCAGGGTGATACCGCGCTCCACCGCGCGGCGGATGATCTTGTCGTCGATGTCGGTGATGTTGCGCACGTAGGTGACGCGGTAGCCGCTGGCCTTGAGCCAGCGCTGCACCACATCAAACGCCATCATCATGCGGGCGTGGCCGATGTGGCACAGGTCGTAGATCGTCATGCCGCACACGTACATGCGCACATGGCCGGGTTCGAGCGGCTCGAACGCCTCCAGACGCCGCGACAGCGTGTTGTGAATTCTGAGTGTCATGGAAAAAGCGGAAAGCCTGGGCTTGGTGGGTCTGAATCGGCCGCAGGGAAGAGCCGACAGGGCGTGGTGCGAGCGACCGCGCACACAGGGGAATGTTGCGCAGCGGCCCGCCGTTTCAAGGCCATTGGGCCCGCAACCCCTCAGATACAATGCGCCAGTATAGCCAGCCCGGGCTGTGCGGACGTGCCATTTCCGACCTGGACCGCCACTGACCGGCCTCGCCACCCCCCGGTTCAAACCAGCACGCCCTCCGAGGTCACATGTTCCTTTCAGCCCCCGTCCGGACCTCGTCGAACCCCCTACAGGCACGCAGCCGGCTGGTATCTCGGACTCGATCGGTGGCGCTGGCGGCCACGCTCGCGGGCGTCCTGGCCATCCCGCTGGTTTTTGCGCAAGCCGACGAGTATTCGGACGTGTCCCGGCTGGTCCGGGCAGGCCAGTTCAGCGAAGCGCTGAGCAAAGCCGACCAGTACCTGGCCAGCAAGCCGCGGGATCCACAGATGCGCTTCCTCAAAGGCGTGATCCAGACGGAAAGCGGCAAACCCACCGAGGCCATTGCCACCTTCGCCAAGCTCACCGAAGACTTCCCCGAGCTGCCCGAACCGTACAACAACCTGGCGGTGCTGTACGCCAGCCAGAGCCAGTTCGACAAGGCACGGGCCGCGCTGGAAATGGCCATCCGCACCAACCCCAGCTACGCCACCGCACACGAGAACCTGGGCGATGTGTACGCCAAGCTCGCCAGCCAGGCCTACAGCAAGGCCTTGCAACTGGATGGCGGCAACACCGCTGTTGCGCCCAAGCTCAGCCTGATCCGCTCGCTGTTCGCGCCCGACAGCCGGGCCGCCCGTCCCGCCCAGGTAGCCGCGGTGCCCAGCCCTGCTCCGGCCGCGGCGCCCAGCCCTGCGCCGGCTGCAGCCCCCGCACCCGCGACAGCTGCCCCGGCGCCCGCCCCAGCGGCACCCGCCCCGGCACCTGTTGCGGCACAAACGGGCAAGAGCGAGGTCGAAGCAGCGGTGCGCGCCTGGGCCAACGCCTGGTCGTCCAAAAACATGAACGGCTACCTCGGCGCCTACGCGCCCAGCTTCAAGCCACCGGCGGGCCAGTCGCGCAGCGACTGGGAAGCCGACCGCCGGGCACGCATCATGCCGCGCTCGCGCATCGACGTCGGCATCAGCGATCTTGTCGTCACCGTCAACGGCGACCGGGCCAACGCCCGCTTCCGGCAGGCCTACACATCGGACAACCTCAACGTGACCAGCCGCAAGACGCTTGACCTTGTGAAAAGCGGCAACCGCTGGCTGATCACGCGGGAATCCACAGGCGCTTGATGGTCGGCTGGCGTCGTTCGCAACAGGGTCATGCCAGCCTCCCGACGGTGTCCTTCAACGCCGGGGGCGCATCGGGCCGTCGCGCGGCGCTGGGCCTGAGCGCACTGGCGGCCCTGGCACTGGGGGTGATGCTGCTGACATCTGCGTGGCGGTCCGTCGGTGCGTCAGCCGCCGCTGCGCCCGGCCTCATCGTCGAGCCCGTGCGCCTCGGGACGGCTGCCGATGCATGGGCCACTGAGCCCGCACCCGCCACGCCCTCACTCGTCGATACGGCCATGGCCAGCGTTCAGTCTGCCGCCCAGTCCCTCGTCGGCAACGCGGCGGGCAGCCTGCCGTCCAGACCGCTCTTGCCGGAGGCCTTCCAGCAGCTGGCGCCTCAGCTGGGGCAGGCCGAAGCCCGGCTGATCGAGATTTACCAGCTGATCGCCCAGGGTGCCCACCGTCCGGCGCTGGCACAGGCCGAATCCCTGGTGCGGGACCACCCGAACTTCCAGCTCGCGCAACTGGTGCTGGGCGATCTGCTGAGCCTGCAGACCCGAGCGGTGCGGCAGCTGGGCGACGTGGCCGATCACCAGGCGGCCGGCGCAGCCGAGCAACTGGCGGCCTTGCGCGACGAATCGCGTCGCCGCATGCGCGCCCTCACCGAGCGCCCACCCGAAGGGCATGTGCCCACCCAGTTCCTGACGCTCTCCAGCCAGAGCCGCCACGCCATCGCCGTCGATGCCTCGCGCTCACGGCTCTACCTGTTCGAAAACACCACCGCTTCCCAGCCAGACGGCAACGGCGCGCCGAGGCTGCGCCTGCTGGGCGACTACTACATCTCGGTGGGCCTCTCGGGCATCGACAAGTCGGTGGAAGGCGACAAGCGCACCCCGCTGGGGGTGTACTACATCACCAGCAACCTCAAGCCCGACAACTTGCCCGACCTCTACGGCGTGGGTGCCCTGCCCATCAACTACCCCAACCCGCTCGACCTGCAGCGCGGCAAGACCGGCAGCGGCATCTGGCTGCACGGCACGCCGCGCGAGCAGTTCGTGCGCGCCCCGCAGGCGTCCGACGGCTGCGTGGTGCTGTCCAACCCGGATCTGCAGCGCCTGCTGTCCACCGTGCAGATCCGCACCACCCCGGTTGTGATCGCACCGGAACTGCAGTGGGTGGAGCCGACCGCACTGGATGGTGAGCGGCGAGCCTTCGAGGACGCGCTGGACGCCTGGCGCATGGTCAAGGGCCGGGGCGACCTGGACCGCCTGAAAGGGTTTTACTCCAGCCGCTTCGCGAACCAGGGGCGCGATCTGGCCCAATGGTGGCCCCGTGTGGAAAACGAAACCCAAACCTTGGGTGCCCGCGAACTGCAACTCAAAGACGTGTCCATCCTGCGCTGGCGCGACCGGGACGACACCATGGTCGTCACCTTCGGCGAGGTGGCCCTGGGCCAGACCCGCGGGGTGACGAAACGACAATACTGGATGCGCGAACGCGACCAGTGGAAGATTTTTTTTGAAGGGACTCTCTGATGCACCGCACCAACCAGCGCCCCAACGCCGCCCGCCGCCTGTTCGGCGTGCTGCTGGCCTCCTCCTTCGTGCTGGCCGCCGGCCTGCCCGCCAGCGCAGCGGCCCAGGACAAGGCCAGCGCCCAGAAGGTGCGCCTGACCACCTCGATGGGCGACATCGTGCTGGAACTCCAGCCCGAGAAAGCCCCGAAGACGGTCGAGAACTTCCTGCAATACGTGCGAGACAAGCACTACGACGGCACCATCTTCCACCGCGTGATGGACGGCTTCATGATCCAGGGCGGCGGTTTCACCGCCGACTTCCAGCAAAAGCCCACGCGCGCGCCGGTTCCCCTGGAAGCCACCAACGGCCTGAAGAACGACCGTGGCACGATCGCCATGGCCCGCACCGCCAACCCCAACTCCGCCACCGCGCAGTTTTTCATCAACGTGGTCGACAATGCCATGCTGAACGCGCCCAACCCCGATGGCCACGGCTACACCGTCTTCGGCCGCGTGGTCCAGGGCATGGACGCCGTTGACAAAATCCGCACCGTGCCGATCGGCAACAAGGGCCCGCACCAAAACGTGCCCACCACACCCGTCACCATCATCAAAGCCACCCTGGAGAAATGACCATGGCCAACCCCCAAGTCGAACTGCACATCGCCAACCACGGCGTCATCACCCTGGAACTGGACGCCGAAAAAGCGCCCCTGTCCACGGCCAACTTCCTGGCGTACGTGAACAAGGGCCACTACAACAACACCGTGTTCCACCGCGTCATCCCCGGCTTCATGGTCCAGGGCGGCGGCTTCGAGCCCGGCATGACGCAAAAGCCCAGCGATGCGCCCATCAACAACGAAGCCAACAACGGCCTGAAAAACGAGCAGTACACCGTGGCCATGGCGCGCACCAGCGACCCGCACTCGGCCACGGCCCAGTTCTTCATCAACGTGGCGAACAACGGTTTCCTGAACCACACCGCTCCCAGCGCACAGGGCTGGGGCTATGCCGTGTTCGGCAAGGTGGTGTCGGGCGCCGACATCGTGAAGAAGATCGAAGGCGTGCCCACCGGCCGCAAGGGCTTCCATGACGACGTGCCGAAAGAAGACGTCGTGATCGAAAAGGCCGTTGCCCTGTAACAGCAACCTGCCGCGCAGGCGGCATGACCGCCGCCTGAACCATGCCCAGCACGGTACCGCCCGACCGCTTCGCCGAACTGCACGCTCCCGCGCAGTGGCAAGCGGTCGAGTTCATTTCAGACCTGCACCTCCACGCCGCCGACCCCACCACCTTCAAGGCCTGGCGCCGCTGGCTGGAACGACCGCTGACGCAGCGGGCCGACGCCCTGTTCGTGCTGGGTGATCTGTTCGAGGTGTGGGTCGGCGACGACCTCCTGGATGCTCCGCCGGCCCACGGTGAAGCAGAGGCCGAACGCGCGTTCTACCGCGCCTGTGCCGCCCTGCTGCGCGTTTACAGCGCCCACACACCGGTGTACTTCATGGCCGGCAACCGCGACTTCCTGCTGGGGCCGTCGGCGCTGCAGCAATGCGGCATGCAAGGCTTGAGCGACCCGACCGTGCTGTGCTTCCTGGGACAGCGCTGGCTGCTCAGCCACGGCGACGCGCTGTGCATCGACGACACCGACTACATGCGCTTTCGCGACACCGTGCGCCAGCCCGCCTGGTCGCGTGAATTCCTGGGCCGGGCGCTGAACGAGCGTGAGGCGATCGCCCGCGCGCTGCGGCAACAGAGCGAAGCACGCAAACACGGCAGTGCCGGCGACCCGCAGACCTGGGCCGATGTGGACGCCGAGGCGGCCCGCGCCTGGCTGCTGCAGGCGCAGGCCAGCACCCTCATCCACGGCCACACGCACCGCCCCGCCCTGCACCGCCTGTCCAGCGACCTGCAGCGGGTCGTGCTGAGCGACTGGGACCTGTCGGCCCAACCGCCGCGGGCCGAAGTCCTGCGGCTTGATCGCCACGGCGTACACCGCCTGCCGCTGGTCCCGGCCCCCTGACCCGGACATGTCGCTCATCCGCCACCTGCCCGGTTTCGCCCAGCGCTGGCTGCCCCGCGGCTGGCGCCAGCCGCCCCCCCTGCCCGAACGGCTGTGGCAGCGCACCATTAAGCGCCACCCGTTTCTGGCGGCCCTGACGGCCAATGAGCAGGCCCGCTTGCGGCTGCTGAGCGCGCACTTTCTGGCCGAGAAGGAATTCCATGGCGCCAACGGACTGGTCATCACCGATGCCATGGCGCTGGCCATCACCGCTCAGGCCTGTCTGCCGCTGCTGCACATGGCGGCACCCGGTACCGACAGCGGCCCGCTGGCGGTGCTGGACTGGTACGCCGACTTTGTCGGCATCGTGGTGCAGCCCGGCGCCGCGGTCGCGCAGCGGGAAGTGACCGATGGCAGCGGCGTGGTGCACCGCTACCGCGAGGTGCTGGCCGGTGAGGCCATGGACCGCGGGCCGATCATGCTCAGCTGGGCCGAGGTTTCGCACGCACCCGATGCCGCAGCGGCCGGGCACAACGTCGTGATCCACGAATTCGTCCACAAACTGGACATGCGGGGCATGCAGGCCGGCGAGCAACCCGACGGTGCACCGCCTCTTCCCCCCGGGTTTGCCGGACGGTCGGACGCGGGAGCTGCGCGCCAGCACTGGCGACACACCATGACCGAGGCCTACACCCGCTTTCGAGAGGCCGTGGCCATGGCCGAGCGCTTTGGTGGCGAGCGCCCTTGGCTCGACGCCTACGGTGCCAGCCACCCGGCCGAGTTCTTTGCCGTGGCTTGCGAGGCGTACTTCGTCAACCGCCTACGCTTTGAACAGGAATTCCCTGAACTGGTGGCCCTGTTCGACGCGTTCTTTCGTCACCGCCACTGAACCGGCACCGCCGCCGGCACCGCGCGAGACACGGTCCGGCAGGCGCCACCGTGCTTCAGCGCTTCAGCAGCACCTTCAGCACGTTCTGCAGGCGGCGCGCGGCCGACTCGTCGTAACCACTGGCCAGCACAGCCGCCACATCCTGCGCCCAGGTCTCGGCCGGCGCTGCCGCATGCCGGCGCGTGAGCAGTTGCAGCTGCAGCATGCGCCGCTCGCTGATGTGCTCGGCGGGCGTGGGCACCTCGGCGGCCATTTCCAGGCGCAGCAAGGTTTCGCTGCCCGCCGCAGCGGGGGCTTTGGCGAGTGCCGCCGCCCAGGCGCTGCGGGTCGCGGGTGTCACTTTGCCGCCCAGGGCCTGCGCCGTGGGCAGCTGCTCCGCATCGCGTTGCTGCCACGCCGTCATCAGCTGGGTGAGCACTTCGCCATGCGCCTGGGCTGCCAGCTTGCGCAGGCTGGCCTGTGCCAGTTCGATGGCCTGGCGCTGGGCGCGAAACGCGGCGTCGCCCAGGCGAGGGCCGCGCGGCTCGCGCTCTTCGCGCCAGTCGGGCCGGTCGCGAAAGCCACCGGCGCCACGTGCGTCGCGCGGGCCGCGGGCATCGGGCCTGCCGGCCCCGCCTTCGCGACGTTCACCCGGACGGTCCCCCCGGCGTGCATCGCGCGCCGGGGCTTCTGCTTTCTTCATGCCAGGGCGGTCATCGCCGCGCACCGCCACCACCTTCTTCGGCGGTGCGGCAGGTGCAGGAGCGGATACGGCCTCGCCAGCGTCGGTGGCCGGCTCTGCTGCCGCGGCATCCGCGTCGCTTGCCTCTGGTGCAGCGCCTTCAGCTGCCACCGCAGGGCGACCGGCCGATGCGGGGGAAGGAGCCGCGGCAGGCTGCGCGGCCAGGGCCGCTTCCAGTTCGGCCATCGCCGAGCGGATCTGCTGGGCATCGCCGCTGGCACTGGCAGCCTCCAGCGCGCGGGATGCGTCCAGCACCCGCTGGTCGTGCGCACTCAAGGCGGTGGCCGACTTCTCGCGGTCCGAACTCTTGCGGGCAAATGCCTCATCGATCGGCTGGCGGAATGCCTCCCACAGTTTCTGCTCGTGCTTGCGTTCCAGTGGCACTGCGTGCGCCTCGGCCTGCCAACGCTGTTGCAGGGCCTTCACGGCGTCGATACGCAGGGCCGGTGCCGCACCCAGCGCCACCGCTTCGTCGATCAGGGCACGCCGGCGGGCGGTGCTCTCGGCTTGAGCAGCCTCCAGCCGGGCATGCGCCTTGTGCATCGCGTCTTTCCAGACCGGCTGGATATCGTTGAAGGCCTTTTCGCTCAGGTGACCGGCTTCGCGCCAGCGCTCGGAAAACGCGTGCAGTTCGCGAATCTGGGCCTTCCAGTCGCCGCTGGCCGCATGTGCCTCGGTCCAGGCCTTGAGTTCTTCGATGATCGCCAGGCGCTGGGCCTTGTGCGCGTCGGCCTGCTGACGAACCTGGGCCAGCCAGGTCTCGACCACCTTGTGGGCTTCGGTGCAGGCTTCGTCAAACCGCTTCCACAGGGCGTGGTTGGCTGGCCCGCCCTGGTCGGTGGCCTTCCACTGGTCGCGCAGGCTGCGCAGGGTTTCCTGCATCTTGCGCCCACCCATGCGCTGACCTTCGGGCGCCTGGAGCAGGCCTTCGGCCTTCGCCACCAGTTCTTCACGCAACTGGTCGGCACGCCAGCGCTGCCAGCCTTCGAGTTCACCCGCCTGCGACAGGGCCGCATGGGCCCGGGCTTCCATTTCGCTGCTGATCGAGCGAGCGTGGCCCTTGAGCAGCGCGCGCACATCGGCCGCCGCCTTCGGCGTGGCCTTGCCGTGGCCTTCGGCCAGCTCACGCTCCAGCACCGACAGGGCCTTGTCCAGCTCAACGGCCACGCGGGCACGCCGCTCCTGGGCTGCCTGTGCGTCCGGGGCGTTCTTTTCAGCGGGTGCGGGCGCCTCGATGCCCCGGGCTGCGCGCAACTCATCGGCCCAGACCGGCACGGCCGGCAGGGGCGCCTGGGGGTCCGCGTCGGCGGTCACGGTCTGGGCCAAGGCCGCCTCGAAGGCGTCCCACACCAGCTGCAACTGGCTGCGCGACGCCTCCAGCATCGGGGGAAACTTGGGCTCCACGCTGGACCATTGCGGGTCCTGCGTGAGCGCGGTGGCCTGCTGCTGCCAGTGCTGCACATCGGCGCGCAAGGCATCGGCGCTGGCTTGGGCTTCGCGCCAGGGCTTGGTGGACAGCACTTCAATGCGCTGCGCCATGAGCACCGCCGCTTCACGCTCCACCTGCACCCGGTGCTGCAAATCTTCAATGGCCCTCACCCGCTCGGCCAACGCCTGCTTCAGGGCAGCCAGCGGTTCGCGGGACAAGGGTGCGCCCGCCCGCGCAGCGTCGCGCTGCCAAGCCAGTGCGTCGGCCAGGTTCAGGCGCGAATGGTCCAGCAGTGCCTGGGCCTTCTGCGCCCATTCCACGCCGATCTGCTCCTGCGACTTCTGGCGCTTGAGTTCGTCCAGCCGCTCCTTCAGCGGTTTGGCGGCACCACGGTCGCGGTGCGACAACTCCTTGAACACGTCATTCATCTGCTCAAGCGGGGGATTGCTGGCCAACCACTCGCGCACCCGCGCGGCACGCTCACCCGACGTGGGAGCGGAAAACGCGCCGCCCGTGACGGCATCCAGCGGATGTGTGGCAGAGATTTTGGCGGGAGGGCTCACGGGCGATTCGGGAGCAGCGGACAGGGGCGACGGCTTGCGCAAGGAAAACAGCGACATAAAGATAGAGACTTCGTGGATTCAGCGACCCAGGCAGAACGCGACGGGACAGACCGGTATTGTCGCCGGTGTTGGCGTCAGCAACCGAGCGGCAAGTGCCGTACCTGCCATTGCCTGGCGCGCCGTTGCCAAACCGGCTTTGCATCGCGCCGCAGCAACAGATCGGGCACAGACCGTGTGAAAAAAGAAACCCCGGAAGACCGAGGCCTTCCGGGGTTGACGGCGGGCAATGAGCACTTGCCGTCGGGGGTTGGCGGCGAGAGTTGGATGTCTCACCAGCCTGGGCGCAAAAGATTGCTCCCATTGGTTTCCGGTTGGCAGCGTTCTGTTTGGCCGGAGATGCGAGTCTTGATGACACGCGCTTCAAGCGTACTCCCCTCGCCCGGGAATGGCAAGCATCCCTTGCAGGGACATGGGTGCGGGCTCTTGATCTTGTCTGACGGCGTCGTTGCCCTCATCAACACGCAACGGCCTTTGCCGCCTCAACACAGCCTTCAGCGGTTGATTTTTCCGACAAACGGTCATTTGTGACCGTTGGACGCCAAACCTCTCGTCTCACTGCGGGACGGGTCTTCACAAGCGCCCGCCCGCCCTCTTTATACTTTTTTGTTTTTTTGAATGCGATTGATATCATTGACTTGATATGTTTATCCCCCTAACATTCGCCAGCTTTGCCTACCCAGGGTAAACCCGACCCGCTGCCGACACCGGCTAATTCGAACGCACGACCAAGAGGTCAGGCCATCGATGGCGACCCAATCACCTGCACGAAGGCCTCTTCCCAGAGGCCTGACGCGGCGCCGAAAGGAGCGACAACATGACTGAGCAACTTCACCCCCCGCCCCAGGGAACAACCACCGGGGCCCAGGCGCCACTGCAGACCGCCTTGCGCGATCTGTACCGTGGTTTCATGCACACCACCCAGAACAGCCTGGCCTTGATCGGTACTGCGCTGGCCATCGGCCTGGTGATTCTCGGAGCGCGCCCCGACTGGCGTGACAGTGCCGAACAGCGCCTGCTGGGCTGGCTGATGGAACGGCAGGAAAGCCTGGCGGGCGCGGCATCCGATGTGATGTCGTTTCCCGCCGAACTGACCGCTATCGACCGCGTCACGGCCACCGAGCCCAACGCCCTGCCCGAGGCCCAGGCCAACGTCGCCTTCTGGCTGAGCCGCAAGTACCGCGTGGCCCCCGAGCCCCTGAGTGCCCTGGTGGCCGAAGCATTCGAGATTGGCCAGCGCATCCAGCTGGACCCGACCCTGATCCTTGCGGTGATGGCCGTGGAGTCCCGCTTCAACCCCTTCGCCCAGAGCCCCGTGGGCGCCCAAGGCCTCATGCAGGTGATGACCCGCGTGCACACCGACAAATACGAAGACTTCGGCGGCCAGCTGGCCGCGTTCGACCCCGTGTCCAACCTGCGGGTCGGCGTTCGCGTGCTGCAGGACTGCATCAAGCGGGCTGGCTCGGTGGAAGGCGGGCTGCGGCTGTATGTGGGCGCCGTCACCACCGATGGCAGCTGGTACATCGACAAGGTGATGGCCGAACACGCCCGCATCCGAAACGTGGCCATGGGCAAATCCGTTCCGACCCGGGCACCTGCTGCCGTGCGAACCGTACAGACGGTCCAGCCCGCGGCACCACTGCCCACACCCGTCGCTCCACGGGACGAGCTGGAAGCCGAGGTCACGGCACCGGTGGCGCGGCCTGCTGCTGCGCTGTCGCATTCCTGACCCTTCCTCCCCAGCCGGGACTGGCCGCTCCTTCATCGGACATCGCGCGTCAACCCTTCAGCGGCCGTCGCCCCAGCAGCTGGGTAAAATAGAAAAGTACGCAACTGGCGATAGGCGTTCCAGCCGCTCACCCTGAGCACCGTGAACTGCTGACGTGGCCCCCCGCTTCCGGTGCACTTCTTTCTGATATTCAAGAAGTGACCGCGGGCAGGACAACCACTGGGAAGCGTACCGCCTGCGCAGCTTTTCCTGCCGGGCGTTCAGCCGTTCGCCTGGGCAGCCCCTGTTTGCGTCCACATCGCGCAGGGATTCATGTCATTCAGGACTGCCACACCATGTACGACCGCAACATCCTCATCGAGCAAACCGATCCCGAGCTGTTCGCCGCCATCCAGGCCGAGAACGCCCGCCAGGAACACCACATCGAGCTGATCGCCAGCGAAAACTACGCCTCGCCGGCCGTGATGGCCGCCCAGGGCACGCAGCTCACCAACAAGTACGCTGAAGGCTACCCCGGCAAGCGCTACTACGGTGGCTGCGAGTTCGTGGACGTGGCCGAGCAATTGGCCATCGACCGCGTCAAGCAGCTCTTCGGTGCAGACGCGGCCAACGTGCAACCCCACTGCGGCGCCTCGGCCAACGAAGCCGTGTTCCTGGCCTTCCTGAAGCCCGGCGACACCATCATGGGCATGAGCCTGGCCGAAGGCGGCCACCTCACCCACGGCATGCCGCTGAACATGAGTGGCAAGTGGTTCAACGTGGTGAGCTACGGGCTCGATGCCAACGAAGCGATCGATTACGACGCCATGGAGCGCAAAGCCCATGAAACCAAACCCAAGCTGATCATCGCCGGCGCCTCCGCCTACAGCCTGCGCATCGACTTCGAGCGCTTCGCCCAGGTGGCGAAAGACGTGGGCGCCATCTTCATGGTGGACATGGCCCATTACGCGGGCCTGATCGCCGCTGGCGTCTACCCCAACCCTGTGCCGTTTGCCGATGTGGTCACCTCCACCACGCACAAGAGCCTGCGCGGCCCCCGCGGCGGCATCATCCTGATGAAGGCGCAGCACGAGAAAGCCATCAACAGCGCCATCTTCCCCGGCCTGCAAGGCGGCCCGCTCATGCATGTGATCGCAGCCAAGGCCGTGGCCTTCAAGGAAGCGCTGGCGCCTGAATTCAAAGCCTACCAGCAGCAGGTGCTGACCAACGCGCGCATCGTGGCCGAAACGCTCACCTCGCGCGGCCTGCGCATCGTCAGCGGTCGCACCGAAAGCCACGTCATGCTGGTGGATCTGCGCGCCAAGGGCATCACCGGCAAGGAAGCCGAGGCCGTGCTGGGCAGCGCCCACATGACCATCAACAAGAACGCCATCCCCAACGACCCGGAAAAGCCGATGGTCACCAGCGGTGTGCGCATTGGCACCCCCGCCATGACCACGCGTGGTTTCAAGGAAGAAGAAGCCCGCCTGACCGCCAACCTGATCGCCGACGTGCTGGACAACCCGCGTGATGCCGCCAACATCGAGGCCGTGCGCGCCAAGGTGAACGCACTCACCGCACGCTTCCCGGTCTACAAGTGATGCACGCACACGCTGCCATCGCACCGCTCGCTGTCCGCCCTGGGGGATCGTCCACCTGGGCGCAGCTCGCCGATGCCGGCGTGTGATCTTTTCATGACACGGTGATGGCAGCATGAAATGCCCCTTCTGCGGTCATCTTGAGACGCAAGTGGTGGAGACCCGCGCCTCGGAAGACGCGGACTTCATCCGCCGCCGCCGCCAGTGCGGCCACTGCGAGAAACGCTTCACCACCTACGAGCGGCCGGAAGTCAGCTTTCCGACCGTGGTGAAGAAAGACGGTCGACGGGTTGACTACCTGCCCGCCAAGCTGCGCGCCTCCTTCTCTCTGGCCCTGCGCAAGCGCCCTGTGAGCACCGAACGGGTGGACGAAGCCATTGATCGCATCGAGGAAAAGCTGCTCAACCTGGGCGTGAGAGAAGTGCCCGCCACCCGCCTGGGCGAGATGGTGATGCACGAACTCAAGCAACTCGACAAAGTGGCCTACATCCGGTTCGCCAGCGTTTACCGCAGCTTTGCGGACATTGACGAATTCAAAACCTTGGTGGAAGAAGTTCAGCGGTAAACGGTGACACGCGAATTCAACAGCTGTCGGGCGTCCAGTGCGCCATTCTGACCCGCCCCGCAGCGTTCAACACCAACTGCCGGCCCACCGTCTGACTGTGTTCATGACAAAACGACCATGTTCCCATCTGCAGGCCACCTGATACCAACAGGGTGCGACCGGAAGGTACGTATGCCACATACCGGGCCACTGGGGTATTACCCGTCGCCCGCAATCCCAACGGCAATCCGGGGCTGTACCGTATGACTGTGTCTTCCGCATCCAGCCGGGCATTACCGTTCAAATCGTGAAACAACAGCCATCCCTTTCGCCAATCGCCCTGTTGATCGCATGCCTTGTCGGAACTCGCCACGCACATCACCACCCGGCCGGTTCGCCGCATGATGGCTTCGCTGCGCGCCAATGCGAGCCAGGAAGCAAACTCATGGGTTGTGTTGCGCACCTGCATTTGATGCCGCATGGCACGAAACGATGGCAGGGCCAGTGAACTCAAGATCAGCAATATGGACATGACCGTTAACAGCTCAACCAGAGACCAACCACGCTGAACTGTTGCCATCAACGTTTTCGACATAGTCGTGGTGCCCCCTCATATCAGGAATACAGAAGCGTGAAAACGGCTGCCCGCGGGGCACCCACTGCAGACCCCAACCGACTCCCCGTCCGGGTGTGAGCCGGAACCCACCCCGCCTTTTTCCGCGAGCCCAGGAGAAGCTGGTGGGGCTCCTGCTGACCCGCCACCGTTGATCGACCCCCCCAAACCACTGGTCTGAGCCCTGACCATGGCGCAGGGGAAGCTTGTGACACTTTGATTTACAACGTTCCGTTGGTGCGGGTTGCCCGCTCACCCTGTCGCCGCAGCGGCTGCGCTTGTTTCATGCCCATCACCTCATTCGCCACATCATGACACCCACCTCTGCGCATTCCTGTCGTGTGGCAATATCACCCAACCGGCGAACCAGCCGCGGTTTCACGCTCATCGAATTGATGATCGTCGTGGTCGTGGTGGGCATTCTGTCGGCCATTGCGTACCCGTCGTATACGCAATACGTGATGCGCGGCCACCGCGTCGCCGCACAAACCCAGATGATGCTCATTGCCAATCGGCAACAACAATTCTTCATTGCCAACCGTACCTACGCCAACAAAACGCAAATAGAAGCGACTGGATTCGCGCTGGATGCCGATGTGGCGAAGCGATACGACTACACCATCACGGTAGGCACGGGCGCTCAACCCACCTACGAGATCGAGTTCAAGGCAAAAGGGGCGCAGCTCAAGGATGGCGATCTCAAGCTCGACAGCGCAGGGATGAAGACCCCGGCTGACAAATGGACGCGCTGAGCCACGCCTCTACCCCGGCTTTCACCATGTCGTATTCCATCTCCCTGGAACGGCAATCGGGCAGCAGCCTGATTGAGATTCTGGTCACGATCCTGATCCTGGCGGTCGGATTTCTGGGACTTGCCGGCTTCATGGTCCAGCAGCAAAACCAGGATATCGATTCTTACCAACGGGCACAAGCCTTGCTGCTGCTCAACGACATGTCTCAACGCATGCAGTCGAACCGCGCCAATGCCGATGACTACATCACGGGCACCGAAAACCCATTGGGAATCGGCATGGCCTGCGAAACCACCGCCGCATCGATTGCGGAACAAGACCTGAACGCCTGGTGCAGCGCTTTGCAAGGCTCGGCAGAAAGTCTGGGCACCCAGTCCGTGGGTGCCATGGTGGGCGCCCGGGGTTGTGTCGAAGCCAGGGGCCCGCAACAGTACGCCATCACAGTAGCCTGGCAAGGCATGACGCCCGTGTCGGTCCCTGCAGCCACCTGCGGGGCTGGCGAGTACAACGGTGCCGTCGGCTCACCGTGCGTGGAAGACCGGTGCCGCCGCACCGTGACCACCCTAGTCCGCATTGGCAGCTTGGCTCCCTGAGGACGCACCCATCATGCCCATCCAACCGTCAAGCACCCGTCGGGCACGCCGACAGCTGAGTAGCCGCCGGATCAGCCAAGGCCTTACTCTCATTGAACTGATGGTGTCGATAGCCATCGGCCTTGTGCTGGTGCTGACCATGCTGGTGCTCTACACCAATATCGTTCGCAACCAGACCCAGCTGAGCAACACCGGCCGTCAGGTTGAGAACGGCAAGTTTGCGCTGCAGATTCTGCAAGAGGACTTGCGCCATGCGGGGTTCTGGGGCGATTACTTGCCGCGCTACGATGACAAGGGACTGACCACACCCGCAGACGTACCGACCGCGCTCCCAGCCCCTTGCCTGAGTTATCCCGATGCCAATTGGAGTGATGTCAACATCATGGGAATTGCGGTACAGGGCTATGCCGACGTACCGACTGGATGCACCACCTTGCTGACCAGCGAAGCCGACAACACCGATGTATTGCTGGTGAGGTACGTCGAGAACTGCACGACAGCCGAACCCAACTGCGAGGCCGACATCGCTGGTCGCTTGTATTTTCAAACGTCACGCTGCAGCGCAGAGATCGGCATGGGGAACGCTTTCGTCCTCAACACCACCGGATTCACGCTGAGATCCAACATCAACTGTCCCGCGGTTGCCGTTCCTGCCGACATATTGGCTGCGAAGCGGCGGTACGTTTCCCACATCTACTACGTGCGTAATTTTTCCGTGTCTTCCGGAGACGGCATTCCCACCCTGATGCGCAGCAGCTTCAATTTGAATGGCGCAAATCTGGCCCACCAAGCACCGCAAGCCCTCATTGAGGGCATACAAGGCTTCAGAGTGGAGTACGGCATTGACAATGAGGGTGCCGACGGTGCGGCAGTCAATTACGGGGCGGGCGCCATCAACCGGGGCGACGGGGTGCCAGATGTGTACATCACCTGCCCCAAAGCCGACGGCACAGCCTGCGGTGTGAATGACATGTTCCACGTCGTCAGCGCCCGCCTCCACGTCTTGGCTCGTAACCTAGAACCCACGCCCGGCCATGTGGACACCAAAACCTACGTATTGGCGGGGACGACGTATGGTCCATTCAACGACGGATTTGTGCGCCGCACCTACAGCACCACCGTCAGACTCATGAACCCTGCTGGTCGGAGGGAACCATGAAACCACTGTCAAGAGAACGCAACGGACGTGACTTGCGAGGTACATCACGGCAACGCGGCGCCACCTTGATTGTGGCGGTGATCGTGCTGATGCTCATCACCATGACCGTCATTTCCGCCTTTCGTGTATCCAAAAGCCATACGCAGGCTGTGGCCAACGTGCAGTTCAGAGATGAGGCCTTGGCTGCAGCCAACCTCGTCATGGAAGACGTGATCAGCTTGCCCAATGTGGAAACCCTCAAGCTGGCAGACGGCAGCATCCCCTTGCGCAACGTTGACATCAATCTGGACGGCATCAACGATTTCCAGATTGCCTTGTCCGCGCCGAAATGCATCCGTGAAGAGGCCGGCTCATGCAGTGTGGGATGTGAGTCTGATCAGGACTCCCCCCAAGTAGGCAGCCAGAGCTATGTGTTGTGGGAAATAGAGGCCGAGGTGACCGACGTCAGCACAGGCGCCAACGTTTCCGTCGTGCAAGGCTTTAGGCAGCAAGTCAGCACGGTGCCAGCCAGCTGCAACTGATTGAAACGGAGAAATCGCATGATCCACTGGAAACGAATTGTTTTGGACTCCATGGCTGCGTTGGCTATGGCGTTCTGCGTACCCGCTGCCGCTGAGGATATTGATCTGTTCGGCGGCGTGGACCAAAGCAGCAGTTCGGCGTCCAACGTGCTGTTCGTAATGGACAATGGCTCCAACTGGGCTTCGAACGTCAACTCCATGCGCTGCGCTATCAGCAACGCGGGTGTCGTGAAGACAGTAGCGCCCAGCACCGGATTCACCACCGAAGACGGCGCAACCTTTCTTGATGGTACCAGCGCCTCGATTCAGCAGTGCGCGCTGTATGCCGCCCTTCGAGATATTGACGTCACACAGGGGCAAGCGCTTCGTATCGGGGTGATGGGCTTCAATGGCTCGGGTCTTAATTCTTATAACCCAACGACCGACACTACATCCACAGATTGCGACGGCGGTACGGGCGGATGCCTATTGATCCCGTTCACGGTGCTGGACAGCCAAACCAAGCCCCGCATCCTCAACTGGATACGACAGCTCAGCAAATCGAATAATCAGGGCTTCAATATTTCGACCAACAACCGCAACAACGGTGCGGCGATGCAGGAAGCCTGGGCGTATTACCAAGGCAAAACCGGGGTATCAGGCCGCACGTATACCGGCGGCTCTCTGGTCAATACATGTGGGGGCAATAACTATGTGATTTTTGTGGGGAATGCCTATGGTAATAACTCGGTACCATCCGACCAGACCAACGAAGGCAACTCGCCACGCCTCCCCCTGTTGGGTCAGTCCCTTACCGCAGGGAAGAACGCTGACCCAATGGCATTGGACACGGAAAAAGCTGCTTTGACTGGCAGCGTGGTGACCAGTTGCCCGGTTGGAGGCACGCTGAGCCAGAGAACCCTGACCCTTGGAAGTCTTGGTGAAGGCAACGGCGTATATGCCATTCACTGGGCAGGCTACATGCTTCGCCAAGGCATCAAGAGCTACGCCGTTGGCATTACAGGACCCGACTGCCGCGCCGCCTATCCCGGTCACCTCAAAACATTGGCAGACAAAGGTGGTGGCAAATATTTTGAAAGCAACAATTTTGCGGATCTGAAAATCGCGTTCTCGACAATATTGAATGAAATTCTGGCCGTTAACTTCGTGTTTGCCTCCGCCAGCCTGCCGATCAGCGTGAACACCCAGGGCACGTACTTAAACCAAGTCTTCATCGGCATGTTCCGCCCACAGACCGACCCGCGGTGGATGGGCAACCTCAAACAATACAAGTTCAAGGCATCGCAATCCGGCGGTGCCTACGAGCTCAAACTGGTGGATGCAGCCGATGAACTGGCGATCAACACCAACACTGGCTTCATCACTCAGTGCGCGCGCAGTTTCTGGGGCCCGTCGACCAAGCCTGCAATGGATTACTGGAGCTACGACGGCGCCTCTGTTGGCACTTGCACCACACTGGATACCACGGGCAAATCGGACTTTCCCGATGGGGACGTGGTCGAGAAAGGTGCAGCAAGCTACCGGCTTCGGGTGGGTGGTGTGACGCCCGCCACGCGTGTGGTCAAGACGTGCACGGGTGATTGCACCGCTTTGACCGACTTCAATGCGACATCGTCCGGGCTGAGCAGCGATGTCGCCAACTGGGTTCGTGGTCAGGACGTCCTGGATGAGAACAAAAACCTCAACACCACGGAAATGCGCCCTTCGGTGCACGGTGACGTGGTGCATTCGCGCCCGGTTGCGGTGGACTACGGCGGCAGCACGGGGGTGGTGGTGTTTTACGGCGCCAACGACGGCATGCTGCGCGCCGTCAACGGCAACCAGACAGGAACGACTGCCGGGAACGAACTGTGGGCTTTCGTGGCGCCCGAACACAGCAGCCGCTTTGCCCGGATTTATAACAACACACCGGAAATCGATTTCCCTTCCGAGAACAACCCGCTGAAGCAGAAGCCCTACTTCTTCGATGGTCCCATTACGGCCCACCAGAACAGCGGCACGGTCTGGATCTTCGCTTCCCAGCGACGCGGTGGACGAATGGTGTATGCCTTCGATGTGACCAACCCCGCCGCCCCTAGCCTGAAATGGCGGGCCGGCTGCAAGGACAGCAGCGATGCTTCGTGCACCTCCACGAGCCTCACGGGGATTGGTCAGACATGGTCGGCACCCCGGGTCATCCGGACCCAGGCCGTGACCGCGGCCGGAACCAATTCGCCCCTGCTGATTCTTGGAGGCGGTTATGACACTTGCGAAGATACCGACAACGGCACCAGCAACAACAGTTGCACGAGCTCCACGACGCTCAAGGGCAAGCACGTCTATGTGTTGAATGCCGACACCGGCGCGGTGGTCAGGGCCTTCGACACCCTGCGCAGTGTGGTGGGCGACGTGGCGGTGGTGCGGAATGCGGATGGCCTAGCCGAATATGCCTACGCAGCGGATACTGGTGGAAATGTCTACCGGATCAACCTGACGGGCGCCAACGCTTCCGGCTGGACCATTACCCGCATTGCGGCATTGGGGCGCGACACGGTACCCGCCAGCGCCACCGATGGCGGCAGTGCACGCAAATTCATGTACGGGCCAGCGGTGGTTGTGGTGACATCGCGCGGGTTCAATGCGGTGCTGCTGGGATCGGGCGACCGGGAGCATCCCCTGGCGTCTCACTCAGCCACCACCGCTGTACAAAACTACTTCTACATGCTGATGGACAAGCCGACCGTTGCCAGTTGGCTGACCGAAGAAAGCACGGTGTGCAGCGGCACCGATGTTTTGTGCCATGCCTCTCTGGCACACATCTTGAGCACGGCCACAGCTCCGGCGAACCTAGGTACAAAGAAGGGCTGGAGAATGGAACTTCGTGAGAAAGAGCAGGTGGTGACCTCTGCCGTGGTGATGTTCGGCGAGCTCACGTTCAGCACCCATCAGCCAACCACCCAAAACTCCAACACCTGCACCAACAGCCTGGGCACGGCCCGGGTTTACAACATGTCGTACCTCGACGCCACACCACCGCCTGATAAACCACGCGGCTCCATCATCTCGGGCGGAGGCTTGCCGCCATCCCCTGTGTCAGGCGTTGTCAGACTGCCGTGCAATGGATGCGACAAACCAGAACTCACCGTACCCTTCATCATCGGCTCAGACGCTTCGTCGCCCCTTGAGGTGAGACTCAAAGAAGGAAGCAGTTCCGCGGGCAAGAACAAGGAACGTGTTTACTGGTACATCCGAAAATGACGGCGGGCAAGGTAGCGCCCTGCGATCCGCCCGCGGCAATGGGTGCCCGTTCGGCTCATCGGGTGATCGGCGCCTCGTTGCGTCGGTCGGAGCCGTCCTGCGGCTTTTCGCTGATTGAGTTGATGGTCGTGGTGGCGGTATCAGCTATTTTGATCGCGGTGGCGGCGCCCAATCTCGCTGATATGGCCACCTCGGCCAAGCTCAATTCACAGAGCGACCGCTGGAGGGCCTCGGCCCAATTGGCACGCAGTGAAGCCATCAAGCGCAACCGACCCGTGACGGTGTGCGCGTCAACCGACGGCAGTGCCTGTGCCACGGCGGGTGGTGCCCAGGTTTGGAGTTCCGGCTGGGTGGTCGGATATACCGAGGGGACCACCTGGACCGTACTTGAACAGTCGCCGGCCGCGGCATCGGGCTACCGCATGGAGGTGGCGAGTGGCGCAACGCCGGTCTATTCGCTGGTGTTCCAGCCCTCAGGCGTGAACAGCACCGGTGCCACCGCGATGGTGTGCCGATCGAAACCAGCAGGCAACCTCCAGCAACGCACCATTACCCTATCAATCACCGGCAGCACCACGTTGAGCAAAACCCCCAGAACCACCGCCTGCCCCACATCATGAGCACCATCCAAGACCGGTGGGCGGCCCAGCAATTCGTGCACACCGCACTGCAATACGCGCAACAGGCCGTGGGTCTGTCCGAGCCCAACCCCCGGGTGGGCTGCGTACTGACTTCTGCCAGCGGCGAGATCATCGGCGTGGGTCACACCCAGGCGGTCGGCGGCCCTCACGCCGAAGTGGTGGCCTTGCGGGACGCGCAAGCGCGCGACGCGTCCACGCAAGGCGCCACCGCCTACGTCACGCTGGAGCCGTGTTCGCACCACGGCCGCACGCCGCCATGCTGTGACGCGCTGGTGGCGGCCGGCGTGGCCCGGGTGGTGGTGGCGACGCTGGACCCGAACCCGCTGGTCAGCGGTCGTGGCGTGGAGCGTCTGCGGGCCGCGGGCGTGGTGGTGGAGGTGCTGCCCCACGACCACGAACACGCGCGGACGGCGCGGGACCTCAACATCGGTTTCTTCAGTCGAATGGTCCGCCGCACACCCTGGGTCCGGATGAAGATGGCAGCCTCCTTGGACGGCACCTCGGCACTGAGCAACGGCACCAGCCAGTGGATCACCAGCGCGCAGGCCCGCACCGACGGGCATGCCTGGCGGTCCCGTGCCTGCGCGGTGCTCACGGGCATTGGCACCGTGCTGGAAGACGATCCGATGCTGGATGTGCGCCTGTTGAACGCGACGCGGCAACCGCATCTGGTGATCGTGGACAGCCGGCTGGAGACGCCGCTGGACGCGCGCCTGTTCGGCGCGCCGGCGCACGGTCTGGCACGACAGGTGTGGATTTACTGCGCGGTACAGGACCCGGCGCGCACCGCCGCGCTGCAGGCCCTGGGCGCGCAGGTGATCTGCCTGCCGGGCCCGTTGGGCAAGGTGGATCTGGCGGCCCTCCTGCATGACCTGGGCCGTCGCGAAGTGAACGAACTGCACTTGGAAGCCGGCCACAAGCTCAATGGTTCGTTCTTGCGAGAGGGCCTGGTGGACGAATGCCTGGTGTACCTGGCGCCGAAACTGCTGGGCCAGGGTGCGGGCTTGTCGAGCTTCGGGCCACTGCAGCGCTTGCAGGACGGCATAGAGCTGGACTTCCATTCGGTGGACCGTGTGGGCGATGACTTGCGCGTCATCGCACGCGTGCGCGGACGCGACGGGTTTCTGCAGCAGGCCTGATGCAGGCCCCAAACCGGGCGCCGAGTGAACAGTCCTCCCGCCCTGCCCTCACCCTCTGGCGCACGCGGGAGAGGGGATTGACGTGCCGGGACTGAACACGCTGGACCTCCTGCCTCTCGTGCACGCGGAAGAAGTCACGGCGTGGATTGCCGGGTCTGAAAGGGCGCCGTTTCCCCACAAAGAAATGCCACGCACGACCCCGCAAGCCGGAAGGGGTGCGAAAGCCTGCGAAAATAGCGTTCTATGTTTACCGGCATCATCACCGGCGTGGGGCGTATCGCCGACCTCCTCGCACTGGGCAGCTCATTGAATCACGGCAAGCGACTCACCATCGAGGCGCCGCCAGGCTACCTCGATGACGTCGGTCTGGGCGACAGCATCGCCCTCAACGGTGCCTGCATGACGGTCACGTCGCTGGACACGGCGCAGCACCGCTTCACCATCGACATCTCGGCCGAATCACTCGCCCGCACCACGAGCCTGGCCACGCCAGGCACCCGCATCAACCTGGAAAAAGCACTGCGCGCGCACGACCGGTTGGGCGGGCACATCGTCTCGGGCCATGTGGACGGCATCGGCCACGTCACGCGTTTCGAGCAGGTGGGCGAGAGCTGGGAGCTGTGCGTGCTGGCGCCAGCCGAACTCGGCAAGTACCTGGCCTACAAAGGCTCGATCACGGTCAACGGCGTGAGCCTCACGGTGAACCGCGTGGGCGACACACCCGACGGCTGCGAATTCAGCATCAACCTGATTCCCCACACCGTGGAAAACACCGCCCTGGGCCAGTTGGCCGCGGGCAGCCCGGTGAACCTCGAAATCGACACGGTGGCGCGTTACGTGGAGCGCATGCTCAGCGCGCCCGCCACTTCCTCACCCGCTTCGGCTCCCGCCACCAAGGACATTCCGGCATGAACGCCCCCGCAACGCTGGCCCCGGTGGCCATTTCCCCAGTCGAAGACATCGTGGCCGACATGCGCGCCGGGCGCATCGTGATTCTGGTGGACGAAGAGGACCGCGAGAACGAGGGCGACCTGGTGCTGGCGGCCGACCACGTCACGGCCGATGCCATCAATTTCATGGCCCGCTATGGCCGTGGCCTGATCTGCCTCACGCTGTCGCGCGAACGCTGCGAACAGCTGCACCTGCCGCCCATGGTGGCGCGCAACGGTGACAAGAAGGGCACGGCCTTCACCGTGTCGATTGAAGCAGCCGAGGGCGTGACCACCGGCATTTCCGCGGCCGACCGCGCCCGCACGGTGCAGGCCGCGGTGGACCCGAAGGCCGTGCCCGACGACCTGGTGCAGCCCGGTCACATCTTCCCGCTGCAGGCGGTGGACGGCGGCGTGCTCATGCGCGCGGGCCACACCGAAGCGGGTTGCGACCTGGCCGCGATGGCAGGCTGCTCGCCTGCGTCGGTGATCTGCGAGATCATGAACGACGACGGCACCATGGCCCGTCTGCCGGACCTGCAGCTGTTCGCGGCCGAGCACGGCCTGAAGATCGGCACCATTGCCGACCTGATCGAGTACCGCAGCCGCACCGAAAGCCTGGTGGAGACGCTGGGCACGCGAGCGCTGAACACCGCGTTTGGCGAGTTCCGTGCCACCGCGTTCCGCGACAAACCCAGCGGTGCGCTGCACCTTGCTCTGGTCAAGGGTGAGTGGGCGCCCGAGCAGACGGTGGCGGTGCGGGTGCACGAGCCGCTGTCGGTGCTGGACGCGCTGGAGGTCGGCCGTTCCATGCACTCCTGGAGCCTGGAGGCCAGCCTGCGCCACATCAGCGAACAGGGTGCTGGCGTGGCCGTGCTGCTGAACTGCGGCGAAAGTGCCGAGCAGCTGCTGGCCCAGTTCGAGGGCACGGCGCGTTCGGCGCAGGCGCCCGAGCGCGGCCGCATGGACCTGCGCACCTATGGCGTGGGGGCACAGATTCTGCGCGAATGCGGCGTGCACAAGATGCAGCTGATGGGCAACCCGCGCCGCATGCCCAGCATGACGGGCTATGGCCTGGAAATCACCGGGTACCTGAGCCGCAAGGGCTGATCCCCTCCTTTACACACAACAAAGAAAACGGAAAACACATGTTCGGCGCAGACAAGGGAACGGCCAGCTTGCTGGATGGCAAGAAACTCAGCATCGGCATCGTCCAGGCCCGCTTCAACGCAGACATCACCGATGCGCTGTTCCAGGCCTGCCACAGCGAGCTGCTGGCACTGGGCGTGCAAGAGAAAAACATCACGCGCGTGCAGGTGCCCGGCGCGCTGGAAGTGCCGGTGGCCCTGCAGGCCATGGCCGAGCGCGACGAATTCGACGCGCTGATTGCGCTGGGCTGCATCATCCGCGGCGAAACCTACCACTTCGAACTGGTGGCCAACGAATCGTCCGCCGGCGTCACACGCTTGGCACTGGACTACCACCTGCCGATTGCCAACGCGATCCTGACCACCGAGAACCTGGAACAGGCCGTGGCCCGCCAGACCGACAAGGGCCGCGACGCGGCGCGCGTGGCGGTGGAAATGGCGCAGCTCCTGGAACACATTGGCTGACATGAACACCCCCACCCCCAAAGTCCGCAAGGCCGCCGACAAGTCGGCCCGCACCCGCTCGCGCGAGTTTGCGCTGCAGGCGCTCTACCAGCATTTCGTGGGCAAGAACGACGCAGGTGACATCGACGCTTTCACGCGCGACCTCGCCGGCTTCCACAAGGCCGACAGCGTGCACTATGACGCCCTGCTCCACGGCTGTGTGGCGCAGGCCACTGCGCTGGACGCGCTCATCACCCCTCTGCTGGACCGCCCGCTGGTGGAACTCTCGCCCATCGAGCGCGGCGTGCTGTGGATCGGCGTGTACGAATTCCAGCATTGCCTGGACGTGCCCTGGCGCGTGGTGCTCAACGAGTGCATCGAGCTGGCGAAGTCGTTCGGCGGCACGGACGGCCACAAGTACGTGAACGGCGTGCTGCACCAGCTGGCGTCGCAATTGCGCCCGGTGGAAGTGGCGGCGGCGCCCGCCAAAGCCATCGCGCGTGGCCCGGCCAAGTCTGCCCGGCCAGGCGACGCCGCCTGACCCGGCGCCGGAGTGAACCGCACATGAGGATTGCCCAGCGGGCGCAACGCGTCGAACCCTTCTACGTGATGGAACTGGCCAAGGCGGCCCAGGCCATGGCCGCCACGGCCTCGCCGGGTGACCGGCCCATGCTGTACCTCAACATCGGCGAGCCCGATTTCACCGCGCCGCCGCTGGTTCAGGAGGCGGCCATTGCCGCCATCCATGCCGGCCACAGCCAATACACGCCGGCCACGGGGCTACCCGCGCTGCGCCGGGCCATCAGCGGCTGGTACGCCTCGCGCTTCGGGCTGGACATCGACCCGGGCCGCATCGTCGTCACCGCCGGGGCGTCGGCCGCGCTGCAGCTGGCCTGCCTGGCGCTCATCGAGGCTGGCGACGAGGTGCTGATGCCCGACCCCAGCTACCCGTGCAACCGCCAGTTCGTGCAGGCGGCCGAGGGCCGTGCCACCCTCATCCCGGCCGGCCCGGCCGAGCGCTTCCAGCTGAGCGCCGCGCAGGTGGAAGCGGCCTGGAACCCAGCCACGCGCGGCGTGCTGCTGGCCTCGCCGTCCAACCCCACCGGTACCTCGATTGCGCGCGACGAGCTGGAGCGCATCGCGCGCTTCGTGCGGGCGAGCGGCGGCGTGACGCTGGTGGACGAGATCTACCTGGGCCTGAGCTTCGACGAGGCCTATGGCCACAGCGCGCTGGGCCTGCCCGACGGGCTGGGCGACGAGGTCATCAGCGTCAACAGCTTCTCCAAATACTTCAACATGACCGGCTGGCGCCTGGGCTGGCTGGTGCTGCCCCCGGCCCTGGTGCCGGCGGTGGAGCGCCTGGCGCAGAACCTGTTCATCTGCGCCAGCGCCGTGGCCCAGCACGCGGCGCTGGCCTGCTTCGAACCCGAGAGCCTGGCCGAATACGAGCGGCGACGGGCCGAATTCAAGGCCCGTCGCGACTACTTCATTCCCGAGCTCAAGCGCCTGGGCCTGGCGGTACCGGTCGAACCCGATGGCGCCTTCTACGCCTGGGCCGATGTGACGCAGCTGTGCGAGCGCTGGGGCATCGCACCGCGCGGCGTGCGGGCGGACGAAGGCGGCAGCTGGGCGCTGGCTTTCGAGCTGATGAAGCGCTGCCAGCTGGCCACCACCCCGGGCCGCGATTTTGGCCAGGCGGACCCCTGGCGTTACCTGCGCTTCTCCACCGCCAATTCGATGGCGCAACTGCGCGAGGCGGTACAACGGCTGGAGCAGGCCCTGTGAACGCCGCCCCCTCGAATCGGCCAGCGAACGCCCCGACCGGAAGTGCAGGCGTGGTGTTCCAGTGGCCGGTGCGGGTCTACTGGGAAGACACGGACGCGGGCGGCATCGTTTTCTACGCCAACTACCTGAAGTTCTTCGAACGCGCCCGCACCGAGTGGCTGCGCAGCCTGGGCCTGGAGCAGCAGCGGCTGCGTGATCAGCTGGGCGGCATGTTCGTGGTGACGGACACGCAGGTGCGCTACCAGCGCCCGGCGCGTCTGGATGATTTGCTTCTCGTTACCGCCGAGCTGTCGGATGCGGGCCGGGCCTCGCTCACAATCAGGCAGTCGGCGAGCCTTCGCCCTGCGCCTGCCGCGCCTTTGCCAGCCGAAGGCCCTGGTGCCCCGTCCGACGAGGCCGCCCCTGCCCTGCTGCTCTGCGAAGGCAGCATCCGCATCGGCTGGGTCGACGCCGCCACGCTACGTCCCCAACGCATCCCCATCCACCTGCTCGACGCGCTGCAGGCCTTGCGCTGACACCGCAGAACCTTTTTTGCTCCAACGCCTCCGATCGCCATGACCCAAGACCTCTCCATCGTTCAACTGATGCTCGACGCCAGCTGGGTGGTGCAAGCCGTGGTGCTGCTGCTGATTGCGGTGTCTGTCGTGAGCTGGGCGGCGATCTTCCGCAAGGTGTTCGCCTTGAAGCGCGTGCGCGCCCACAACGACGATTTCGAGCGCGAGTTCTGGTCGGGCGCCAACCTGAACGACCTGTATGCGGCAGCGGCTCAGAGTGCGCGGCACGGCGGCCCGATGGAGCGCATTTTTGCCAGCGGCATGCGCGAATACCAGAAGTTGCGCGAGCGTCGCATCACCGACAACGGCACCCTGCTCGATGGCGCACGCCGCGCCATGCGGGCGAGCTTGCAGCGGGAGCTGGACGCGCTGGAGGTGAACCTGTCGTTCCTGGGCTCGGTGGGCTCCGTCTCGCCTTACGTGGGCCTGTTCGGCACGGTCTGGGGCATCATGCACGCCTTCACCGGGCTGGCGGCCCTCACCCAGGTCACGCTGGCGTCGGTGGCGCCCGGCATTGCCGAGGCGTTGGTGGCCACGGCCATCGGCCTGTTCGCGGCCATTCCGGCCGTGGTGGCGTACAACCGCTTCACGCACGACATCGACCGGGTGTCCAACACACTGGAGACCTTCATGGAAGAGTTCTCCAACATCCTGCAGCGCAACCTGGGCGCGCAGAACCAGACCGCATCGGGTCACTGAGCATGCCCGCCATGTCGCCACGCGGCCGGGGCCGCCGCACCATGAACGAGATCAACATGGTGCCCTTCATCGACGTGATGCTGGTGTTGCTGATCATCTTCATGGTCACCGCTCCGCTGATCACACCCAGCCAGATCGCGCTGCCCAGCGTGGGCCAGGCCGACCGCACACCCGACGTCTACGTCGAGGTGATCATCGACAAGGCCGAGCGGCTGCAGGTTCGCATGGGGCAGGACAGCCGCCCCCCCACCGAAACCAGTGCACGCGAGCTGGTCCGGCAGGTGCAGGCGCTGCGGGCCGGCGCTGACGAGATGCCGGTGCTGGTAAGTGCCGACAAAGAGGTGACCTACAACGCGGTGATGGAGGTGGTGCGGCAACTGCGCGCCGCCGGTGTGAGCCGCGTGGCACTGTCCACCCTCTGATCGCCTGACCGACACCCCGCGCGCGGCCCCATTCGACCATGCAGACCACCGCCGACCACCTGAGCCTTGCGCCGCCTGCGCACGGGCGCTGGCTGGGCCCTCTGGGGCTGGCCCTGGTGGCGCACGGCCTGTTGGTGGCCGCGCTGACCTGGGGCGTGGACTGGCAGCACGACGCGCCACCCGTGCGCTTCGAGGCCGAGATCTGGTCGAAGCAGGTCGCTCAGGCAGCGCCCCGTGCAGCCGAACCGCCGTCACCGGCACCCACACCAGAGCCCACCCCTACGCCGCCGCCCGCCCCGCCGCCGCCCCA
>Ga0208490_100018_pt1 | contig 144488 bp, 127 predicted proteins | sample SubbioAug_CSWold_FD_184818 | JGI IMG/M metagenome (GOLD analysis project Ga0208490, IMG submission 184818) | Serpentinite rock and fluid subsurface biosphere microbial communities from McLaughlin Reserve, California, USA - CR11Aug_CSWold (SPAdes) | ecosystem: Environmental > Terrestrial > Deep...
GCGCCGAGGCGCCGCTGGTCGGCACCGGTATCGAGGGTGTCGTTGCCCGCGATTCCGGCGCTGCCATCATGGCGAAACGGGCCGGGGTAATCGACCAGGTCGATGCACAGCGGATCGTGATCCGCGCCACCGCTGATCTCGAAATCGGCGATCCGGGCGTGGACATCTACCGCATGCGCAAGTTCCAGCGCTCGAACCAGAACAGCTGCATCAACCAGCAGCCGCTGGTCAAGGTGGGCGATACCGTCCAGAAGGGCGAGGTCATCGCTGATGGTCCTTGCACCGATATGGGCGAACTGGCGCTTGGCAAGAACGTGATCACGGCCTTCATGCCGTGGAACGGCTATAACTACGAAGACTCGATCCTGATTTCCGAGCGGATCGTGCGCGATGACGTCTTTACCTCGATCCATATCGAGGAATTCGAGGTTGCCGCCCGCGATACGAAACTCGGGCCGGAAGAGATCACACGCGATATCCCGAACGTCGGCGAAGAAGCTCTGCGCAACCTCGACGAAGCGGGCATCGTCTATATCGGTGCTGACGTTGAGCCGGGCGATATCCTTGTGGGCAAGATCACCCCCAAGGGCGAAAGCCCGATGACGCCGGAGGAAAAACTCCTCCGCGCCATCTTTGGCGAAAAAGCCAGCGACGTGCGCGATACATCCTTGCGCGTCAAGCCGGGTGATTACGGCACAGTCGTTGAAGTGCGGGTGTTCAACCGCCACGGTGTGGAAAAGGACGAGCGCGCGCTGCAGATCGAGCGCGAAGAGGTCGAGCGTCTGGCGCGCGACCGCGACGACGAGCTGGCGATCCTGGATCGCAACATCTATGCCCGTCTGCGCACTCTGATCATGGGCAAGGTCGCTGTCAAAGGCCCCAAGGGCGTCAAGGCGAATTCGGACATCACCGAAGAGTTGCTCTCGACGCTGACCAAGGGCCAGTGGTGGCAGCTTGCCCTCAAGGATGAGGCTGACGCCAAAATCGTCGAGGCGCTGCATGATCAGTATGAGGCGCAAAAGCGCACGCTGGATGCTCGGTTCGAGGACAAGGTCGAAAAGGTCCGTCGCGGCGATGATCTGCCGCCAGGTGTCATGAAGATGGTCAAGGTCTTTATCGCGGTGAAGCGCAAGCTTCAGCCGGGTGACAAGATGGCCGGTCGTCACGGCAACAAGGGTGTGGTTTCCAAGGTGATCCCGATCGAGGACATGCCGTTCCTCGCAGACGGCACACCGGTCGATATCTGTCTCAATCCGCTCGGCGTGCCGAGCCGAATGAACGTGGGTCAGATTCTGGAAACCCACATGGGCTGGGCCGCGCGCTCGCTCGGTCTCAAGATCGACGAGGCATTGCAGGACTATCGCCGCTCTGGCGATCTGACCCCTGTGCGCGAGGCGATGCGCATTGCTTATGGCGATGATGTCTATGCCGAAGGGATCGAGGGCATGGATGAGACCACGCTGATCGAGTCTGCAGGCACCGTGACCAGCGGTGTGCCGATTGCGACCCCGGTCTTTGACGGGGCGAAAGAGGCGGATGTCAACGACGCCCTGCGGCGTGCAGGCTTTGACACGAGCGGTCAATCGGTGCTCTTTGATGGGCGCACGGGCGAGCAATTCTCGCGCCCTGTGACCGTGGGCATCAAGTATCTGCTCAAGCTGCATCACCTTGTCGATGACAAGATCCACGCACGCTCGACCGGGCCATACAGCCTTGTCACGCAGCAGCCTTTGGGCGGTAAAGCCCAGTTCGGCGGCCAGCGGTTCGGGGAAATGGAGGTCTGGGCACTTGAGGCCTATGGCGCCGCCTATACCCTGCAAGAGATGCTTACGGTCAAGTCGGATGACGTGGCAGGCCGGACCAAGGTCTATGAGAGCATCGTCAAAGGCGAGGACAATTTCGAGGCCGGTATCCCGGAGTCGTTCAACGTTCTCGTCAAAGAGGTCCGGGGCCTTGGCCTCAACATGGAACTCCTGGATGCGGAGGAGGATGAGTAAGCGGATCGCATGGTGCGTTGTCACCCACCCTACGGCACTACGTAGGGTGGGTAAAACGCACCGTTTGCTGCGCCACACATCCTCCTCTCGCCCGAATTCAAGGATTTGAAAATGAACCAGGAACTGACAAACAACCCGTTCAACCCGGTGGCCCCTGCCAAGGTGTTCGACGAAATCAAGGTCAGCCTTGCCAGCCCGGAGCGTATCCTGAGCTGGTCTTACGGCGAGATCAAAAAGCCCGAGACCATCAACTACCGCACGTTCAAGCCCGAGCGTGACGGTCTCTTCTGCGCGCGGATCTTTGGCCCGATCAAGGATTACGAATGCCTTTGCGGCAAATACAAGCGCATGAAATATCGCGGCGTTGTCTGCGAGAAATGCGGCGTCGAAGTCACGCTGCAAAAGGTCCGTCGCGAGCGTATGGGCCATATCGAGCTGGCCGCGCCCTGCGCCCATATCTGGTTCCTGAAATCGCTGCCGTCGCGCATCGGTCTCATGCTGGACATGACGCTGCGTGATCTGGAGCGGGTGCTCTATTTCGAAAACTATGTGGTGATCGAGCCCGGTCTGACCGATCTGACCTATGGCCAGATGCTGACCGAAGAAGAGTTCATGGATGCGCAAGACGCATACGGCATGGACGCCTTTACCGCCAATATCGGCGCCGAGGCGATCCGCGAGATGCTCCAGAATATCGACCTCGAGGCCGAGGCCGAGCAACTGCGCGCCGACCTCAAAGAAGCCACAGGCGAATTGAAGCCCAAGAAAATCATCAAGCGCCTCAAGGTGGTTGAGTCCTTCATCGAATCCGGCAACCGCCCGGAATGGATGGTGATGACGGTGATCCCGGTCATTCCGCCAGAACTGCGCCCGCTGGTGCCGCTCGATGGGGGCCGCTTTGCCACCTCTGATCTCAACGACCTCTATCGCCGGGTGATCAACCGGAACAACCGTCTCAAGCGGCTCATCGAGCTGCGTGCGCCCGATATCATCGTGCGCAACGAAAAGCGGATGCTGCAGGAATCGGTCGATGCGCTGTTTGACAATGGCCGTCGGGGTCGGGTCATCACCGGTGCCAACAAGCGCCCGCTGAAATCGCTCTCGGACATGCTCAAGGGCAAGCAGGGCCGCTTCCGTCAGAACCTTCTGGGCAAGCGGGTCGACTTCTCGGGTCGTTCGGTGATCGTGACTGGTCCGGAGCTGAAACTGCATCAGTGCGGCCTGCCCAAGAAGATGGCACTCGAGCTTTTCAAGCCGTTCATCTACTCGCGGCTTGAGGCAAAGGGCCTGTCCAGCACTGTCAAACAGGCCAAGAAACTGGTTGAAAAAGAGCGTCCCGAGGTTTGGGACATTCTGGATGAGGTCATTCGCGAGCATCCCGTCATGCTCAACCGTGCACCGACGCTGCACCGCTTGGGTATTCAGGCGTTCGAACCGGTCTTGATCGAAGGCAAGGCCATCCAGCTTCATCCGCTGGTCTGTTCGGCCTTCAACGCCGACTTTGACGGCGACCAGATGGCCGTACACGTGCCGCTGAGCCTTGAGGCGCAGCTTGAGGCGCGGGTGCTCATGATGTCCACGAACAACGTGCTCTCGCCCGCCAACGGCGCGCCGATCATCGTTCCGTCGCAGGATATGATCCTTGGCCTTTATTACGTCACGCTGCAGCGCGACGGGATGAAAGGCGAAGGCATGGTCTTCTCGTCCTTGGGTGAGGTGCAGCATGCGCTTGACGCAGGCGAGGTGCATCTGCATTCCAAGGTGACGGTGCGCGTGCCGCAGATCGACGAGCATGGCAACGAGGTCATGGTTCGGGTTGTCACCACGCCGGGCCGGGCGCGTCTTGGGGCACTTCTGCCGCAGAATGCCAAGGCACCCTTTAGCCTTGTCAACCGTCTGTTGCGCAAGAAAGAAGTGCAACAGGTCATCGACACCGTCTATCGCTACTGCGGCCAAAAAGAGAGCGTCATTTTCTGTGACCAGATCATGACCCTCGGCTTCCGCGAGGCGTTCAAGGCGGGGATTTCCTTTGGCAAGGATGACATGGTCGTTCCTGACAACAAGTGGAGCATCGTCGAAGAGACCCGCAGCCAAGTCAAAGGCTTTGAACAGCAGTATATGGACGGTCTGATCACCCAAGGTGAGAAGTACAACAAGGTCGTCGATGCCTGGTCGAAGTGTAACGATCAGGTCACCGAGGCCATGATGTCCACGATTTCGGCGGAACTGCGGGACGAGAACGGTGCAGTCCGCGAACCCAACAGCGTCTATATGATGGCGCACTCGGGCGCGCGGGGCTCGGTCACGCAGATGAAGCAGTTGGGCGGTATGCGCGGTCTGATGGCCAAGCCGAACGGCGACATCATCGAGACGCCGATCATCTCGAACTTCAAGGAAGGTCTGACCGTTCTTGAATACTTCAACTCTACCCACGGTGCCCGTAAGGGTCTGTCGGATACGGCTCTGAAAACCGCAAACTCGGGCTATCTGACCCGACGTCTGGTGGACGTCGCGCAGGACTGTATCGTGCGCGAGCATGATTGCGGCACCGAGCGCGCGGTTACGGTTGAAGCGGCGGTAAACGACGGCGAAGTCGTGGCCTCGTTGGCAGAGCGTTGCCTTGGCCGGGTTGCGGCAGAGGATATCTTTGATCCGATCAGCGATGCGGTCTTGATCGCGCGTGGCCAGTTGATTGACGAGCGTATGGCGGATTCGCTGGAAGAAGCGGCTGTGCAGACTGTGCGCCTGCGGTCGCCGCTGACCTGTGAGGCCGAGGATGGCGTCTGTGCCATGTGCTACGGGCGGGATCTTGCGCGCGGCACCATGGTCAACATCGGCGAGGCTGTTGGCATCATCGCCGCTCAGTCGATTGGCGAGCCCGGCACACAGCTCACGATGCGGACCTTCCACATCGGCGGCGTGGCGCAGGGGGGGCAACAGTCCTTCCTTGAGGCAAGCCAAGAGGGCACGATCACCTATGATCAACCCCAGACGCTGGAAAACGCCAATGGCGAGACCCTCGTTATGGGCCGGAACATGAAACTCCGGATCATTGGCGACAAGGGCGTTGAACTGGCCAGCCACAAGGTCGGCTACGGCACCAAGCTCTTTGTCAAAGAAGGGGCAAAGGTTACGCGCGGTCAGAAACTGTTCGAGTGGGACCCCTACACCCTGCCGATCCTCGCCGAGAAATCGGGCACCGCGAAATTCGTGGACCTGACCTCGGGTGTTTCTGTGCGGGACGTGACCGACGAAGCCACCGGCATGACCCAAAAGATCGTGACCGATTGGCGGGCTGCACCACGCGGCAACGAGCTGAAACCCGAAGTGTTCATCGTGGGTGAAGATGGTGAGCCCATGCGCAATGACGCGGGCAACCCTGTTACCTATCCGATGTCCGTGGATGCCATTCTGTCGGTCGAAGAAGGCCAGCAGGTGCAAGCGGGTGATGTGATTGCGCGTATTCCGCGTGAAGGTGGCAAGACCAAGGACATTACCGGTGGTCTGCCGCGTGTGGCTGAACTCTTTGAGGCACGTCGCCCCAAGGATCACGCCATCATCGCGGAAATCGACGGGTATGTTCGCTATGGCCGCGACTACAAGAACAAGCGTCGCGTTACGATCGAACCCACCGACGAAAGCCTTGAGCCCGTGGAATACATGGTGCCCAAGGGCAAGCACATCCCGGTGCAGGAAGGTGACTATGTCCAGAAGGGCGATTACATCATGGACGGCAATCCCGCGCCGCATGATATTCTTGCCATCATGGGTGTCGAAGCACTTGCAAACTACATGATCGACGAAGTGCAGGAGGTTTACCGTCTGCAGGGCGTGAAGATCAACGACAAGCACATCGAGGTCATCGTGCGCCAGATGCTCCAGAAATGGGAGATCCAGGACTCGGGCGACACGACGCTGCTCAAGGGCGAGCATGTGGACAAGGTCGAGTTTGATGAGGCCAATGCCAAGGCTGAGGCCAAGGGCGGACGTCCGGCTATGGGTGAACCGATCCTTCTCGGTATCACCAAGGCGTCGTTGCAGACCCGGTCGTTCATCTCGGCGGCATCCTTCCAGGAAACCACCCGCGTTCTCACCGAAGCCTCGGTTCAGGGCAAACGTGACAAGCTGGTCGGTCTCAAGGAAAACGTCATCGTGGGCCGCCTGATCCCGGCGGGCACGGGTGGCGCGACCCAAGAGATGCGCCGCATCGCGACAGCGCGCGATAGCATCGTGATCGAGGCGCGTCAGGAAGAGGCGGCTGCGGCTGCGGCTCTGGCGGCCCCGGTGATCGACAATGATGTGGTCGGTGGCGACGAGTTTGATAATTTCGTTGAAACCCCGGAGAGCCGCGATCAGTAAGATTTGCGGATGAAATTTGGAAAAGCCCGGTCCGTCGACCGGGCTTTTTCATTGGTGAGAGTCGTTCTTTGAAAAAGAAAACCTGTCGAAATCTGTTCAAGATTTCGGGGTCAGGGATTGAAAGTCACGTAATTCGGCAACCGGAATATGGCAGTGGATGAGATGCTCATTGCCAGCGTCGCGCGCGGGCGGCGTTTCGGTTTCGCAAATCTCACCGCGCTTGACCGGGCAGCGGCGTTGAAACGGACACCCGCGCGCGGGGGGCGACAGTTCCACCGTATCCTGTGCCAGAAGCCGGGGGGCTTGATCCGGGTCCGGTTCCAGCACTGCACCCAGCAACGCCTCGGTATAGGGGTGTGAAGGCGCGGCATAGACCGCTGCAGCCGGACCGATTTCACATAACCGCCCCTGATAGAGCACTGCAACCCGGTCAGACAGGGCCCGTACCACGGTCAGGTCATGGCTGACAAAGACAAAAGCCGTGCCATGCAGGCCTTTGAGATCGTTCAGCAATTCCAGAACTGCCGCCTGCACCGAGACATCGAGCGCCGAGGTGATCTCGTCGCAGAGCACGACGTCTGGTTCGGCGGCAAAGGCGCGCGCTACGGCCACGCGCTGTTTCTCGCCCCCCGAAAGCTGCCCCGGTCGGCGGTCAAGGTAATGTGCCCCAAGCCGTACCGTTTCGAGCAATTCGGCGGCGCGGTCGCGCAGGGCGCGATCCTTGAGCCCGAAATAAAGCCTGAGGGGCTGTGCCAGAATGTCCTGCACCGTCTGGCGCGGATTGAGGCTGTCGTCGGGGTTCTGGAAAATCATCTGAAGGCGCCGCAAATGATCGGGGCGGCGGTGTTCGACCATCGAGGGCAGTGCCGTGCCATCCCCAAGACTGATTTGACCTTTGGCAGGCGGCAAAAGACCGGCGATGGATTTGAGGATGGTGGATTTGCCGCTGCCGGATTCACCCACCAATCCCAAAGTCTCGCCGCGCCGAAGGTTCAGCGTGATCCCATCCACGGTCGCGGGCAGTAATGGCTGCCCTGTGAGCCGCGCGAAAACACCGGGACGGCCATAGCGGATTGCGACGCTGTCGAGCGATAGGGCAATGGGACTGTCGCCCGTGCAACATGTCAGCGCCTGCCCTGCCTGCGCCGGGGGCATCGCCGCAACCTGATCGGGGTAATGGCACCGGGTCATTTGCCCCGCTTCACCCTCTACCAAGGGGGGGCGCACTGTCTGACAGGTTTCGGTTGCCAAGGCACAGCGCGGGGCAAAAGCACAGCCCACGCGGGCCGTTGCAGGCCCCGGCGGCCGTCCCTCCAACGCGCGCGGCAGGGTGCGGTCTCCGAGGCGGGGGATAGAGGCCAGAAGGCTGCGTGCATAGGGATGTGCGGGACGGCGCAGCAGGTCTCGGGTTGGTCCTGTCAGCACGGCTTCACCGGCATAGAGCACTTGCACCCGGTCGCAGACCCGCGCGATGACGCCCAGATCATGGCTGACATAGACCATCGCCATGTTGCGCGTGCGTGCCAGATCGCGCAACAGGTCAAGGATATGCGCCTGTGTGGTGACATCGAGGCCGGTGGTTGGCTCGTCCAGCAAAAGCGCGTCTGGCTCGCCTGCGAGGGCCATGGCGATAGCAACACGCTGTTGTTGCCCGCCAGAAAGCTCATGCGGATAGCGCCGCAGGATGGCGTCAGGATCGGGCAGGCGAACTTGGGCCAAAAGATCGCGGGCCCGTTTGGGATGTTCCGCCCTAGGCAGGTTGCAATGCAGGCGCAGAGCCTCGTAAATTTGCCGGCCGATGCGCAATGTCGGGGTCAGCGATTGCCCCGAGTTTTGTGGAATGAGGCCCAATTGCCCCCCGCGGATTTTCGCGAGTTCCCGATCCGAACGCGCGAACATGTCCGCCCCGTCATAGATTACCTCGCCCGAGAGCTTTTGCAGACCGTGCTTGAGATAGCCCATCGCGGCCAGTGCCAGTGTACTCTTGCCAGAGCCGCTTTCCCCAACGATCCCAAGGGTTTCTCCGCGACACACAGTCAGGTCGACCTCGTGGAGCACAGGCAAGACCTGACCTGAACGCCCACGAAAGCCAATGCAAAGCCGCCGGATATCGATGAGGGGGGGCTGGCTCATATCACACCACTGCGGCCCGGCTTTGATCAAGGCCAAGCGTCTTGGCAAGCGCGTCCGCCGTGAGATTGATCCCGATGATCAGGCTGGACAGGGCCACAACCGGGGCGATCACCCCCCATGGTGCCAATGACATATAAACACGCGCATCCGAGACCATCAGCCCCCAATCGGGACGGGGCGGGGCCACGCCAAAGCCCAGAAACGAGAGCGCTGAAAAGCCCAAGAGCATCCAAGACCAGCGCATTGCGCCTTCAACCAACAGGACATCGGTCACATTGGGCAAGAGTTCGCGGCGCACGATGTCAATCGGGCGATGTCCGCGTGCGCGCGCGGCGGCGATAAAATCGCGGGCGACCACCTCATGGGCTGCGGCGCGGGCGACGCGGATCACTGGAATCCCAAAGAAAAACGCCAATGTCGGCAACAAGACCTCGCCACCGCTGCCAAAGACGGTGATGAGCACCAAGAGAGGCAGGATGCCGGGCAGGGCGAGAAAGGCATCGACGAGGCGCAGGGTGATTTCGTCCTCCCATCCACCGCGCAGGCCGAGGTAAACGCCCAAGAGACCGCCCCAAAGAAGGGCGATGGGGGTGGCGATGCCGGTGATCAGCAGTGCTTCGCGCCCGCCCAAAAGCACTCGGCTGAATACGTCGCGGCCCAGATGATCGGTGCCGAACCAGTGTTCGGATGAGGGGCCAGCAAGCGTTTGGAGTGCGTTCATCTCTTTGTAATCAAAGGGAACAATCCAAGGGCTGATGATAGCCAGACAGAGATGAAAGACAACAATGCCAAGCCCGATGGCGCCGGACGGGCGGTGCGTCATGGCGCGCAGGATTTCCAAAAGCCGGATCACCCTTGCCTCATATGGTGGCTGCGCAGGCGCGGGTTGAGCGCGAGGCTGAGGATGTCGGCGATAAGGTTGATCGCGACATAGGTCGCGGCGACAATAAGGGTGATGGCCTGCACCACAGGCAGGTCACGACCCGAAATCGCATCAATCAGCAATCGACCAAGTCCCGGATAATTAAAGACAACTTCGACCACAACCACCCCACCCAAGAGCCATGCCACAGTGAGCGCGATGATGTTGATCGCGGGCAAGAGGGCGTTGGGCAGCGCATGGCGAAAAACGATTTGCCAGTAGGGAACGCCCTTGAGTGTGGCCATTTGCACATAGTCGCTGGCCATCACGTCGATTACCGAAGAGCGCACCATGCGCATGATATGGGCCACCATGAGCATGGTCAAAACCACCGCTGCCAGGATGAATTCCGGAAAGAATTCAAGAGGTTGGGCATCGGCCGGCGTGAGGACGATAGCCGGAACCCAGCCGAGCCAGATCGCGAAGACAAGGATCAATATCGTGGCGGCGACGAATTCGGGGATCGTCATCGCGAGGATCGCACCAGTTGAAAAGAGGATGTCGAGCCATGTGTCGCGCCGCAGTCCAGCCACAGCACCAAGAAAAATTGACAAGGGAATTCCAACACTTAGCGCTCCAGCGGCGAGCATCAGGGAATTGCGAAGGCGGTAGCCTACCAGGTCGCTTATGCGTTCTTGTCCATTGGCGGACACCCCAAATTCGCCCTGTACCGCAGAGGCCGCCCACGAGAGATAGCGGCTGAGCGCAGGCGCGTTTAAGCCCATGACTTCACGGCATTTTTCCAAGGCCTCACCATGGGCATCGCGTTCGAGAACGGCGGTGCAGGCATCCCCGGGCAGGGCCTCGACCCCAAGGAAAATGAGGACAGAGACCAGCCAGATTGTAACCAGCCCAAGCGCCAACCGCTTAAAAATCAGAGAAAACATCTGTTCTGTCCCCAATCCGGCAAAGGTCCCCAACCCCCGCCTGCTGGCAGACTAGACCAGTCGTGACGCAGCCGTCGAGAATTTCTTGAGGGGAAACCTTACAGAGCTTACAAATCCGGGCGAGTTTTGTAAGGTCCGGCGATATTCTAGACACCAAGATAGGTATCGGTGATCTCTGGGGTGAGCGCGCGAAAGGTTCCGGTCCAGACGGAGCGCCCTTTTTCAAGGATCACGGCGCTATCGGCGACGCGGGCCAGTTCGCGGATGGATTTGTCGATCACCAAAAGCGCCATGCCGGTTTCGGATTTGAGGCGGGCGAGCGCTGTCCAGATTTCCTGACGCACAACGGGGGCCAATCCTTCGGTTGCCTCGTCGAGGATCAGAAGACGAGGGTTGGTCATCAGCGCGCGTCCGATTGCCAGCATCTGTTGTTCGCCGCCCGAGAGGGACGCGGCGATCTGATCCTGCCGTTCGGCCAAACGGGGAAAGAGCCGGGTGACGGCGGCCATGTCCCAAGGGCCGGGGCGGGCGGCGGCGATCAAGTTCTCGCGCACGGTAAGGCTGGCAAAGCAACGCCGCCCTTCAGGGACAAGGCCGATGCCCGCGCGGGCGGCGCGATGCGCGGGCATACCGCTGAGATCTTGCCCGGCAAAACTGGCGGTGCCGCCGCTCTGGCGCAGGAGGCGGCAGATCACCTTGACTGTGGTGGATTTGCCCATGCCGTTGCGGCCCATGAGGGCCACCACCTCGCCTTCGCTGACAGAGAGGCTGACATCAAAGAGCGCCTGACTTGCGCCGTAAGAGGCGGTGATCCGGCTGAGGGAGAGGAGTGTCATGCCGTGGCCTCGTCCATGTCGTCACCCAAATAGGCGCTGCGCACCTCGGGGTCGCGCCGGATCTCGTCGACGGTGCCGGTGGCGATGATCTGGCCATAGACCAGCACGCTGATCCGGTCTGCGAGGGCAAAGACTGCGTCCATGTCATGCTCGACCAGCAGGATCGGGGCCTCGGCGCGCAGGCCGTCCAGAAGAGTGGTCAGGGCGCGGGTGCCATCGGCCCCAAGACCGGCCATCGGTTCATCCATCAGAAAGGCGCGGGGGCGGAGCGTAAGGGCAATGGCCACCTCCAACTGGCGGCGTTGGCCGTGCGACAGCTCGGCGCAGCGGGTGTTGCGGGCGTCTGACAGGCCCACGGTATCGAGGGCCGCTTCGGCGCGGGTGCGCAGATCGGCATCGCGCAACACGGGGCGCAGGAAGCGCACGACATCGCCACGCTGGCCAAGCGCGCCCAGAATGGCGTTTTGCAGCACGGTATACTCCATCGGCAATGCCGAAATCTGAAACGTGCGGGCCATGCCAAGCCGCGCGCGCGCTGCTGTATCGAGGGCGGTCACATCCTGCCCGTCAAAGAGAATATGGCCTGCGTCGGGGCGCAGCGCGCCTGCGATTTGGGCAATCAAGGTAGATTTTCCCGCGCCATTGGGGCCGATCAGGGCGTGTATTTCGCCTGGCCTGAGATCGAGCGTGATGTCGCGGCTGGCGGTGAGCGCGCCAAAGCTTTTGGTCAGGCCTGATATGGCGAGAATGGGATCAGTCATGCGGCTGCCCCCGTCCGGCAAGTAGCCCAAAGAGCCCGCCGCGTGCGAAAAGCACGGTGCCAAGCAGGATCGCGCCCAAGTAGATGTGCCAATACTCGCTGAGACCACCCAAGCTATGTTCGAGCAGAATGAAAAGCGCAGCCCCTGCGACCGGGCCAAAGACGCGGCCCACCCCGCCCAAGATCACAAATACCATGATCTCGCCCGAGGTTTGCCAAGAGAACATCACCGGGCTAACAAAGCGGTTGAGATCGGCAAAAAGCGCACCGGCAAGCCCGGTGATCGCGCCCGAGAGCGTGAAGGCGATGAGATAAAGGCGATAGGGGCGTTGGCCCACGGCGGCAACCCGCGCCTCGTTCTGCCGCGCCGCGCCCAGCATCAGACCAAAGTTTGAGCGGGCAAGGCGGGCGGTGAAGACAAGGATCAACACCAGAAGGCCATAGCAGAGCGCGAAGAACTGGATCGGGTCCATCGTGTTGAGACCCGGAAAGCCGTTGCGGACATAGATCGAGAGACCGTCTTCACCGCCATAGGCGGGCCAGGAAATCGCGAAATAATAGAACATCTGCGAAAAGGCCAAGGTGATCATGATGAAATAGACCCCCGTGGTGCGCAAGGAGAGCGCGCCGACGGCGAGGGCGGCAAGGGCCGAGGTGAGCGTGGCGATGATCCAGATCACCGGCATGGATTTGGTGCCGGGAATTGTCAGGGGCCAGTCGGTGACGCTGGTGTAGGTCTGGGCGTGATAGGCGAGGATGCCCATTGCATAGCCGCCAAGCCCGAAGAAGAGCGCGTGGCCAAAGCTCACCAGCCCACCAAAGCCAAGCGCGATGTTAAGGCCGACACCGGCGATGGCGAGGATCACGGCGCGGGTGGTGAGGGTGATGAGAAACGGCTCGTCCGTGGCCCAAGCGTAGAGGGGGAAAAGCAGAAGTATGGCCATGAGGGCGGCGTTGAGCAGGGTTTCACGGCTCATGTCGCGGCCCCGAAGAGGCCACGGGGGCGAAAGATCAGCACGCCCGCCATGAGGATGTAGATCGCCATAGAGGCCAGCGACGCGCCGACCGAATTGGCCGCTGCTGGCTCCATGAAGGTCGCGAAAGCTGAGGGCAGGAGGGCGCGGCCCAAGGTATCGGTGAGGCCGACCAGCAGCGCGCCGATAAAGGCCCCCTTGATCGAGCCGATGCCGCCGATCACGATGACCACGAAAGCAAGGATCAGGACCGGCTCGCCCATACCCACCTGCACCGATTGAATGGCGCCGATGAGTGCGCCGGCAAGGCCCGCAAGCGCTGCACCGAGGGCAAAGACCAGCGTGTAGAGCGCCGAGATATTGACGCCCAAGGCCGCGATCATCTCGCGGTCATTCTCGCCTGCGCGGATGCGGATGCCGAGGCGGGTTTTCGAGATCATGGCAAAGAGCGCGGCGGCGATCACCAGCCCTGCGCCGATCATCGCAAGGCGGTAGCGTGAATAGTCGATGCCAAACGGCAGGCGCAGCGTGCCCGAGAGCCAGTCGGGCGTATCGAGATAGAGCGGGAAAGAGCCAAAGACCCAGCGGGTGCCTTCGGACAGGATGAGGATGAGGGCGAAAGTGGCCAAGACCTGATCAAGGTGGTCGCGGTCATAGAGGCGGCGGATGACCAGAAGTTCAATCAGCACGCCCGCCACCGCGGCGGCGGCGAGGCTGGCGGCGAGGGCCAAGAGGAACGAGCCGGTCAGCCCCGCCACCCAAGCGGCGGCAAAGGCCCCGATCATATAGAGCGAGCCATGGGCGAGGTTGATAAGCCCCATGACGCCGAAAATGAGCGTAAGCCCGGCGGCCATGAGGAACAACATCACCCCGAATTGCAGCCCGTTGAGGGCCTGTTCGATGAGCAGGACGGCGGACATTGCCTGTGTCAGCCCTTGGGTTTGAGGCCGATACGACGGCCGATGCCATCGGGGCGGGGTAGGGCGGCATGCGCCTTTGCCATGGCGGCCACGCGGGCGGTGACATCCTCGGGCATGGGCACGACGCGTGGGCCGTTCAGGTCTACATGCAGCGTCAGCCCCTCGCCGGTGGCGGCGATCCAGCCGTCGCTGTGATAGAGTTGCTGAAAGAAGTGAAAGCGTTTGCCGTCATGGTCGAGCAGATAAAAGCTGCTGCGCAACTGATCGCCCAATTTCACCTCGCGCAGGTAGCGGATGTGGAATTCAGCGCTGAAGGTGGTGAGGTTGCGGGTGGCGCGGTAGTCGGGGCCAAAGCCCATCTCTTCGAAGGCCTCATCGGAGCAGCGGTCAAAGAGCACGGTGTAATAGCCCATGTTCATATGGCCGTTATAGTCGATCCAGCCCTCTTCGACCGGGTGGAACGCGGAGAGGAAGGGCAGGGCGTCTGGCATCGGGCCTCCGGGCGGTTGGTTTGCCAGTCTTTTAGGGGATTTGCGGCGGGAATGGCAATGGCAAGGGGGCACTGGCGATTTCGTGATTTGGATTTCAGGGCGGCGTGCTTAGCTATGGCGCAGGATGGCTTAGCACGGGATGGGTAGGATGATCACACGGCGCAGGATTTTGTCGGGGGCGGTTCTGGTTGGGGCCGGGGCGCTGGGCTATCTGGTCTGGGGACGGGCCGGGTTAGAGGAACTGGCCGCGGTGCCGGTATTTGCCACAGAGGGCGTGGCGCTGGGCGGCACCGATCCGGTGGGGTATTTCACCGAAGGCCGCCCGGTGGCGGGATTGCCTGCGCATAGCTTTGACTGGAACGGGGCGACATGGCATTTCGCCAGTGCCGAGAACCGCGATGCCTTTGCCGCCGACCCCGCCCGCTACGCGCCGCAATATGGCGGGTTCTGCGCCTGGGCGGTGGCGGAGAAGGGCCAGCTCTTTTCCACCCAGCCAGAGAATTGGGCGATTGTGGAGGGCAAGCTTTACCTCAATTACAACGATGACATTGCCGCGAAATGGCAAGCGGATGTGCCGGGGTTCATCGCGCGGGGGGATGCACGGTGGCCGGAGGTGTTGAAGGGGGAGGGGTAGGGGGGGGCTTAGGTGCCTCGGGTCTAATCCGTGCTATGACCGAATCCAGCCCGAAGCGGACCCACGTACCCATACGCGAATTTGCGATAGCTGACCTTTTCCGCGCGCGTCGCGAACTGGTAAGATGCGGGACAATTCTGCCGTTCAGAAGTCCGGGTCGAACGTTAGCTTCTTCAATTGGTAATCAACCGTCTTGCGGCAAGATTGCCCTGTCAAAGTATTCTGACCCACCGTAGCCAATTAGCGATCCTATGACGAATGCTCCGAAGAAATCCTCTACAGTAATGAACCCTTGAGTTCCAGATTTTCTTGATAGAGCTATTGCCGCAATAAGGCTCATGATCACCGATGCACCAACTGAGACTATTGCCGACTGAGCTTCGAATGCTGATCCGTTTTGTAGAATTCGAGCAACTGAGCCAAGGCTTCCACCGACAAGTGACCCCGCAATCATAGATGCTAGAGGTGGTTTTATGTCGAAGTATGAAGTGACAACCTGCGTCCTTTCCTCACCATTAATTCTGTAGCGGATTTCGGTACTCAGGTTTATTCGCTGTGGAGTAAAGAACAGCCAGCCGTTTGACATAATTGAGAAGTAAGCAACCTTGTCGCAGTGTGGACGAACACGATGCGTTTCTGGCTCATCAGCGGATTCGTCAGGTGAGGGCGGGGCAATGACAAGTTTTGCGTTTTCTGATGCGGAAATAGAAACCTCATCAAAGTCTGACAGATCTCTTTCAATCCTTGTGTCAGAGCCAGGCTCCGCTCTCAGCGAGAACTGTCGACGCTTGCTAGGGAAGCTCGCGCTTACACCCAATCCACCAACGCTCACAGAGGATACAAGGAGTCCAGATATGAACTTCTCTGCAACATAGCCGAACTTCTTTGCCGTGCTGTTGTGTTCATCATCTACAGAAGCTGAGCCGTCTGCTTCAGATGGTTTCTGAGGTGGCTTCCCGTTCTCACTGATTACCCTCCTGACTAGTGAAGACTGTGGCGCCAGAATCTCTAGGATTTCAACATCAACAGGAAAGGGGTTGTGCACCACAACCCGAACCACGCTTGGCCGGCCAGCTGTATGGGTCTCCTCGGGAATCGTTACCTCGAGCTTGCCGGAAGGTTCGGTCGCTACTGTTTCAGCCATTTATAGTGCGAGCCCTCCAAAGAAAACTAATCTGGTTCATTAGGAACATCTTGAAGCAGACGTTCGCTGAAAATGCAGCATCAGTCAACGCTGGCTCTGACGTGCCGCTCGCCGCACTCAGCGTGAAAGTCTGCTATTGGGCAACGCCCAAAACTTTGCAAACTCCGCTTCCTGCGCACTGGTGAACTTGGTGCGTAGTGCATCATCGTTGTCGTGGTATTATGCGCTGTTGCAGGTTTGCACTCTGCGCTGTCGTTGTCGATGCAGGAAACACGGTGGTGCCGCGCGGGGCCTGTCCGCCGGGTGGGCGCTCCAACCTCATCGGCTGGCAGTTTATGCCTGCCAAATCCGTCCGCAGTATCAGTTTGGCGTGAGGTCGCAAAAGCGCCCGCCCGAGGGGGCGGACGGGCGCTGCGCGGCGGTGCCTGCGGCACCTTGATTCCGCGCATTCGGATTTGGGGCGTGTGGCAGCTATCGTAACTGAAGTCTTGGGATTGAGACTCCGGGGTTCCCCCTCACGCCCAAGGCCCGCGCCCCTTCCGCTCTCCCGCCATCTCGCGCAGGGCGCGGATGCGGTTGGCGGGGTTGGGGTGGGTGGAGAAGAGTTTGTCATGGGCATGGGCGTGCAGCGGGTTGATGATGAACATATGCGCTGTGGCCGGGTTGCGCTCGGCGGCGTCATTGTCGATGCGCGCCGCCAGCCCTGAGATTTTCTCGAGCGCCGATGCGAGCCAGAGTGGGTTGCCGCAGATTTCGGCCCCGATGCGGTCGGCCTCGTATTCGCGGCTACGGCTGATCGCCATCTGCACAAGGCCCGCCGCAAGAGGGGCGAGGATCATCAGCGCCAGCGTGCCAATGAGGCCCATGCCGTTGTTGCGATTTCCGCCGAAGAACATCGCGAAATTGGCCAACATCGAGATGGCCCCGGCAAAGGTGGCCGTCACGGTCATGATCGTAGTGTCGTGGTTGCGGATATGGGCCAGCTCATGCGCCATGACGGCGGCGATTTCCTCGCGGCTGAGATGGCGCAAGAGGCCGGTGGTGGCAGCGACGGCGGCATTGGCGGGGTTGCGCCCGGTGGCAAAGGCGTTGGGCTGATCATTGTCGAGGATATAGACCGCCGGGCGCGGCATGCCGGCGGCATCGGCCATGTCATGCACCATTTGGGTGAGCGCTGCGCCTTCGGGGCCAGAAGCGGGGCGGGCATTGTGCATGCGCAGCACCATCCGGTCTGAATTCCACCAGCTGAAGGCGTTCATGGCGAGGGCCACGATCAGCGCAAAGAGCGCGCCGCCCATGCCGCCCAAAAGCGCGCCGATGCCCAGAAAGAGCGCGGTCATCGCCGCCATCAAAATGCCTGTGCGCAAATAGCCCATCGGGTTCCCCCTCTTGTTTCTGCGCCAAATATGGCGGTTGGCACGGCGCTTGCAAGTCTCTCGCGGGAGGCTGGGTTCGTTAAAATCCAAGGTAATCGGGGCATGAGGGTGCTCTGGCATTAAACGGTCCTTGGGGTTTACGCGGCAGGCTTTCCGTTGAGTCCGACGGAGATATGAGATGGCCACAGCCGCAGAACTGCCGATTGATACCTCTGCCAGTGCGATGGACATGGCCCAAGCCGTGTTCGGTCACGGCATCACGATTGTCTCGGCCAGCTATACAGGGGCCGCCAGCGCCTCGGGGATTTACAGCAATGGCGACGCGGTTGCGCCGGATCTGACACCGTCGGATACGGGCGTGATCCTATCCACGGGCATGGCCACGTCGGTGACCAACGAGGTCAGCCTGCTTAACTTGCTGGGGGATCCGAACCTGTTGCAGGACAGCTCGACCGATCATGGCTTGGCGGGGGATGCCGATCTGTCGACGATCTCGGGGCAGGAGACCTTTGACGCGGCGGTTTTCGAGGCAGAGTTCATCCCCGAAGGCAGCACGCTGACCATGCAGATCGTGTTCTCGTCCGAGGAATATCTCGAATGGGTCAACACGGGATTCAACGACTCTGTCGGGGTCTGGGTCAACGGGGTGCAGGCCGAGTTGACGGTGGGCACAGGCGACATCACCATCAACAACATCAACGATGTAAGCAACTCCAACCTCTACATGGACAATTCCGCGTCCGCAGATACCTACAACACCGAGATGGACGGGTTCACGGTAACGCTGACCCTCAAGGCACCGGTGGTGCCGGGCGAGGTGAACACGATCAAGATCGGTATCGCCGATGGTGGCGATGGGGCGCTGGACAGCAACCTGTTGATTGCCGGGAACTCGATCCAGACATCGCTTATTGCGGGCGACGATATCATCGACGTGACGCGGTTTTCGCCAGTTGAAACGGATCTTTTGGCGAATGATTCGAATGCGGCGGGCGGCACGCTGACGATCACCGAGGTCAATGGTCAGCCGGTGGTCGCGGGCGATACGGTGATCCTCAGCACCGGGGAGACGCTTCAGATCACGGCGACGGGCTTTGTTCTTGTGTCGTCGGGAGAGGAGGTGGGCGCGTCGAACATGCTGTCCTATACAGTGGCAGACACGTTCGGCAACACCGATGTCGGTTTCATCACGATCAATACGGTGGCCCCCTGTTTTACCGAAGGCACGCAGATTGAGACGCCCGAGGGCGCAGTCGCGATCGAGACATTGAAGCCGGGGGATCTGGTGCTGACTCTGGATCACGGCCCCCAAGCTGTGCGCTGGATCGGGCGAAGCCTGCGACGGGCAGAGGGTGCGGATGCGCCGGTGGCGCTTGCGGCGAATGCGCTGGGGCGGCATGACGCATTGGAGCTGTCGCCCAATCACCGCATCCTCTTGGCGTCGCCACATGCGGAATTGCTGTTTGGCACGCATCAGGTTCTGGTCAAGGCGGCGGCGCTGATCAATGAGTGCTCTATTACGCGGCGGGTTGATGGCGCGCCGGTGGTGTATGTGCATCTGCTGTTTGACCAGCACGAGATCGTGCGGGGTAACGGGCTTTGGAGTGAGAGCTATCATCCCGGCCCGGTGACGCATGGCAGTTTTGATGCCGCGACCGAGGCCGAACTGCGGCGTCTTTTTCCGGTGATATTTGCCGAGGGTGGGGCAGGCTATGGGCCAAGCGCGCGCTCTGGGTTGCGGGCGCATGAGGCGCAGGTGTTGGTTGACGCAATGCGCTGAGGCGGGCACGCGAAAAGGGCTTTCACGTCGCGGCGCAGCGGCTAGGGTAGCGGCATGATTATTTCGCCCGGACGCAAGTTTATCTTTGTGCATATCCCCAAGACCGGCGGCACCGCGATGGCGTTGGCGCTGGAGGGGCGGGCGCAGGCCGAGGACATCCTGATCGGTGACACGCCCAAGGCGCGGCGCAGGCGGGCGCGGTTGAAGGGGGTCGAGGCGCGGGGGCGGCTTTGGAAACATTCGACCTTGGCCGATATCGACGGGCTGGTACGCCAAGAGACGCTGAGCGCGACCTTTGTCTTTACGTTGGTGCGCAATCCCTGGGACCGGATGGTAAGCTATTATCACTGGCTGCAGGGCCAAGAGTTTGATCATTCGGCGGTGCATCTGGCCAAGGACCTGCCTTTTCCTGCGTTTCTGGCCGCGCCAGAGACACAGGCCGCGCTGCGCGCGACCCCGGCGCGGCATTATATGACGGCGGCGGATGGGCGCGAATATTGCCGTCTTTTCATCCGGCTAGAGCATTTGGAGACCGATGCCGCCCCGCTCTGGTCGCATCTGGGGTTCGCGGTGACGGTGGCACCGTTCAATACGTCGGAGCGGGGGCCGTACAAGGACTATTACGACAGCCGCACAGCGCAGATCGTAGCGGATTGTGCCGCCGAAGACATCGCGCGATTCGGGTATCAGTTCTGACTGTCTTTGATAATTAATTAAGATTGCATGGGGTGTTTGTGCCAATCGCACGGCTTTGGCGGTGTTGTCCACTTGGCCGCAACGGTGCCTTATTCCTGCCTGAATCCGAGCAAAAACGGGTCATGTTAACCATGGCTTAGTCAGCTTATCGGAGTGTTGGCCTGTTGACTAAACAGGATGGGTTGTATCGGGAAAGGGATCGACGCGGGTATGCTGGGTTGGTTTGGCATCAGTGAACGCGGGGCGGCGCGGACGCAGGTCGAGGAGCCCGCGGGCGTGCATAGCGGGCTTTTGAGCGGGACGCGGGTGGCCACGGGCCATGGCTGGCGTCCGGTTCAGGCGCTCTGCGCTGGTGACCGGGTTGTGACCTTTGATGCGGGCGTGCAACCGCTCTGTGGCGTTACGCGGCTTCCAGTCTGGACGGGTGAAGGCGCTTGCCCTTCGCGGTTCTGGCCGCTGGATGTGGGGCGCGGGGTGCTGGGAAACCGTGCGCCGGTGCGGGTGATGCCACATCAGGTGCTGATGCTTGAAAGCGATTTGGCCGAGACGCTGTGGGGGGATCCTTTCGCGCTTTTGCCCGGTGTGGCGCTCGAGGCGTTGCCGGGGGTCACGCGGGTGCCGCCCACGCAGGGCGCAGAGGTGGTCGTGCTGCATTTCGAGAGCGAACAGGTGATCTTTGCCGAAAACGGGCTGATGGCGCTTTGCCCGGCGTCGTGCAACCTGCTGGATTACGCGCAAGAGCGCGCAGGGCCACGGTATCACGTGCTGCCGCTGGCAGAGGCGCGGGGTTTGGTTCTGGCAATGGCGCGGCTGGAGACGTCTACGACCCTGCAGGATGGGGTGACGCCGCCCGGCCCTTGGGTTTCTGTCTGACCGGCGGGTCGATACGCTGAATTTGATCAAATTGTGTTTCGGGGCTGGTGTTTCCAGACGGCGCGCAGCAATGTCAGACGTATTGACCTGTCTGCTCGGAGGATGCCATGTCAGAGGACCCCATTCGCATTGCCATCAACGGGTTTGGCCGGATCGGTCGCACAATCCTGCGGATCTTGATGCGCGAGGGGGCCGCGTTTGAACTGGTGTGCATCAACGATATCGAGCCGCTAGAGACCTGTGCCTATCTGTTTCAATATGACAGCGTCTTTGGCCCCTGGCCCGGTGTCGTCACCACCCGTTCCGGTGTGCTGATCGTGGATGGGCAGGAAATCCCGTTTCATGCGGCGCGTGATCTGAGCACGCTCGATATGAGCGGGGTTGATCTGGTGCTGGAATGCACCGGCATGGGCGGCACGCGCGCCGTGGCCGAGCGAGGGCTGGTGGCAGGGGCGCGGGCCGTGCTGGTTTCGGGCCCATCGGCGGAGGCGGATGCGACGCTGGTGATCGGGGCCAACGAGGACGATCTTGGGTTGCATCGGATCATTTCCAACGCTTCGTGTACCACGAATGCGCTGGCACCCTTGGCACGGCTCTTGGATGAGGCTTATGGCATAGTCAGCGGGCAAATGACGACGGTGCATTGTTATACCGGCAGCCAGCCTACGGTGGACAAGCCTCGCGATGCGCCCGAGCGTAGCCGTGCCGCCGCCCTGTCGATGGTGCCCACGACGACAAGCGCCCAACATCAGACCGGGTTGGTTCTGCCGGGGCTAAAGGGGCGGATCGAGGCGCGGGCGATCCGGGTACCGGTGGCGAGCGTGTCCTGTATTGATCTGGTGGTGCAATTGCGGGCCGACGTGACGGTTGCGGGGGTCAACACGCTTTTGCAAGAGGCGGCGGAACGTCATGTATGGTTGGGCTGGACCGAGGCACCGCTGGTGTCGTCGGATCTGCGCGCGCGTCCCGAGAGCCTGATCGTAGCGGGGCCGCAAACCTCTGTGTCGGTGGGCGGATTGCTGCGCGTCTTTGGCTGGTATGACAACGAATGGGGATTTTCCTGCCGCATGCTGGACATGGCGCGGTTGATCGGGCGGCGGGGATAGGCCGCCGCCCGGATTTTATTTGCGCAAGCTCACATTGGCAAAGCCCATCGCGCGCAGGCGATCAGCCCCGGCGTCGAGTTGCGATTGTGTGGCAAAAGGACCAGCCAGCACGAGGGTCAGGGCGCGTCCGTCGCGTGTCACAGTGCCATGCCGTGCCGGAAGCCCTGCGGATGCGATGCGCTGGGCGGCGGCCTGCGCCTGCGCCGCATCGGCAAAGAGACCGGCCTGAGCGTAGCGATGGCTGGGCGCAGTCTGGGCGGTCGTCGCAGGTGCTGAGCGAGTCGAGACTGTGGTGCGCGGGGCTGTTTGCGCAGGCTCGGTGCGCAGTTGCGCCAGTTGCCGGGTCGTCATGGGGGCGGGCACGTGGCGCCCTTGGGTTGCGACGGTGACACCGGCGGCGCGCTGCGCCTCGAAGCTGGTATAGGGCGGTTGCAGGCCGGGGAATTGGTGAATCACATCGGCACCCGTGCGCCGGTCGATAAGGCGTTGCGGCACGGTGTTGGTCCACATCACCAGCATCTGTTCGCGCCCTTCAAAAGTTTGGTGCGCGCGGTAGGGGTTGAGGCGGTCATCTTCCCACACCGGCTGCATGCCGGTGGGAACCGATATACCGACGAGGCTGCTCCTTTGGCTGGCATAGACACGCGCCGGGGCGACGCGGGTGTAGGCGGGCACGGTTTCAGGGGTGGCTGGGGTGCCGGGACGTGGGGCAAGCGTGCGGCCTGTGTTACCGCCGCTGGCATAGGTCACATGCGGTGATCTTTGCGGGCCGCAGCGCACCGGCGAGCCATTGTGCTGCACAGTATAGGCCGCCGAGACTGCGCTTAGGTTCGCGCAAGCGCTTTGTGCCGGGTCAGGCTGGGTCAGGCGCACGGCTTTGCCAGAGGTTTTGGCGATTGGTGTGGTTTTGGGCGCTGTTGCCGGTGCAGCAGCGCGCGCCGTCACGGGGCGAAGGGCCACGGGGCGCGGATCAGCCTCGGGCCGCAGAGCGCTGAGCGGCGCTTGGGCGGAGGCGGTGCGGCGTTGTGGTTGGACCGTAGCGACGGGGGCCGGTTGCCGCACGACGCGCGGTGCGGCGGCAGGTGCCGTGGCGACGCGTGGTGCGGGGGCAGGTGCAGTGGCAGCGCGCGGCGCTGGGGCTGGTGCGGTGGCGACGCGCGGCGCTGGGGCGGCTGGCTGCGTGCGCGGGGCGGCCTGTGCCACGGGTTGCGCTGGGGCAGGGGCTGCGGCCTGAACGCTGGGCGCAAGACTGGGTTGGAAACCACACAGATGATCGCGGCCACGTGTCATGCGTGGCACCCAGGTTACATTTCCCGCAACACCCGCGCGCACGAACACACAGCCGGCACTGTCGACATATTGCCGACCCTGAAAGCTGGTGGGAGGAAACTCCGCCGGCTCTGAAGAGCCGCGAAGAGACTGCGCGGAAAGGTCGACCGTGCCAAGCAGCAGCACTGTCGAGGCCAGAATGGCAAGTGATGAAAATCTCATTACGCCCCCAACATCAATTGGGCGCAGGTTGCCTTATTTTTGCCGTTTAGTAAACAGTGATTGGCTTATTTAGTGCCGAACATGCGGTCACCCGCATCCCCTAGTCCCGGAAGGATATAACCCTTGTCATTCAAGCGCTTGTCGAGCGCGGCTGTGACGACGGGCACATCAGGATGCGCCTCTTGCATGCGCGCGACGCCTTCGGGGGCGGCGAGCAGACAGAGAAAACGGATGTCACGGGCCCCTGCATCCTTGAGCATAGAGACAGCCGCCGCAGAGGAATTGCCGGTGGCCAGCATCGGATCGACCACAATCGAGAGGCGCTCGCCAAGTTGTTCAGGCACCTTGAAGTAGTATTTCACGGGTTGCAGCGTTGCCTCGTCCCGGTAGAGCCCGACAAAACCCACGCGTGCTGAGGGGATCAGTTCCAACATGCCGTCGAGCAGGCCGTTGCCCGCGCGCAGAATCGAGATGAGCGCCAATTTGCGCCCGGCCAGAACTGGCGCGTCCATTTCCATAAGCGGCGTGTCGATGGCACGGGTGGTCATCGGCAATTCGCGCGTGATCTCATAGGCGAGCAACTGGCTGATTTCGCGCAGGAGCTGGCGGAAGACGGCTGTGGAGGTTTCCTTTTGCCGCATCAGGGTCAGTTTGTGCTGAACGAGCGGGTGATCGACGATGGTGAGATTCGGAAACATGACGGGCCTCTTGCGCTGCGGTGTAGTCCGTCATTCCAGAAAACGCCGCCAAGGGCAACGCTGCGATGCAGGCATGCAATCGGCATTGCGCGGCGCGGCGCGGCGGTGCAAGCTCGGGCTTGAAAAATCGCGGGGGCATGGTATGAGCATGCCGTAGCGGTAGTTTAATATTAAACTATATTGCCCGCAGGGAGATGAGGACCATGACCGACAGCCAAAAGGAAGCCACCCGTCAGGCGGCGCTCGATTATCACGCGCAGCCCCGGCCCGGGAAGCTGGAGATCCGCGCGACCAAGCCCATGGCCAATGGGCGCGATCTGTCGCGCGCCTATAGCCCCGGCGTGGCAGAGGCCTGTTTGGAGATCAAGGCCGATCCGGCCAATGCCTCGAAATACACCACGCGGGGCAATCTGGTGGCGGTTGTCACCAATGGCTCGGCGGTTCTGGGCCTTGGCAATATCGGCGCGCTCGCATCCAAGCCCGTGATGGAGGGCAAGGCGGTTCTTTTCAAGAAGTTCGCCAATATCGACTGTTTCGACATCGAAGTGAATGAAAGCGACCCGGAAAAGCTGGCGGCGATTGTCTGTGCGTTGGAGCCGACCTTTGGGGCGATCAACCTTGAAGATATCAAGGCACCGGATTGTTTCATCGTTGAACGAATTTGCCGTGAGCGGATGAATATTCCGGTATTCCATGACGATCAGCATGGCACGGCAATCGTGGTGGGCGCGGCGGCCACCAATGCGCTGCACGTTGCGGGCAAGACGTTTGAGGAAATCAAAGTGGTCTCGACCGGCGGTGGGGCGGCGGGCATTGCCTGTCTCAACATGCTGGTCAAGCTGGGCGTGAAGCGCGAGAATATCTGGCTCTGCGATATTCACGGGCTGGTGCATGTGGGCCGTGAGGCAGACATGAACCCGGAGAAGGCGGCTTTTGCGCAGGCGACGGATTTGCGCAGCCTTGATGATGTGATTGCCGGGGCGGATCTGTTCCTTGGGCTGTCGGGCGCGAATATCATGACGCCGGAGATGGTCAAGAAGATGGGCAAGCGGCCTATTGTCTTTGCTCTGGCCAACCCAAACCCCGAAATCATGCCAGATTTGGCGCGTGAGGCGGTGCCGGATGCGATTATTGCGACCGGGCGCTCGGATTTCCCAAATCAAGTCAATAACGTGCTTTGTTTCCCGTTCATTTTCCGGGGCGCGCTGGACGTGGGCGCGACCGAGATCAACGATGCGATGCAGGTGGCGTGTGTTCAGGGCATTGCAGAATTGGCGCGCGCCTCGACCAGTGCAGAGGCGGCAGCGGCCTATCATGGCGAGCAGATGACATTCGGCGCGGATTACCTGATCCCCAAGCCGTTTGATCCGCGCCTGTCTGGGGTTGTGTCAACTGCCGTGGCGCGGGCGGCGATGGAGAGCGGCGTGGCGACGCGACCGATGGCGGATCTGGAGGCCTATAAGGCGGGTCTGGATGCCAGCAAGTTCAAATCGGCGCTGCTGATGCGGCCGGTGTTTCAGGCGGCCTCCACCGCTTCGCGGCGCATCGTCTTTGCCGAGGGTGAGGATGAGCGGGTTTTGCGCGCGGCGCAGGCCATTCTGGAGGAAACAACAGAGCAGCCGATCCTGATCGGACGTCCCGAAGTGATCGCGCGGCGGTGTGAGCGGGCCGGGCTGTCGATCCGGCCAGAGCGGGATTTCAATATCGTGAACCCGCAGGACGACCCGCGCTATCGCGACTATTGGGAGACCTATCACGGGGTCATGGCGCGCAAAGGGGTCACGCCTGATCTGGCGCGGGCAATTATGCGCACCAATACCACCGCGATTGGCGCGGTGATGGTCTATCGCAATGAGGCCGATAGCCTGATCTGCGGCACCTTTGGCGAGTTCCGCTGGCATATGAAATATGTGACCAATGTTCTGGAAGACGTCAGCCGCCGTCCGCATGGCGCATTGAGCATGATGATCCTTGAAGACGGGCCGCTCTTTATCGCAGACACCCATGTGCGCGTGACGCCGAATGCGGCACAATTGGCTGAGACCGCGATAGGCGCGGCGCGGCATGTGCGGCGGTTTGGCATTGCGCCCAAGGTGGCGTTTTGTTCGCAGTCGCAGTTTGGCAACCAGCCGGATGAAGGTGCGGAACGGTTGCGGCAGGCGATTGCGCTCTTGGATCAGGCACCGCGCGATTTCACCTATGAGGGGGAGATGACGATTGATGCCGCCCTTGACCCAGAATTGCGCGAGCGGCTGTTGCCGGGCAACCGGATGCAGGGCGCGGCGAATGTGCTGGTCTTTGCCTATGCTGATGCGGCGTCGGGGGTGCGTAATATCCTCAAGATGAAAGCGGGCGGTCTGGAAGTGGGGCCGATCCTAATGGGGATGGGCAACCGGGCGCATATCGTCACGCCGTCGATCACCGCGCGGGGGCTGCTCAATATGGCGGCGATCGCAGGAACGCCGGTGGCGCATTACGGGTAGAATCAGGGTTTGCAGGCGAATTCTTTGCAGGTTTGCAAAGTCTCTGGCAATTTCCGATGAGATGAACAAATAAAGCCGCTTTGCAAAAATTTGCAGGGCGGCTTTGATCATTTCTGCAAAATTTCTGCGGCCATCTGTCCCGTGCCCCTGCATGATGCTTGCCCCAAGGCAGGGTGATCCGTAACACATATTCAACGGATCGGAGGAGGATACCATGGGATACACTGAGGTTTACGAGCGGTCGCTTGCAGATCCCGAAGGCTTTTGGATGGAGGCGGCAGAGGCGATTGATTGGGTGAAGAAGCCCAGCAAGGCGCTGTTTGAGGCCAACGCGCCGCTCTATGAATGGTACAAGGATGCAGAGGTCAACACCTGCTGGAATGCGGTTGACCGGCATGTGGCGGCGGGGCGGGGCGCGCAGACCGCGATCATCCATGACAGCCCCGTGACCGGCATCAAGCAAAAGATCAATTATTCGCAACTGCGCAGCCGCGTGGCGCGGTTGGCGGGGGCGTTGCGCGCCAGAGGCGTGAAAAAAGGCGACCGCGTCATCATCTACATGCCGATGGTGCCCGAGGCATTGGAGGCGATGCTGGCCTGCGCGCGGCTGGGTGCCGTGCATTCGGTGGTGTTTGGCGGGTTTGCCGCGCATGAATTGGCGGTGCGGATTGACGATTGCCAGCCCAAGGCGATTATCGCCGCCTCTTGCGGGATCGAGCCGGGGCGGGTGGTGCATTACAAGCCGCTTTTGGATGGTGCGATCGAGCAGTCCAGTCACAAGCCCGAGTTTTGCGTGATTTTTCAGCGCGAAGAAGAGGTGGCCAAGCTGATCGAGGGGCGCGATTACGATTGGCATGCGTTTCAATATGGGGTGGAGCCTGCGGACTGTGTGCCGGTGTCGGGCGATCATCCGGCCTATATCCTTTATACATCGGGCACCACCGGCGCGCCCAAGGGCGTGATCCGCGCCACGGCAGGGCATCTGGTGGCGCTCAACTGGTCGATGAAGAACATCTATAACGTGAACCCCGGCGAGGCGTTCTGGGCTGCGTCCGATGTGGGCTGGGTCGTGGGGCACAGCTATATCTGTTACGGGCCGCTCATCCATGGCAACACGACGATTGTGTTCGAGGGCAAGCCGGTGGGCACACCCGATGCGGGCACGTTCTGGCGGGTGATGTCCGAACACAAAGTGCGCAGTTTCTTTACCGCGCCCACGGCGCTGCGGGCGATCAAGCGGGATGATCCCAAAGGCGAGTTGATCAAGAATTACGACATGTCGCATCTGCGCGCGCTTTACCTGGCAGGAGAGCGGGCCGATCCGGATACAATCGAATGGGCGCAGCGGGTGATGCAGGTGCCGGTCTATGACCATTGGTGGCAGACCGAAACCGGCTGGGCGATTGCGGGCAATCCGGCCGGGTGTGAGGCGCTGCCGGTCAAGATCGGATCGCCGACGGTGGCAATGCCGGGCTATGACGTGCGGATTCTCGACGAGGGCGGGCATGAAGTGGCACCGGGCACCTTGGGCGCGATTGCGGTCAAACTGCCGCTGCCGCCGGGCACCCTGCCAACGCTGTGGAATGCTGAAGCGCGCTTTCGCAAATCCTATCTCAACACCTTTCCCGGTTATTACGAGACCGGCGATGCGGGGATGAAGGACGAGGACGGCTATCTCTGGATCATGGCGCGCACGGATGATGTGATCAACGTGGCGGGCCACCGTCTGAGCACGGGCGCGATGGAAGAGGTGCTGGCCAGCCATCCCGATGTGGCCGAATGTGCGGTGATCGGGGCGGCAGATGAGTTGAAGGGGCAAACGCCCGTCGGCTTTCTGTGTCTGACCAAGGGCGTTAACCGCGCGCATGAGGAGATCGTGAAAGAATGTGTCAAGCTGGTGCGTGACCAGATTGGCCCAGTCGCCGCGTTCAAGCTGGCAGTGGTGGTGGACCGGCTGCCCAAGACACGTTCGGGCAAGATCCTGCGGGCTATCATGGTCAAGATCGCGGACAGTCAGACGTATAAAATGCCTGCAACCATCGACGATCCCGCCATTCTGGACGAGATCAAGATCGCCCTGCAAAGCCTTGGTTTGGCAAAATAATCAAAAAAGAGGGTTCCGGAGGAAGCCGGAACCCTCATCCCCCAGAAGGGACATCTGGAAGAGATGCTGTCTGGCGCGACGCACTCACAAACGTCAGGCCAGACAGCGAGACCGGTCGATAAGTTCCCGTCATGAAGTCCGGGTGGCACTTGACCGGTGTATCCCGCACAAAAGGGTAAGGGTTTGCGATAAGAAAAGGGCTTGGGACACCCCTACACGCGAGATACCCTTACTGTATGGCAGCTTGTGCGCGAAGGTTCTGTGAGGCATCTCACAGGAATGGTAAAAAAGGAGTCTGGCAGATGTCAATTCGGGCCACGCCGCAATGGGACGCACCGGGGCTGGTCGGGATTCTGGAGCGGCATGGCCGTGCGGTCGACTATCCCAAGGGCCAGATGATCTATGCAGCGGGTGCCCATGACAGCACGATGATGCTGATCCTCAAGGGGCGGGTCGAAATCAGCCGCAGTTCGGTTGATGGGCGGCGGTCTATTCTGACGCATCTGGGGCCGGGGGACATGCTGGGCGAGTTGGCGGCGCTGGATGGGGGCGCGCGCAGTGCTGATGCGGTGGCGGCCACCGCCGTGCGGGGCCGTATTCTGGAGGGGGCGCTGGTGTTGCAACGCCTGCGCGAGGAACCCGACGCGGCGCTCGACGTGATCGGCATGCTGTGCCAGCGGCTGCGCCAGACATCGGGGATGTATACTGCGCATGTGTTGGCGGATGGTCAGGCGCGTCTGGCGCGGCTATTGCTGCATCTGTCGGAAAAATGGGGCGAGACCTTGCCGGGGGGCAAGTTGCGGTTGGCAGAGCGGTTTTCGCAATCGGATCTGGGGGATCTGGTCGGGCTGAGCCGCGAGAGTGTGAACCGGCAGATTCGCGATTGGGAACAGGCCGGTTTGATCGAACGACAGGGCATGGGCATCGTGCTCTGTGATCCGGCGGCATTGGCGCGCACAGCGGAGCGGGCGGAATGAGGCGTATTCTGGCCCTGCTGATCGGACTGTTGGCAGCGCCCGCTGTGGCGCAGGAGGGCGGCATGCTGGAGTATATCCCACCCCCGGCTGAGAACTGGCGCTATGTCAGCGATCAGGTGATGGGGGGCGTGTCCGAGGGGCAGGCTCAGATCGCGGGCCCAGAGGGGGCACGGTATCTGCACCTGAGCGGCACGGTGAGCACGGCCAATCGGGGCGGTTTCATTCAAATACGCGGCGATCTGGTGACGCCTCTGCCCGAGGGTGCGCAGGGCGTTGTGGTGCGCGTCAAGGGCAATGGCGAGGGCTATTTCATCCATCTGCGCACGCGCGGCACGATGCTACCCTGGCAATATTATCAAGCGCCGATTCCCAGCGGGCCGGAGTGGCAAGAGCTGCGCGTGCCCTTTACCGCCTTTCGCGCCTCGGGGGCGATGCTGCGGGATGTGCCGCGCGCGGGCGATATCAAGAGCCTTGCGGCGGTGGCCTATGGGCGGGATCATCAGGCCGATCTATCGTTTCAGTGGCTTGGGGTGTATTGATGCATTTTGTAAATAAAATGGTTAATTTCAGGGGATAGATCCATAATTAAGTTCGATTAGGTAAACTGCTCTCGTAGCAATCGCTCTTCGAGGCCATGGCCCGGATCGAACAGGATGCGATGCTTGATGCGGTTTTCCGAGCGGATTTCGACCCAGAGCACGTTTTCTACCCAGCGGCTGTCGGCGTCGGCCATGACCGGGCGTTTCTCGGGATCGACCACATCGAACCGCACCACGGCGGTCTTGGGCAAGAGCGCGCCGCGCCAGCGACGGGGACGGAATGCCGCCACCGCCGTCAGCGCCAGCACATCCGAGCCAATAGGCAGGATCGGGCCATGGGCGCTGTAGTTATACGCGGTCGAGCCTGCGGGCGTGGCGACAAGCGCGCCGTCGCACACAAGTTCCTCAAGGCGCAGGCGCCCGTCGATGGTGATGCGCAACTTGGCCGCTTGCGGACCGGCGCGCAGGAGCGAGACCTCGTTGATCGCCAGCGCCTCGTGCAGGGTGCCGTCGAGGGATTCGGCGCGCATGGCGAGCGGGTTGATCACCTCTTCCGCGGCGGCGACGAGGCGCTCGATCAGGTCTGTTTCGCTGTATTCGTTCATCAAAAAGCCAACGGTGCCGCGATTCATGCCGTAAACGGGAATATCGAGCGCCTGCGTGCGGTGCAGCGTGTGCAGCATGAAGCCATCACCGCCAAGCGCCACGATCACATCGGCCTCATCCTCGGGTGCATGGCCAAAGCGGCTGGCAAGGGTGGCGCGCGCGGTCTGGGCGATGGGCGCATCGCTGGCGACGAAGGCGATCTTGCGGGGCATGGGGTGTCCTGTTTCCAAAAGGCGATGGCATGCGGCGGATCGAACCATAATTCCCCCGCCAAGACCAGCCATGCCGGTGATACAGGTGAAATCGTCGCTTTACATTCTTTCAAACCGGACGAGTTTCCTTTAGGAAAATGACCAATTCACCCCTTTCCGGAGTTGCCCCTATGCCCCATGACGGACACCAGCCTGTTGCAGATCAAGGCTTTTTCACCGAATCTCTGGCCTCACGCGATCCTGACCTCTTTGGCGCGATCCGCTCTGAACTGGGGCGGCAGCGCGACGAGATCGAGCTGATCGCGTCTGAAAACATCGTCTCTGCCGCCGTGATGGAAGCGCAGGGCAGCGTGATGACCAACAAATATGCCGAAGGCTATCCCGGCAAGCGTTATTATGGCGGTTGCCAATATGTTGATATCGCGGAAAATCTGGCGATCGAGCGGGCTTGCGCATTGTTTGGCTGTAGCTTTGCCAACGTCCAGCCCAATTCCGGCTCGCAGGCCAATCAGGGCGTCTTCACGGCGCTGTTGCAGCCGGGCGACACGATCCTTGGCATGAGCCTTGATGCGGGCGGTCACCTGACGCATGGGGCAGCGCCGAACCAATCGGGCAAATGGTTCAACGCCATTCAATACGGTGTGCGGCGCGAGGACAATCTGATTGACTACGATCAGGTGCAAGCGCTGGCGACCGAGCATCAGCCCAAGTTGATCATTGCAGGCGGATCGGCCATTCCGCGCCAGATCAATTTTGCCCGGATGCGCGAGATTGCCGATAGCGTTGGGGCCTATCTGCTTGTCGATATGGCGCATTTTGCCGGTCTGGTGGCCGCCAAAGAGCATCCGAGCCCGTTCCCCCATGCGCATGTGGCCACCACCACGACGCATAAGACATTGCGCGGCCCGCGCGGTGGCATGATCCTGACCAATGACGAGGCGCTGGCCAAGAAATTCAACTCGGCGATTTTCCCCGGTATTCAGGGTGGCCCGCTGATGCATGTGATTGCGGCCAAGGCTGTAGCCTTTGGCGAGGCGCTGCGCCCGGAGTTCAAGAGCTATATCCAGCAGGTGATCCGCAATGCGCAGGCGCTTTCGGATCAGCTGATCAAGGGCGGGTTGGACACGGTGACGCATGGCACTGATACGCATGTGTTGCTGGTCGATCTGCGCCCCAAAGGCGTGAAAGGCAATGACACCGAAAAGGCGTTGGGCCGGGCACATATCACCTGCAACAAGAATGGTGTGCCGTTCGATCCCGAGAAGCCGACCGTAACCAGTGGCATTCGCTTGGGGTCGCCTGCAGGGACGACCCGCGGTTTTGGTGAGGCGGAATTCCGGCAGATCGCGGATTGGATTATTGAGGTGGTTGATGGGTTGGCGGCCAATGGGGCCGACGGCAATGGCGCGGTCGAGGCCAAGGTGAAAGCCGAGGTCGAGGCGCTGTGCAAGCGGTTCCCGCTCTATCCGAACCTCTGAATTCTGCGCAGGAACATGCCCCGCGTGAGCCAAGGCTTGCGTGGGGTTTCTATTTTATTTCAGGATATTGGTGGGCGCTTTTAAAGCGGGGATTGCCAACGGATCAGCGCATAGATCAAACCTGCGAGAAGCATCAGGTTAAGCACGATCCCCCCGACGAGACGCAGAACGGCGGTCTTGCGCGCCTCTTGTGGGTCGAGCGTATCGAGATAGGCGTGCAGATCCGAAAAGGCGCGATCAACTTGGCCCATGTCGAGCACGCGGGCGAGTTTGGCATGGGCCATCCAATCCTGTGCGCCCAGAACAATGGCCCCGGCGCGGCGCTGACGGCGGGGCAAGCGCCGCCCGGCACGGCGCAATTGGCGTTCAAGCGTCGGACCGCGCAGGCGCATCCGGTCTGTTAGGGCCTGTTGTAGCCGTGTCGTCTTGGTATTAAATTCTTCTGTATCAATCACTTGGAAATTCCTCTTGAGGTAGTTTACCGGTTGCTGGGCCACGCGGCAATAGGGCTGGAAACGCTGTGATTCCGGCGGTATGAGGGGATATGTTGAACCGGATCGAACATGGCGCGCCGACTGAGCGGCCGGGATTGGTGATTGTGCATGGGCTATACGGGTCTGCGCGCAATTGGGGGGTCATTGCCAAGCGGCTGTCGGACACGCGCCATGTGATCGCGGTGGATATGCGCAATCACGGCGCAAGCCCTTGGTTTGAAACGCATTCCTATGAGGATATGGCTGGCGATCTGGCCGAGGTGATCGAGGGGTTGGACGGCCCCTATGATGTGCTGGGCCATTCAATGGGCGGCAAAGCGGCGATGGTGCTGGCGCTGACGCAACCGGCCTTGGTCAATCGGCTGATCGTTGCGGATATTGCGCCGGTGTCCTATGGCCACAGTCAGGTGCAGTATATCAAGGCGATGCAGGCGGTCGATCTGGCAACGGTTGAGCGAAGATCGGACGCGGCCGCGCAATTGCAGGCCACGGTGGACAATCCAGCGCTGGTGCCGTTTTTCCTGCAAGCGTTGGATGTGGCGGAAAAGCGGTGGTTGTTGAACTTGGAAACGCTGGCGCGCGAGATGCCGAAAATCCTGAGTTTTCCCGATATTGCAGGGGTTTATGAGGGAAAGGTGATGTTCCTTACCGGGGCGGAGTCGGCCTATGTCACGCGCGAGCATCGCGACCGGATCAAGGCGCTGTTCCCGGCGGCGCAATTCGCCAAGATCCCCGGTGCGGGCCATTGGCTCCATGCCGAAAAGCCGCGCGAGTTTGAGGCGGCGGTGCGCACCTGGTTGGGGTGAGCGGCACCTTGGTTCAGCGCAGTTCGTAAAGCTTTCTGGCCACGATGTAGGACACCGGGAAGGCGGCGATAAATCCCAGAAGGGCGGCGATCAAGATCGGTTTCAGCGTGTCCTGTCCCATGACGAGGGCGGCGATCACCGCAGAGCCGGAGAGCGTGGAGCCGATGAAAAGATGCAGGATCAGGCCGAGGCGTAACATGGCGGAGACTTTCCCTTTTGGTGCGTTTGTTGATGGTACCGTACCTCGATAGAGCGGGCCTTGATCTGGGTCAGGGATTGGTTCTGAACATGAAAAAACCCGCCGGAGGGTGATCCGGCGGGTTTCATTTTAGCGTTTGCGGTTCAGGCCGCTGCTATTCCTGTTGCCCCATGAACATCAGCAGGAACTGGAACATGTTCAGGAAGCTGATGTAGAGGCTCAGCGCGCCGTCGTAGGCGGATTTGTCCAACCATTCCTGATCCCCATGTGCCGCGTGGGCGACATAGGTGTTCTTGATCTCTTGCGTGTGGAACGCGGTAAGACCGGCGAAGATCAAGAGGCCGATGGCCGAGATGGCGAACATCATGGCCGGGCTTTGCAGGAAAATGTTGATCACCATGGCGACAACAAGACCGATCACGCCCATGATGAGGAACGACCCCCAGCCCGAGATATCCTTTTTCGTGGTGTAGCCAAAGAGCGAGAGGCCCGCAAAGGCGATGGCGGTCACGATGAAGGTCTGCACGATCGAGAAGCTGGTGAGCATCAGGAAGATCGAGCTCATCGAAATACCGATGAGTGCGGCGAAGGCGAAGAAGCCAAGTTGCACGGCGGCAGCCGAAGCCCGACGCACGAGCGCGCCCCAACCAAGGAAGATAAAAGCCAGCGGCGCCAGCATCACCACCCACTTGAGCGGCGACAGGTAAAGCGCTGCGCCAAGGCCCGTCAGCATCTTGCCATTGGGAAGTTGTGCGGCGGCGGCGGAAGGATCGGTTGTCACGGCAAGCCCCGCGATGGCCCATGCCGCAAGCGCCGTAATGAGCATGCCCACGGACATCGTGCCGTAGACTTTGTTCATGTGCGCGCGTAGGCCCGCGTCAATCTGGGCGGTGCATGTGCCCGTCGCCGTCCGGATCGTGTTTAACTCTGCCATGTAACCCTCCGATATGTGAATGGCGATCCCGTTGTGGGACATTGCCAGTAATATCGGTAGGCCTGTCCGACATTTCAAGCGTTCATGCTTGTTTTAGACAGGTTTTATGCGGGGATTTTTGGCACATGCTTGACGCGAGAGGCGGTATCGCGGCGCGGCACCTCAGATATCCGCTGGGTGGCAGTGTCAGGGCGGGCCCTGACACTGTCCTTGAGCGGGTCAGCAATGCAGCCGACGGGGCAAATCCCAGAAGGGGCGGCTTGCCTCGCGCAGCGCGGCTTGGCGGGTCAGACCAAGGTCTTCGAGCGCGGCATCGTCGAGCCGGTAGAGGGCGCGGCGCTGCGTCCAGACGGCCAGCATCTCGGCAAGGCGCGGGGCGCGCAGGGCGGACCGGAGGACGGAGGTTTGGGCATGGACGGTCATGGTCTTTCCTTTCCCTTTGGTGATGTGGCTTGGGGTTTCCATTTCGGATGTTGATCTTTTGCCCGGATTCGTTCAATTTTGAAAATGAATGTTTGGCCGACTCATCATCAAGGAATGTGATATATGCGAAACCTCGACATCACTACGTTGCGCTCGTTGGTGGCGGTGGCCGACCATGGCGGTGTGACGCGCGCGGCGACGGCGTTGAATCTGACGCAATCAGCGGTCTCGATGCAGATCAAGCGGTTAGAGGAAATGCTGGATCTCACGCTCTTGGAGCGCGCCAACCGTCGGGTGTCATTGACCGCGCCGGGTGAGCAATTGGTGGGCTATGCGCGGCGTATGCTCGATCTGAATGACGAGGTGATGGGGCGGCTGACCGAAGAGACATTCGAGGGGGAATTGGCGCTTGGTGTGCCGCATGACATCGTTTATCCGGTGGTTCCGCGCGTGCTCAAGCAGTTCAACGCGGCCTTTCCACGGGTCAAGGTCAACCTGCGCTCATCCAGCACGCTGCGGCTGCGCGAGGCGCTTGCGCGGGGCGAGGTGGATGTGATCCTGACCACCGAGGAAGGCGTGGGCGAGGGGGGCGAGACCTTGACGCAGATGAATCTCCGCTGGACCGGTGCGCAAGGCGGCGTGTCGTGGAAGCGACGCCCGCTGCGGTTGGCGTTTTGCCGTCAGTGCATTTTCCGGCCCATCGTGCTGCGCAAGCTGGATGCGGCTGGGGTGGATTGGGAGTTGGCGGTTGATTCCGAGGATGATCGCGCGGTCGAGGCATTGGTGAGTGCCGATCTGGCGGTTGGCGCACTGCTCGAGAGCAGCATCCCGCCACATCTTGAGGCGATCCATCCCGGCGGGGCGCTGCCGGATCTGGGGATTCAGAAGATCAACCTCTACGGCAATGCGGGCCGCGATGCGGTGCGCGCCGAGTTGATGCGGATGTTGCGGCAGGGATTTGGCGCGCTGACATCGCCGGTGCTTATGTCAGCGTGACCACGACCTTGCCGGTAGATTTGCGCAAGCGCAGCAGATCAAGCGCTTCTGCGGCCTGTTCAAGCGGCAAAAGATGCGACACATGCGGGCGCAAGCGCCCGGCTGCATACCAGTCAAAGAGGGTGGCCATGCTCTGGGTTACCACCTCTGGGCGGAATTTGAGATAGCCGCCCCAATACAGGCCCATCACAGTGATATTCTTGACCAGAAGGTGATTGGCGGGGATTTGTGGCACCTCGCCAGAGGCAAAGCCGATGGTCAGCATGCGCGCCTCGGGGTTGCAGGCGCGCAGTGCGGCGGTAAATTGATCGCCACCCACTGGATCATAGACCACATCGACACCGCCAAGCGCGCGGCAGGTGTCGCGGATATCTTGGGTTGCCGCGTCGATCAGGTGATCGGCCCCGGCCTCTTGGGCCACGGCGAGTTTGTCGGCACCGCGTGCGCAGGCGATCACACGCGCGCCCATCTGCTTGCCGATTTCGACAGCCGTGAGGCCCACGCCCCCGGCGGCCCCCAGGACCAACAGGGTTTCCCCCGGTTGCAGCCGCGCCTTGTGATCCAGCGCAACGTGGCTTGTGCCATAGGCAACTTGAAAGGCTGCCGCCTCGGCAAAGCTCATGGCATCGGGCAGGGGAACGGCGCGGGTGGCGGGGAAACAGCCATAGTCTGCAAGCCCGCCCTGACCGCCAAAGACCGCGATACGCGTGCCGGGGGCGGGGCCGTCGGTGCCGGGGCCAAGGGCGTCAACCGTGCCTGCCACCTCCATTCCAAGGGTAAAGGGCGGCTCTGGCGTGTCCTGATAGGCCCCCTTGATCATCAGCAGATCCGCAAAGTTGAGCCCACAGGCCGCGATCCGCAGTCCGATTTCGCCCGGACCGGGGGTTGGGCGGGGCATATCGGTCAAGAGGGGCTCTGCGCCCTTCGCGGGCAGGTGGTAGGCGCGCATGTTGAACCCTTGTGATTCTGACGAGGCGAGATAAAACTATGATCGTGGTTAGACGAATTCGATTCGCCCTGTCAAACCTGTGCAAGCCAAGCACAAAAAGTGGAAAAGACCCTATCCAAAAGGATAGGTGCCCGCTTAGATTGTGTTTCATTGGGATAGGTCACGCAAATGTATAGCGATATTTCTTGAATTTTAACGCCATCTTGGTAGGGTCTGGCACGCGCTGCTGGGATGCGTGGCGTCTTACTCGGAGCATTTGTTTCGGGTGATCGAATTACAGTAATTCTCAGAGTAGGTAAGAAGGAACACTATATGCCGCACCCCGTTGATGTGCACGTCGGCAAACGTATTCGACACCGCCGCTGGCTGGTGGGAATGACCCAGCAGCAGCTGGCAGAGAGTGTCGGAATCAAATTTCAACAGATTCAAAAATATGAGACAGGTGCGAACCGCGTAAGCGCGTCGCGGCTCTGGGACATTGCCGAATCGCTGGATGTCGAGATCAGCTTTTTCTTTGAAGGCCTGGATCAAGAGGGCGGTGTGGAGCGCGAAAAAAGCGATCCTGCACGGGCCGACCTGATGGGCGACAAAGAGGCGCTGGATCTGGTGCGTTCGTATTACGCCATTCCCGAAAACCAGCGTCGGCGTTTGTTCGACCTTGCCCGGGTTTTGAGCGAGGTGGCTTGAGCCGAGCCGGCCTTGGGTCTATCCCTCTGCGAAAGCGGTAGGAAAGGCGGGCCGGAATGGACAAGACAAATATCGTCAAGACAGCCCACGCGGTGGCAGATGCCGCGCGTGAGGCTGTTTTGCCGTTTTTTCGCAGTGCTGGGCTGACGGCGGATAACAAACTGCCTGAGGGGCGGTTTGATCCGGTGACAGAGGGCGACCGTGCCACCGAACGTGCCATGCGCGAGGTTCTGCGGCGGTTGCGTCCGCAGGATGGAATCCTTGGCGAGGAATATGGCGCGGTTTCGGGCACCAGCGGCCTGACATGGGTGCTGGACCCAATCGACGGCACGCGGGCGTTTATGTCTGGGGCCCCGACATGGGGCGTGCTGATCGCGGTTTCTGACGAGACTGGCCCGATCTATGGGATTATCGACCAGCCCTATATTGGCGAGCGGTTTGAAGGCGGCTGGGGCACGGCACGGATGACCGGGCCGATGGGCGCGCGGGACCTGCGGGTGCTGGGCGCGCGGGCCTTGTCGGATGCGATCGTCTTTACCACCTTCCCAGAGTTGGGCAGCCCAGCCGAGGCAGCAGGCTTTGCCGAGGTCGCGGCCTGCGCGAAGTTAACGCGCTATGGGCTTGATTGTTATGCCTATTCTCTTGTTGCGGCGGGGCATGTCGATCTGGTGATCGAGGCGGGGCTGGCGGCCTATGATATTCAGGCCCCGATTGCAGTGATCGAAGCGGCGGGCGGCATTGTGACCGACTGGCAGGGCGGCCCGGCGCATCAGGGCGGGCGGGCGATTGCCGCCGCCGGGCGCGCGCAGCATGAGGCGGCGCTGGAGATATTGTCGAAAGTGGTGTGAGGGGGGCTTTACCGAAAGGTGGCCCAACGCCCCGCGCAGACCCTTGGCCGGTGATCAGGGCTTGCTAAAGATTACACCGCCTTGCCCGCCACCCAAACGCCTGCAATGGCGCGGTCGTCGCCCATCATGATCGTGGGAAAGAACGCCTCCCAGATGTCGGTTGCCCGCGCGCTGCGTTGTGCAATGGCGGGGGTTGAAGCGAGATCGAGGGCAACCAGATCGGCCTCCATCCCCGGTGCGATAGTGCCGATATGCGCGCCCATGTGCAGCGCCTCTGCCGAACCTGCGGTGGCGAGCCAGAGAAGCTGTGCCGGGTGCAGCGCCGTGCCGGTCAATTGCCCAATTTCATAGGCGGCGGCCATGGTGCGCAGCATGGAAAAGGACGAGCCCCCGCCGGTGTCGGTGGCAAGGCCCACCCGCTGACCTTCGGCCACACACGCGGCGAGATTGAAGCAGCCCGATCCGATAAAGGTGTTGGAGGTGGGGCAATGGATGAGGGCTGCGCCCATCTCGCGCAGGCGGTCGCGCTCGCGCGTCTCAAGGTGGATGGCGTGGCCATAGAGCCCGCGCGCCCCCAAAAGGCCGTGCGATTCGTAGGTGTCGAGATAATCGCGCGCCTCTGGGTAGAGGGATTTGACCCAGGCGACCTCGTCCACCTGCTCGGACAGGTGGGTTTGCATCAGGCATTCGGGGTATTCCGACCAGAGCGCACCCAAGGCCGCAAGCTGATCCGGCGTTGAAGTGGGCGAGAACCGGGGCGTGATGGCGTAAGAGAGCCGGTCCACGCCGTGCCAGCGTCTGAGCAGTGCTTTGCTGTCGTCATAGGCCGATTGCGCGGTGTCGCGCAGACCGGGGGGGGCATTGCGATCCATACAGGTCTTGCCCGCCACGGCGCGCAGGCCCCGCGCCTGCGCCGCCTCGAAAAATGCGGTCACGCTGGCGGGGTGGATGGTGGCGTAGCTCGCGCAGGTGGTGGTGCCATGGGCGAGCATGAGGTCAAGATAACGGCCCGCGATGTCGGCCGCATAGGCGGGATCAGCAAAGCGCATTTCTTCGGGAAAGGTATAGGTATTGAGCCAGTCGATCAGGCGTTTGCCCCAACTGGCGATAATCGCGGTCTGGGGATAATGCACATGCGCATCGACAAACCCGGCGCTGATGAGGCGGCTGCCCATGTTGGTCACGGTCGCCTGCGGGGCCTGCGCGCGCAGGTCCTGCGCGGTGCCGAGGGCAGCGATCCGGCCATTTTCGATCAAGAGCGCCTCATGCAGGGTCGAGGCCCCGGCGGGAGCGCCGTCGAACGGTGAACGATCGAAGGCGAGAATTTGGCCGGTGATCAGGGTGAGTGACGACATTTGCCCCCCGTGGGCTAAGGATTGCGCAGGGGGCAGGATAAGGGCGCACAAGGCCGGGGTAAATCGGCCCAATGTGATTGTTTTCCGCAAGACGGTTCTTTAATCCTGCGCGCAATAGAAACGCAGGGGGGCAACATGGCAGAACACGAAGACGATCTGGCCCCCGAGGCGGAACAGGACGAGGATGATACGCCGCTCACGCGGTCCCTGATTGCGCGGATCATGTACGCGGTCGAGACGCAGGACCGTGAAATGCTTTGGGCCGAGATGGAGCCGCTTCATGCGGCCGACATCGCTGACCTTCTGGAACAGAGCAACGCCTATGACCGACGGCGGTTGATCGCGCTCTATGGGCAGGAGTTCGACGGCGATATTCTGTCGGAACTCGACGAATCGATCCGCGAAGAGGTGATCAACCTTCTGACGCCGCAGGTTCTGGCCGATGCGGTGCGCGAGCTTGATTCCGATGACGTGGTCGATCTGGTCGAGGATCTGGAAGATCAGCAGCAAGAAGCGATCCTGAGCGTTCTGGAAGACAGCGACCGTGCGGCGGTCGAACAATCGCTGACCTATCCGGAATATTCCGCTGGCCGTCTGATGCAGCGCGAAGTGGTGATGGCCCCCGAGCATTGGACCGTCGGCGACGCGATTGATTTCATGCGCCATGCCAAGGAATTGCCAGAACAGTTCTATCACATCGTGCTGGTGGATCCGCGGCTGCATCCCGTGGGCAATGTCACGCTGGGGCGGATCATGGCCTCGCGTCGGGATGTGCCGCTGAAAGACATTGTGGAGGAGACATTCCACACTATTCCGGTCACGCGCTATGACGGCGATGTGGCCTATATGTTTAACCAGTATCACCTGATTTCGGCCCCGGTTGTGGATGAGGATGGCCGGTTGGTCGGGGTGATCACCATCGACGACGCAATGGCGGTGCTGGATGAAGAGCATGAAGAAGACATCATGCGTCTGGCTGGTGTGGGCGAGGGCGGGATCAACGATTCCGTGATCGAGACCTCTAAGCAGCGAGTACCTTGGCTTGCCGTCAATCTGGGCACGGCGATTCTGGCCTCGTTGGTGATTGCACAGTTCGAATTGGCGATTGCGCAACTGGTGGCACTGGCCGTCTTGATGCCGATTGTCGCCTCGATGGGGGGCAATGCGGGCACACAAAGCCTGACGGTGGCAGTGCGCGCCTTGGCGACCAAGGACCTGACCGGGGCGAATGTCTGGCGGGTGCTGCGGCGCGAAACGCTGGTAGGGTTGATCAACGGGTTGATTTTCGCGCTGGTGATGGGCGCGGTTGGGGTGGTCTGGTTTGGTGGGCCGGAACTGGGCTATGTGATTGGTGCCGCGATGGTGATCAATCTTGTCGTTGCCGGGTTGGCAGGGGCGGCCATACCGGTGATCATGGACCGGATGGGCGTTGATCCGGCGCTGGGTTCGGGCACCTTTGTCACCACGGTGACGGATGTGGTGGGTTTTTTCGCGTTCCTGGGGCTGGCGACGGTGTTTCTGATATGACCGATTTGACAGAGGTGAAGGCCGCGGCGCGCAAGACCGCGTTTGAGCGGCGCGCCGAGGCGCATCGCGCACGGATGCCGGGGACGGCGGCGCTTTTGTCGGGGGTGTTGGCGGGGTATCGGGGCGTGCCGCTGGCAGGCTATATGCCGATCAGGTCCGAGATTGATCCGCTGACCGCGATGGAAGAGGCAGCAGCACATGGGCCGGTGGGCGTGCCTGTCATTCGCGGCGCTGGTCTGCCGCTCGATTTCTCGCGCTGGGGGCCGGGATGCGCGCTGCGCGAGGGGCCGTTTGGCGCGATGGTGCCCGAGGTGGACGATTTTTTCGAGCCAGAAATCTTGATTGTGCCTTTGGTGGCCTTTGATCGCCGGGGCGGACGGCTGGGCTATGGCGGCGGGTTTTATGACCGCACGCTCGAGATGCTGCGCGCGCGGCGCGGGACGATGGCGATTGGCTTTGCCTATGGCGCACAGGAGGCGGCGGAATTGCCGCTTGAGCCGACCGATCAGCCGCTTGATATGGTGGTGACAGAGGTTGAGGTCATCACCTTCGGGGGGCGGGATTAAAGCGGGAGATAGTCCATCATCTCGCCCACCTTGCGCGCCGGGTCATTGACTGGGCGCACCATCAAAGCTTGGGCATTGGCGAGGATGCTGAGAAGCGAGCTGTCCTGTTTGTCCTCGGGGTGGAGCCCCTCGGGCGTGAGGGCCGCGCGCATGTAATGTTCGCGTGGGCCGTTCGGTGGCATGGCAATGGCCAGCGGCGCGCGCAGTCGCGGCGCTGGTTCTGCGCCCAGACCCAGCATGGCGTTGATCATGGGTGCGATGAACACATGGCCACAGACCATGGCCGAGACCGGATTGCCGGGCAGGCCGACCATGGCCGCACCGTTCAGACGCCCGGCCATCAAGGGTTTGCCAGGGCGCATAGCGACCTTGTAAAAGGCGCGGTCCATACCCAGATCGCCCGCCACGCGCCCCACGAGATCATGATCGCCGACCGAGGCCCCGCCGATGGTGATGATCAGATCAGCACCCCGCGTCAGGGCGAAACATGCGGTGAGCGAGGCCACGGTATCGCGGGCGATGGGCAGGATGCGCGCCTCTGCCCCCATCGCATCGAGCATTGCCTTAAGGCCAAAGGTGTTGGACGCGATGATCTGATCGGGGCCGGGGGACTCTCCGGGCATGACCAATTCGTCACCGGTGGACATCAGCGCCACCTGTGGTTTGCGGCGCACTGGCACGGCGGCGATGTTCATCGAGGCGAGAAGTGCAATGTCAGCGGGGCGCAGACGGCGGGGGGCGGTGATGGTCTGACCTTCACGGAAATCGCAGCCCAAGGGGCGAATATGATCCTTGCGGTCAAGATTTTGGCCAAGGGTGATCTGGTCGGCGTCGCGGGTCACATCCTCTTGGATGATCACGCGGGTGGCCCCTGTTGGAATGGGCGCGCCGGTAAAGATGCGCACCGCTTGGCCGGACGACACGGACCCGGCGTAGGCATGGCCTGCCGCGGCCTCGCCGATCACGGTGAGGGTGGTGCCGGGGGCCGCATCAGCGCCGCAGACCGCGTAGCCGTCCATGGCGGAGGCGGCGAAGGGCGGCTGATCGCGCCGCGCGGCCACATCGCGGGCAAGGATGCGCCCTGCGGCCTGCGCGAGCGGCACCTCTTCGATGTCGAGCGGTTGAACAAGGCTGAAGAGATGCGCGAGGGCCGCGTCAACAGTGATCATGTCGCCTCATACCGTCCTGATTTTCCACCATCTTTTAGGATCACGCGGAGGCCGCCGACTTCCATCGCCTTATCTACCGCCTTGGTCATGTCATAGACCGTGAGGGCCGTAACCGAGGCGGCAGTCAGCGCCTCCATCTCGACGCCGGTCTGGCCTGTGGTCTTGACCGTCGCGGCAATGCGCACGCCGGGAAGATCGGGGTCAAGGGTGAGGTCCACCGTGACTTTGGTGATGGCAAGCGGATGGCAGAGCGGGATAAGGTCGGGCGTTCGCTTGGCGGCCATGATCCCGGCAAGGCGAGCTACGGCCAGAACATCGCCTTTCTTGGCGCGCCCTTCGGCAATGATATCAAAGGTTTCGCGGGCCATCTTGATGTGGCCTTCGGCCACGGCCACGCGCGCAGTCACATCCTTGTCCGAGACATCGACCATATGGGCATGGCCTTGGCCGTCGAAATGGCTGAGCCCGGACATCAGAATCCGCCCGGTGTCAGCGGATTGGCCAGCAAGTTGCGGGTGGCCTGTGCCACATCCTCGGCGCGCATCAAGGTTTCGCCGATCAGGAAGGTGCGCGCGCCGTACCGGGCCATGTCGGCCAGATCCTCGGGTGTCGCGAGGCCGCTTTCGCAGACGATCATGCGTTCGGGCGGCACGAATTTGGATAGTTGCCGCGTGGTATCGAGCGTGGTTTCAAAGGTGTTGAGATCCCGGTTGTTGATGCCGATCATCCGGGATTTGAGATGGTTGGCGCGGTCGAGTTCGGCGCGGTTATGCACCTCGATCAACGCATCCATGCCCCAATGGATTGCGGCCGCTTCCAATTCGAGCGCTTGCGCGTCCGAGACACTGGCCATGATGATCAGGATACAATCGGCCCCCCAAGCGCGCGCTTCGGCCACCTGATAGGGATCATACATGAAATCCTTGCGCAGCACCGGCAGATCGCAGGCGGCGCGCGCCTGTTCAAGGTAGTCCGGCGCGCCCTGAAAGCTGGGCGTATCTGTCAGCACCGAAAGACAGGTGGCCCCGCCGGTCGCATAGGCCTGCGCCAGCGCGGCGGGGTCGAAATCGGCGCGGATCAAGCCCTTGGAGGGGCTGGCCTTTTTGATTTCGGCAATGAGGCCATAGCCGGTCTTGGTGGCCTTGAGCAGCGCATCCGCAAAGGGGCGGACGTGCGGAGCCTCATGGGCCAGCGTCTCGATCTCGGCCAACGGATGCGCAGCCTTGGCAGCGGCGATTTCTTCGAGTTTGTAGGCTTTGATCTTGTCCAGAATGGTCGGCGTTGTCATGCAGTCTCCGATGTCAGTTTCGCAAGGGCAGCGATTTTTGCGCGGGCTGCGCCGCTGTCGATGCTTTCCGCGGCCTGGGCCACGCCGGCGCGCAGGTCGCTGGCATGTCCGGCCACGGTCAGGGCGGCGGCGGCGTTGAGCAGCACAGCATCGCGGTAGGCGCCGGGCGCACCATCAAGAAGCGCGCGCAGGGCGGCGGCGTTTTCCGCAGGGGTGCCCCCCAAAATGGCCTCGAATGGATGCACGGGCAAGCCAAAATCCTCGGGATGCAATTCGGTCTCGTGGATGCTGCCGTCGTCTTCGAGGGCCGCGACCCATGAGACGCCGGTGATGGTCATCTCATCGGTGCCGTCCGAGCCATGCACAAGCCAGGCGCGGGTTGAACCCAATTGGCCCAAGGTTTCGGCCATGGGGCGGATAAGATCGCGGGAAAACGCGCCGGTGAGTTGGCGCTTGACGCCTGCGGGGTTGGTGAGGGGGCCAAGGATGTTGAAAATTGTCCGGGTGCCCAATTCGGTGCGTACCGGCCCGACATGTGCCATGGCCGGGTGGTGCATGGGGGCCATCATAAACGCTATGCCCACTTCCGTCAGCGCGCGTTCGACCACTGGCACGCCGACCATCACCTTGATCCCCATTTCCGTGAGCGCATCCGCCGCCCCGGATTTGGAGGAGAGGTTGCGGTTGCCATGTTTGGCCACGGGCACGCCCGCGCCCGCCACGACAAAGGCCGTCGCGGTCGAGATATTGAGCGTGCCCTTGCCATCACCACCGGTGCCGACGATGTCCATGGCACCCTCAGGCGCGCGCACGGCGTTGCATTTGGCGCGCATCACGGCGGCGGCGGCGGCGTATTCATTGACCGTCTCGCCGCGCGTGCGCAAAGCCATGAGAAAGCCCCCGATCTGGGCAGGTGTCGCTTCGCCTTCGAACAGGATCTCAAAGGCAGTTTCGGCCTCTGTGCGACTGAGGGGGCGGTCGACAGCGGCAGCGATCAGCGGTTTGAGCTGCTCGCTCATGCCGGAACCTGCATCATGTCGATGAAATTCTTGAGCAGCGCGTGACCGTGTTGCGATGCGATGGATTCGGGGTGAAATTGCACGCCCTGAATGGGCAAGTCGCGGTGTTGCAGGCCCATGATGGTGCCATCTGCCAGTTCTGCGGTGATTTCAAGGCAGTCCGGCAGGCTGGAGCGTTCGACCACAAGCGAGTGATAACGCGTCGCCTCGAAGGGAGAGGGCAGGCCCGCAAAGACGCCTTTGCCCTCATGAAGGATCTGGCCCATCTTGCCATGTACGATTTCGGAATGGCGGATAACCTTGCCGCCAAAGGCCTGACCGATGGTCTGATGCCCAAGGCAGACGCCCAAAAGCGGAATACCCGCCTCGGCGGCTGCAAGGGTGAGCGGCAGGCAAATGCCCGCCTGATCCGGATCGCAGGGGCCGGGCGAAAGCAGGATGCCATCGGGGCGCATCGCCATCGCTTCTTGCACATTGAGCGCATCGTTGCGCACGACGCGGGTTTCGGCACCCAATTCGCCTACGTAATGGACGAGATTATAGGTGAAACTGTCATAGTTGTCGATCAAGAGCAGCATTCGCGCCTGTCCTCATGCAAAGGGGGCTGGAGGCCAAGGGGCCGGTCGCGGTATACTTGTTCAGTCTTGCGCGGCACCGTCAAGGGGCGCTAGGCCGGATAACAGGCAAAACAGGCAGATGTGGGGGCAAAGGCAGTGGCACGCGGAGTATTGGCAGGCATGATGACGGGAACGCTGGTGTCGGGGCTGGCGTTGGGCACACTGTCTGTGTTGAGCGGAGCACCGGGTACGGTGCCGCCCGAGGCGGTGAGTTTGGAGGTGCCTGCGGGATCGGGGTTCGACCTGCGGCGTGAGGATGCAGAGGCGGCCTTGCCCGAGACGCAGGCCGCGCCCGAGACGGCGGGAGTGTCGCAGGCCGCACCGCCTGCGCCCGATGACAGCGCTGGCATCGGTGCGGTCGAGACTGCGCCGGCAGCGGTGCCAGAAACGGGGGAGGCGGCCGCCTTGGCTGAGGCCCCCGAAGTGGCGGCCGAAAGTGGCGGTGTAGCGGTCGAGAGCGACGAGCCGGTTTTGCCCAGCCCGCTAGTGCCAGCGCCTGTGGTGCCGAACAGCGAGGGCGAGGTGGCGGTTTCGACCGATCCCGCGCAGCCGCCCGCACCCCCTCCAAGCGAGGAGAGTGCTGGGTTGAGCACGCCAGAGGCGGGGCAGAGCGAGTCGATTTTTCCATCCGAGGAGCCTGCGCCGGTGCTCATCCCTGACTCTACGGATGGCGAGGGCGTGGCGGATCTGTCGCCGGAAGCCGAGGCACAGGCAGAAGTGGCCCCTGTGCCAGAAGCGGACGCAGAGACTGTGGCCAAGACCCTGCCTGCGCTGGGCACGATCGGCAACCGGGCCGAAGGGGTGAAAACCAACCGCCTGCCCAGCCTTGGCGATCCTGCGCCCGAGGTTGCCGAGGCTATCGCAGAGCCCGAGGCGGCGGAGGGTGCCTTGGTGCGCAATCGGGTGGCGTTCGACAATCCCGAGGGCAAGCCGCTGATGGCGATCATTCTGATGGATGACGGGCAGAGCCCGATTGGGATCGAGGCGCTTCAGAGTTTTCCCTATCCGCTGAATTTCGCGGTCGATGTGACCTGGTCCGGGGCGGCGGACGCGGCAGAACGCTACCGCGCCGCCGGATTCGAGGTTTTGGCCATGGCCGATTTGCCCGAAGGGGCGCGGCCCGAGGATGCCGAAGTGGCAATGCAGGCGTGGTTTACGCAGGTCCCGCAGGCGGTGGCGGTTTTGGAAGGGGCAGGCGCGGGCCTACAATCGAGCCGCGAAGCCACGGCGCAACTGGCCCCGATTCTGAAAGAGAGCGGGCATGGGCTGGTGATGCATCCCAACGGGCTGAACACGGCGCAAAAGCTGATCGCGCGTGAAGGCGTGCCGTCTGCCAGCCTGTTTCGGGATTTTGACGGGCAGGGACAGAATGCCGCCGCCATCCGGCGGTTTCTGGATCAGGCCGCGATGCGGGCGGATCAGCAGGAGGATGGCGTGATCATGCTGGGTCGGTTGCGGGCGGATACGATCAGCGCCCTGCTCCTCTGGGGCTTGGCGGACCGGGCCGCAAGCGTGGCCTTGGCGCCGGTGTCGGCGGTGCTTCGGGCAGAGTGATCCCGGCGCTTGCCCTGTCCGGTCGTTGACCGGGGCTGTCGTTCGCGGCTACGCTTGGGCCATAGTCATGCGAATTGGAGTTTTGAAAATGTCCAAAAGATTGATTTTGGCGCTTGGTCTTTCATTGATGGGGTCGGCGGCCTTTGCGGATATGACCGTGCAATTGGGCGGTGGCTGGGATGGTCGCAAGGTGCCCGCTGGTCAGCACTGCCATTTGTCCGGTGGCAAAGGCAGCACGCCCCCGATGACGGTCTCGGGTATTCCTGCGGGAACGGTCTGGCTGATTGCCTATTACAACGACAAATCTTACGGCCCGCTGTCGCAGAATGGGGGCCATGGCACGATCGGCTATCCCGTCAAAGGAGCCACGGCCGATCTGCCTGCAGTGCCCGGAATGACGGCAAAGCTGCCCGGTGGGGTGCGGGTCATCAAGCCTGCGCGCTCGACCGGGGATTACGCAAGCCCGGGATATCTGCCGCCATGCTCTGGCGGTCGCGGCAATCGGTATACGGTGGATATTCGGGCGGTCGATGCCTCGGGCAAGGTGTTGTCTGAGCTGAAGAACGTTGACATCGGCAAATACTGAGCGCTGCGCCGATCTGGCCCATTGGGCCGCGAAAGGCCCGCATCATGCCGCACCGGGGACAGCCGGGAGGACGCTATGACCGCAGGTTGGGACCACAACCATAGCGAAAGGTTCTGGCGATGATCCTCTATCCGACCTTGGAAATACTGGACGGAAAATGTGTCACTCTGACGCGCGGGCGGCTGGATGAGCCGGTCTTCTGGCATGTGGACCCGATCGAAACCGCGCGCCGTTTTGTGGCCGCCGGGGCCGATTGGATGCACCTCACCGATATGAACGGGCTGCGCGGCGCAGGTGACAATGACGCGCTTATCGAGCAGATCATCCGGGCCGTGGGTATTCCGGTGCAGCTTGGCGGCGGGTTTCGGGGACGCGAAGCGGTGGAGCGCTGGATCGACAAGGGGGCGGGGCGGATCGTGCTGGGCACAATGGCGGTTCAGAACCCCGAAGCGGTCAAGGCGCTGGCCAAGTATCACCCGGATCAGATCGTCGTGGCGGTGGATATCTATCAGGGGCAGTTGATGACCGATGGTTGGCGCACGGCCTCTGCCTTTGGTCCGGGAGAGTTGATCGCAGCCTTTGACGGTGTGCCGCTGGCGGGGATTTTGATTACAGATATTGATGCCGATATCGAGGATAGTGATGGCAGTCTCGGGGTGATTTCCGGGCTGGCGGCCAAGACGCGGCATGCGGTGATTGCGCGGGGCACGGTGCGGACGGTCGATGATGTGGCGCGATTGCGCTATATTCCCAATATCGACGGCACGATCATCGGGCGCGCGCTTTTGTCCAAGGATGTCGATCTGGGCGAGGCTCTGGCGGTTGCGCGGGCCGCCCCCGAGGCGAAGGCAGAGTTCATCTGAGCGCGCGGCCTTAGCCCCGCCACTCTCCTGGGCCGAGGCCATCCAGCGTCCAGTCCCCGATGCGCCACCGGATGAGGCGCAGGGTGGGGTGGCCGATATGGGCGGTCATGCGGCGCACCTGCCGGTTGCGCCCTTCTGAGATCGTGAGTTTCAGCCAGCAATCGGGCACGGATTTGCGAAAGCGAACGGGTGGCGTGCGCGGCCAGAGCGTGGGCGGTTCCATGCGTTCCACCCTTGCGGGCCGCGTGGGGCCGTCGCTCAGCGTGATACCTGCGCGCAGGGCTGCGAGGGCCGTGTCATCCGGCAGGCCTTCGACTTGCGCGTAATATGTTTTTTCTGTTTTAAAACGAGGATTTGCGATGCGCGCTTGAAGTTGGCCATCATCGGTCAGCAACAAGAGCCCTTCGCTGTCGCGATCCAGTCGACCGGCGGGATAGACGCGGGGGATGTCGATGAAATCCGAGAGCGTGGCACGCGGGCTGCCCTCGCTGCCGCGATCGGTGAATTGCGACAGCACGTCATAGGGTTTGTTGAAGAGGATGAGGCGGGCCATGCCCCTGTCTTGCCCGAGGGCAAGGCCCGCCGCAAGTCTCAGTTATAGCCGGGGCGCAGGCCTTGGCGGATCTTGTAGGTCCAGGGCAGACCGGCGTTGCGCCAGCCGTTGACGGCGCGCGCGCCGGCCTCATTGGTGTCGCCCTCGAACCCGTCCACGACGTTGTAGAGCGTCACGTCAACGCCGCCGTCGACCAATTTTCCAATGGCCTCGGCGCTGCGCGAGCCAGAGCGGCACATCACCAAGAGCGTATCCACACCAACAGCGGCATCACTGGCAAGCCATGCCTTGACCTCGTCAACAAAGGCGGGGTTGTCCACCATCTTGTAAGCGCCTTTCTTGGCGTCGAAGGTCAGGGCAGGGTCCATCAGTTTTGACGGGATATTCGCAGCAGCGGCAGTGGCATAGCCGATCAGGGTCACCTCGGACGGGGTGCGCACATCGATGAGGGCGACGTTGGGATGATCGGCCAGCACGCGGGCAGCGTCGGCGGCAACTATATAGAGGCCGGGGGCGGTCTGTTTGCTCTTGCTCAGTGTGTCGATGGCTACGGGCTCTTGTAGGGTCAGGGCACCGCCCGCCGCGCTTGCGAGCGGCGCGAGTGCCAAGGCCAGGGCCACGAGGGCCGGGGCGGCGAATCGTGTGATGCGGTTCATTGGGCTTCCCTCCGTTACATTCCGAAAGTGGAATATGATTGGAAAGACCTACGCCCGCCTGCACGCGCGCGCCTTGACCTGTGTCAAACGGGATTAGCCGTTGCTGTCGCCACCAAACCGCGCGGCATCGGCGGCTGCGCGACGGATGGCGTTCGATTTATGGACGGTTTCCATATATTCCGCCTCGGGGTCGCTGTCATAGACAACGCCGCCACCCGCCTGAATATAAAGATTCTGATCCTTGACCACGGCGGTGCGCAGGGCGATGCAGACATCCATATCGCCGCCCGAGCTGAAATAGCCGACACCGCCGCCATAGACGCCGCGTTTCTCGGGCTCCAACTCGTCGATGATCTCCATCGCGCGGACCTTGGGCGCGCCCGACACGGTGCCTGCGGGCAGACCGGCCAGAAGGGCGCTCAGCGCATCTTGATCCTCGGCCAACTCGCCCACCACATTCGAGACGATGTGCATCACGTGGCTATAGCGCTCGATGATGAATTTCTCGGTCGGATGCACGGTGCCGATCTTGCAGACGCGACCGGCGTCGTTGCGCCCCAGATCCAGCAGCATGAGATGCTCGGCCAGTTCCTTTTTGTCGGCCAAAAGATCGGCCTCAAGAGCGCGATCCTCTTCGGGGGTGGCGCCACGGGGGCGGGTGCCAGCGATGGGGCGGATCGTCACCTCTTGGCCAAATACACGCACGAGGATTTCGGGGCTCGCCCCGATCACCTGAAAGCCGCCGAAGTTGAAATAGAACATGAAGGGCGACGGATTGGTGCGCCGCAAGCTGCGGTAAAGGGAAAACGGCGGTTGGCGAAAGGTCTGGGTCCAGCGCTGGCTGGGCACCACCTGAAAGATATCGCCTGCGCGGATGTAATCCTTAGCCTTTTCAACGGCTTGCTTATAGCCGTCGCGGGTGAAATTCGAGACAGGGGCGGCATCCTCATGGGCCTCACCCAAGCGGCGGCTGGATTGGGGCAGGGCGCGTTCAAGATCGCGGACTGCATCCATCACCCGTTCGGCGGCCTGCGCATAGGCGGCGCGCGCCGATTGGCCGCTGCTGACCCATGCGGGGGCCACAACCATGACCTCGCCCTTGACGCCATCCAGAACGGCCACGACCGAAGGGCGCAGCATCACGGCATCGGGCAGGCCAAGCGGATCGGGGTTCACATTGGGCAGGTGTTCGACCAGCCGGATCATGTCATAGCCCAGATAACCAAAGAGACCGGCACTGGCAGCGGGCATGCTCTCTGGTAGGGCGATGCGGCTCTCGGCGATGAGGGCGCGCAGATTGGCCAGCGGATCGCCTTGCTGATCCTCGAAGGCGTCATGATCAAAGCGCGCTTGACGGTTGATGCGGCTGGTGGTGCCGTGGCAGTGCCAGATGACATCGGGTTTCATGCCGATGATGGAATAGCGCCCGCGCAATTCGCCGCCCGTCACCGATTCGAGCAGGAAGGCATCGCGCGCCGCCCCCGTCAGCTTGAGCATCAGCGAGACGGGCGTGTCGAGATCGGCCGCAAGCCGCGCATGCACCACCTGATTTTCGCCCGCTTCATAGGCGCGCGCGAATTCCTCAAAGGACGGGGTCAGTTCCAATTTTGGCGGTCCTCAGTTGAAATTGGCGTGCACGGCATTGAGGGCCGCCTGATCAAGTTCGACGCCCGCACGGCTGCGGATGTCATTGGCCAGCACTTGAAACAAATCCTGTCCCAGGTCGGCGGCGGCCTGATCTTGCAGGGCGGCGCGCAGGCGGGCGAGATCCTCGTCCTCTTCTGAGGGCAGGGGCGGCGCGATGCTGTCAAGGCGCAGAACAAAGAGGCGACCGTTGCCCTCGATCACGCGCACCTCGCCTTGGACCATATCAAACACTGTGTCGATGAATTCTGCGGGGGCCTCGGGGCGGTAATCGCGGCGGGTCATGTCGGTCACTTCCGTTGCCGTCAGCCCGAGATCGGCAAAGCTGGCACCGGCGCGCAGTTCTGCGAGCTGTGGCTCGAGTTGCGCGCGCAGGGCTGTCACCGTTGCCTCAGCGCGCCAGCCACGCAGGACGGCGTCGCGCACATCCTCAAGCGGTTGGATGCGAGGCTCTACGATCCCGTCGAGACGGAGGGCAAAGATGCCGCCATCCGCCAGTTGTGCAACCTCGGGATAGTCGCCCGTTGCCACGGCCTGCGCTGCGGCGCGAAAGCTGTCATAGCCTGCCATGCCTTCGGTCAGGCCGGGGTGCCAGTCGATGCTGCCAAGTTCTAGATCGGTTTCCTTGGCCACATCCTCGAGTGTGGCGCCCCCCGCGAGGAGGTCATCGACCGTGTCGATTTTGGCCTCGATGACGCGGCGCGCGCGGTCGGCGGCCAGTTCCTCGCGCAGGCGCGGTTCCGCCTCTTCAAAGGTTGTGATCTGAGCCGCGAGAACGGCGTTGACGCGAAAGAGGGCCGGGCCAAGATTTGTGTCGATCGGTCCGACCACCTCGCCCGCCTGAGCGGAAAAGACAGGATCAGCGGCAGCGCCCAGATCCTCGCGGCTGACATCGCCCATGTCGATATCGGCCATATCCAGCCCGCGCTCAGAGACCAGCATTTCAAGCGCGACCCCGTCGTCGATCCGGGTGCGCGCGCGGGTCGCGGCCGCGGAATCGGCAAAGACCAGACGTTCGACCAACCGCCGCTCGGGCATGTTGAATTCGGTCTCGCGCTCGGCATAGGCCTCGCGCAGGGCGGCTTCGTCGACCTCGACACTATCAAGGATCATCGCGGGCGTGACCCATGCAAAGGTGATGGTTTTGGTTTCAGGTGTCGTGAAATCGGGCAGATGGCCTTGATGATAGGTCTTGAGGTCATCTTCGGACGGCACGGGCAGGCCAGATTGCAGCGCGGCGCGGTCAAGCACGGCAAAGGCCAAGCTGCGCCGCTCGGCCAGATAGGTCATCATTGTGTCCATATAGGTGCTTGGCGTTTGCAGACCGGCGAGGGCTGCAGCCTGCACCAGTGTGCTCGCGGTTTCGGCGCGGATGTTCTCTTCGAACTGGCTTTCATTCAGGCCGGCCTGATCGAGGGCAAAACGATACGCCTCGCGATCAAAGCTGCCATCGAGCCCCTGAAAGGCGGGAATGTCGAGGATTTGCTCGCGCAGGTTCTCATCGCCGATGGACAGGCCAAGGCGGTCTGCCTCATGCTCTAGGGCTGCGCGGGCCACCAGACGGCCCAGCACGTCGGTATCAACCCCGGCGGCGCGGGCCTCGGCAAAGCTCATGGCGCTGCCGCGCTCAGCCTCAAGCGCGCGGATTTCGTTTTGCAGGGCGCGGGCGTAGGTGGTCACGTCAATCTCGGCGGTGCCGACATGGCCGATGCTGCGCACATTGCCCGAGAGGTTGGTTGCGCCAAATCCGGCAAGGCCCACAATCAGAAGGCCCATCAGAACCCACATCGCGCCTTTGGATATGCTGTTGCCTGCCATGGTGGCCCCCTGTCCGTTTGTGGCTTGTGCCCTGCTTGGGCGACTGTCTACGCGCTGTGGCCGGTCTGGACAAGAGGCCAGCGGAGGGCAGCCAGCCGGTCAAAGAGCGTGTCGATCCCGGCACGGTCAAGATTGGCGAAGGCCACGCGCAACTCACGCGCGCCTTGCGGGTCATCAGACGGGCGGAACATAGTGCCGGGCAGCAAGAGAACGCCCGCCTCGGGCACAAGCGCCTGTGCCAATTGATGCGAGTCCCTCGCGAAAGGATGCCCCATATAGGCGAAATACGCACCACATCCCAAAAGCCGCCAGCCTTGGCCGGTGAGTTTCGGCATGTTGTCGTGGATCGCTGCACGCCGGTCGAGGATTTCGGCGCGCTCGCCTGCCAGCCATTGCCCGAGGTTGCGCATCCCCCAGAGGGCTGCGATCTGACCCAGTTGGTTGGGGCAGATCGTGACGGTGTCGAGGAATTTCTCGACTTCGGCCAAACGGGTCGGAGAGGCCACCATCGCGCCCACGCGGTGGCCGGTCAGGCGGTAAGCCTTGGAAAAGGAATAGAGTTGGATGAGCGTATCGGCCCAGTCGGGATCGTGAAACAGGTCGTGCCCCGCGCCGGGGCGGGCATCGAAATCCCGGTAGGTTTCATCGACGATAAGGGCAAGACCGCGCTCTTTGGCCAAGGTGTAGAACGCATGTGTAAGGTCGGCGGGATATTCCACGCCGCCGGGATTGTTCGGGGTGACGAGCACGATGGCGCGGGTGCGGGGCGTGATGAGCGCCGCCGCGTGATCCGGATCGGGCAAGAGTTCCGCGCCCGCAGGCAGTGGGACAGCGCGCACGCCCGCCATATCGAGCCACATTTTATGATTGAAATACCAAGGGGTTGGAAGGATAACCTCATCCCCTTCGGCGCAGAGGGTAGTGATCGCCGCGCAAAAGGCCTGATTGCAGCCAGAGGTGATGGCGACCTCGGCGGGTGTGATGCTGCCGCCATAGGTGGCGGACCACTGCGCCGCCACTTCGGCACGCAGGTCAGGTAGGCCAAGCACGGGGCCATAAAGATGCGCTTGCGGCTCATTCAGTGCCGCTTCGGCCACCGCGCGGCGCAGTGCCTCGGGAGGCGGGGCCACAGGGGCGGCTTGGCTTACATTGATGAGCAGGCTATGGGGCGGGAATGTCACCCCGTCAAGCCAGCGCCGCGCCTCCATGACAGGGGGCGAAAAGGTGCAGGCGGTGCGGGGCGGATTGATCATGTCAGGCCCCCCGGTAGGGTTCGACATATTGCAGGGCCATATCCCACGGGAAGAAAATCCACGTATCCTGGCTGACCTCGGTCACGAAGGTGTTGACCTGCGCGCGGCCCATCGGCTTGGCGTAGACGGTGGCAACATGGGCGCGGGGCATATGCTGGCGCACGACCTCAAGGGTGCGGCCGGTATCCACAAGGTCATCAACGATGAGCACGCCCGCGCCATCGCCGATGATCGACATATCGGGCGATTTGATCACGACAGGGGCGGTCTGGGCCTGATGGTTGTAGGATTTGACGCTGATCGTATCGACGGTGCGAATGTCCAATTCGCGTGCGACGATCATCGCGGGGGCCATGCCGCCCCGCGTGATGGCCACCACTGCGCGCCACCCACCTTCGGGGGCCTCGCTCTGGAGCCGCCATGCAAGCGCACGGGCATCGCGGTGCAACTGGTCCCAGCTTACGTGAAAGCCTTTTTCATGGGGGAGGCGGTCCATCATGGTGTTACCTGCTCAAGAGAAGTTTCAGCCCGAGCGCGCCCAGCAATAGGGCCGCCGCGCGGTCGATGATCGGTTTCGCGCCCAGATAGGCGCGGCGCGCCGCAGCGCCGCTGAGAAGCGTGGCAAAGCCTGCGTAAAATAGCCATTCGACCAGCATGTGATTAACAGTGATCAGGGCGATTTCCGAAGCTGTAAGGCCCTTGGGAAAGATCACCACAAGCACAGAGGCCGCGAACAGCACCGATTTGGGATTACCGAGGTTGATCAGCACCCCGTCAAGAAAGGCCTGCCCGCGCGGTTTGCGTGGGCCTTCATTCACGGGCTGGCGCGCGGCACGCCACGTGGTCCACGCGATATAGAGCAGATAGGCCGCGCCCGCGATTTTGAGCGTGATATATGCCCAAGGAAAGAGGGTAAAAAGCGCCTCTAGCCCCAAGAGCGCCGCCAGTGTCCAGAGTGCCGCGACAAGGCCAAGGCCCAGGCCCGCCGCTATACCCGCCGCGCGCCCATCGGCAAGGGCGGTGCGCAGGGCAAAGAGCAGGGCGGGACCGGGGCTGAGAATGGCGGCGGCCAGAACCGCGTTGAAAGCCAAAAGATCGAGCGCGGTCATGTACGAACCTCTCAGGTGGCGTCGATATCGGGGGCGTCTACGGCCTTCATGCCAACGATGTGATAGCCCGCATCAACATGCAGCGTCTCGCCGGTCACGCCAGAGCCAAGATCGCTGAGCAGGTAGAGTGCGGAGCGGCCGACGTCGTCGATGGTCACATTGCGGCGCAGCGGCGAGTTCAATTCGTTCCATTTCAGGATATAGCGGAAATCGCCGATGCCTGAGGCAGCGAGCGTCTTGATTGGCCCCGCGCTGATGGCGTTGACGCGGATGCCGTCCTTGCCCAGATCCTCGGCCATGTATTTGACCGACGCCTCGAGCGCGGCCTTGGCCACGCCCATCACGTTGTAATGCGGCATGACCTGTTCGGCCCCGTAATAGGTAAGGGTGAGGGCCGATCCGCCCTCGCCCATCATCTTTTCCGCGCGCTGCATCACGGCGGTAAAGGAATAGACCGAGATATCCATCGTCATCAGGAAATTGTCGCGGCTGGTGTCAACGTAGCGCCCGCGCAATTCGTTCTTGTCGGAAAAGCCGATGGCGTGAACAACAAAGTCGAGGCTGTCCCAATGGGTGCCCAGATCGACAAAGAGCTGATCGACAGAGGCCATATTGCCGACATCGCAGGGCAATACGATGGTCGAACCCAGCTCAGCCGCCAGCGGATCAACCCGCTTTTTCAGAGCATCGCCCTGATAACTGAACGCCAGTTCCGCCCCCGCATTGGCGCAGGCGCGGGCAATGCCCCAGGCGATTGATTTGTCATTGGCGAGCCCCATGATGAGCCCGCGTTTTCCCGCCATCAGATTGTTCGACATTCCCAGCCCCCGACCATCAGATTTTTCTGACCTTTAGGCGATTGGGGGGATTGCATCAAGGGCTGGTCATTTTTGCTGGCGCGGTGTCAAATGCCGTTGGGAACACTAGTTTGACACATATGGAAACATATGCGCGAGAATTCGCAGACAGGAATAAGAGATCTCATGGAACGCGACGGACACTTTGCAGGCGACGACCCCTTTGAGATTGCCAGAGGCTGGTTGGCCGAGGCAGAGAAATCAGAACCGAACGACCCCAATGCTGTGGCGCTATCCACGGTTGATGCCGACGGGTTGCCGAATGTGCGGATGGTGTTGCTCAAGGAGATTTCCGACGACGGGTTTGTGTTTTACACCAACTACAACAGCGCCAAGGGGCGGGAACTCGCGGCCAACCCCAAGGCGGCGATGGTGCTGCATTGGAAATCCTTGCGCCGTCAGGTCCGCATTCGTGGTATGGTGAGTCGGGAGGAGGGTGAGGGTGCGGATGCGTATTATGCGTCGCGCTCGCTGAAGAGTCGGCTTGGTGCTTGGGCGTCGGAACAGTCGCAGCCGCTCGACAGCCGGACGACCTTGATGGCGAAAGTCGCGAAGATCACCGCGCAGAAAGGACCGAATCCGCCGCGCCCGCCGTTTTGGGGCGGTTTCAAGATCACGCCGGTCGAAATCGAATTCTGGGCGGATGGGGCGTTTCGCCTGCATGATCGGTTTGTCTGGCGGCGCTCGGACATAGGGGAAAGCTGGAAAATTCAACGACTGAACCCGTGAATTTCACGTTGCGTGAAATGCAATGCATTGAAGTTATTGATTATTAACCACTTGCAAGCGGGGGTGAATATAACGCAAGTGTAATGCAGTCTTGGGGATGAAGGCTGTTAGGTAGGAAAAAGTGACGACACAGGATGATGATATTCGCAGAATAAAGGGGCGTGTTAAGTGGTTTGACCCTGTTAAAGGGTTTGGGTTTGTAATTGCCGATGAAGGCGGCCCGGATATTTTGCTTCATGCCAATGTTCTTAGGAACTTTGGGCAGAGTTCGGTTGCGGATCGCGCCGGGGTGGAATTGGATGTTCAGCAGACCGAGCGCGGTCGGCAAGCCGTGGCGGTGCATACGATTTCACCGCCCGATGATCTTGAACATACAGGGCTTGCTGATCTCGATGAGATTGATCCCGAGATCATTCGCAATGCTCCGTTGCAACCCGCGCGCGTGAAATGGTTCGACAAAGGCAAAGGATTTGGCTTTGCCAATACCTTTGGTCGCGACGAAGATGTTTTCGTGCATATCGAGGTTTTGCGCCGCTCTGGTCTTGCGGATGTTCAGCCCGGTGAGGCGCTGGCAATCCGCGTGATTGATGGTAAAAGGGGGCGGATGGCAACCGAGGTATGTGGATGGGAAACGGCGGTAAAATTGTCCGATTGATAGCGGCGGTTGCGCTTGCCGGTTTGGCGAGCACAGCAGCGGCCGAGACCTGCCCTGAGGATGTGGTGATGTTGCGCAGTGATGCCGGCAGCGCCCGCTTCAGTGTGGAGGTTGCCGATGACAAGGCGGAGCGTGCCCAGGGCCTGATGAATCGCGAGAGTATGGCGATGAGCGCGGGCATGCTCTTTGTCTATCCCGAACCGCAACCGGTCGGCTTTTGGATGAAGAACACTTTGATTCCGCTCGACATGATTTTCATGGACGAGACTGGCACCGTGAAAAAAGTGCATCACGAAGCACAGCCCTTGGACGAGTCGCCGATTTTTGGGGGCCAGGACATTCTGGCAGTGTTGGAAATCAATGGTGGGCTGGCGCGAAAAATCGGGATTTCCGAGGGCTGGACCATGCGACACGCCGCGATTGATCAGAGCAAGGCCGCTTGGCCCTGCTCTGAAGGCCAATAAAGCAGCGCGAGGCCTGTTTTTGGCTTTTCAAGCCCAGTAATCCTCAGTATGCAGGCGCACGGTCCGGGGCGTAGCGCAGTTTGGTAGCGCACCTGTTTTGGGAACAGGGGGTCGTAGGTTCGAATCCTATCGCCCCGACCATTTTACCCACAAGTGCACAACAAAGACCCTCTGGGGTCTGTGCCTTTGGGTGCGCGCGCCGCATTTTTCGACAAACGCCCGGCGTGCCAAACTTCAACCTCTTTTGCAGCTATGCCCGGCAAATGTGCCGGAAATAACGGCTTCTTTGCGGGGGCGCCTGTGGATGAATCATGTGCGCGTCCGGGGGGGCGTGACCTGAGACATAGTCAAACGATTTTTCTGCCAAAATCCGAAAAGTTTTCGTTGACCGCCTATGGCAATATACGTCAGTTTGTGTGGGCGGGCAGCAAGGCCACAACATATAGTGGCTCGCCCCGGCAGGGACATGACACCAACACTCAGGACGACGAGATAGCGACCACTCCGCACGGCATGGCCAGAGGGCGTTTCAGGGCGCCAAACCGCCAGCGTTCAAGGTTGAAACGACCGACTCACATCAGGCGAGACGCCTGAAAATCACACGGGGCCAAAGGCCTGAAAAACGATTGCGATGGGGCAGAAGACATGAAGATCGAAAGAAAATTCACCACCGCCGGACAAGACGCCTATGCAGCGCTTGAGTTCGTGACCACGAGTTCCGAAATCCGCAATCCGGATGGCACAACGGTGTTCCGACTGGATGACATCGAGGTGCCCCGCGGCTGGAGCCAAGTTGCAAGCGACGTGATCGCGCAAAAATATTTCCGCAAGGCGGGCATTCCGAACCGCATCGAAAAGGTCAAGGAAGAGGGTGTGCCCGAGTTCCTGTGGCGGTCCGTTCCGGCATCGGACAATGACGGTTTTGGCGGCGAAACCAGCGCCAAGCAGGTGTTTGACCGGCTGGCGGGTGCCTGGTGCTATTGGGGCTGGAAGGGTGGCTATTTCACCAAAGAGGCCGATGCCCGCGCCTATTTCGACGAGATGTGCTATATGCTGGCGCGCCAGATGGCTGCGCCCAATAGCCCGCAGTGGTTCAACACGGGCCTGCATTGGGCTTACGGCATCGACGGGCCGAGCCAAGGGCACTACTACGTTGATTTCCAAACCGGCGAGCTGACCAAATCCACCTCGGCCTATGAGCATCCGCAGCCGCATGCCTGCTTTATCCAGTCGGTCAAAGACGATCTGGTGGGTGATGGCGGCATCATGGACCTTTGGGTGCGTGAAGCGCGGCTGTTCAAATACGGCTCTGGCACCGGCACCAATTTCAGCAGCTTGCGCGCCGAGGGCGAAAAGCTGTCGGGTGGTGGCAAGTCGTCTGGCCTTATGGGGTTCTTGAAAATCGGTGACCGTGCGGCGGGGGCGATCAAATCGGGCGGCACCACGCGGCGCGCGGCCAAGATGGTGATCTGTGACGCCGATCACCCCGATATTCAGGAATTCATCAACTGGAAGGTCAAGGAAGAGCAGAAGGTTGCCAGCATCGTGGCCGGCTCCAAGATGCACGAGCAGAAGCTAAACCAGATCTTTGCTGCGATCCGCGCTTGGGATGGGAGCTCTGAGGATGCGGTTGATCCCAAGAAGAACGAGCAGCTGAAAGCGGCCATTCGTGGTGCCAAGCAGGTGCAAATCCCCGAGACCTATGTCAAGCGGGTGCTGGACTATGCCAAGCAAGGCTATGAGAGCATTGAATTCCCGACCTATGACACGGATTGGGATTCAGAGGCCTATGCCAGCGTGTCGGGCCAGAATTCCAACAATTCGATCCGCGTCACCGATGCGTTTCTCAAGGCGGTCAAGGATGATGCCGATTGGGCGCTGATCAACCGCACCGATGGGTCGGTTGCCAAGACGATCAAGGCGCGCGATCTGTGGGAAGATGTGGGCCACGCGGCCTGGGCCTGTGCCGATCCGGGTATTCAGTATCACGACACCGTCAACGCCTGGCACACCTGTCCGGAGGATGGCGAAATCCGGGGCTCCAACCCCTGTTCGGAATATATGTTCCTCGATGACACGGCCTGTAACCTTGCGTCGATGAACCTGTTGAAGTTCTTCGGGGACGGCAAGTTTGATGCTGACGCCTATATGCACGCCACGCGCCTCTGGACCGTGACGCTGGAAATCTCGGTGACGATGGCGCAGTTCCCGTCCAAGGAAATCGCGCAACTCAGCTATGAGTTCCGCACGCTGGGTCTGGGCTATGCCAATATCGGCGGTTTGCTGATGAACATGGGCTTTGGCTATGACAGCGACGAGGGCCGCGCGCTGTGTGGGGCGCTGACCGCGATCATGACCGGCGTGGCCTATGCCACAAGTGCCGAGATGGCCGGAGAGTTGGGGGCCTTTGCGGGCTACAAGCGCAATGCCAAGCATATGCTGCGCGTGATCCGCAACCACCGCAACGCCGCCTATGGTGCAACCGAGGGGTATGAAGGGCTGGCGGTGAAACCCGTGCCGCTCGACCACAAGAATTGCCCGGATGCGCGGCTCGTTGATCTGGCGATGGCATCTTGGGACGAGGCGCTGAAGCTGGGCGAAAAGCACGGCTACCGCAATGCGCAGACTTCGGTCATCGCGCCCACGGGCACCATCGGACTTGTGATGGATTGCGATACCACCGGGATCGAGCCTGATTTCGCGCTGGTCAAGTTCAAGAAACTGGCGGGCGGTGGCTATTTCAAGATCATCAACCAGTCGGTGCCTGCCGCCTTGGAAAAGCTGGGCTATGGTCCGGCGCAGATCGAGGAAATCGTAAGCTATGCGGTGGGCCATGGCACCATCGGCAATGCGCCGGGGATCAACCACACGTCGTTGATTGGCCACGGCTTTGGCCCCAATGAATTGGCCAAGGTGGATGCCGCGCTCGGCTCTGCCTTTGACATCCGGTTCGTGTTCAACCAGTGGACGCTGGGCGCGGAATTCTGCACCAATGTTCTGGGCATTCCGACGGAAAAGCTGAACGATCCGACGTTCGATATTCTGGCGCATCTGGGGTATTCCAAGCGCGATGTGGAATTGGCCAACGACCATGTGTGCGGCACGATGACATTGGAGGGCGCGCCCTATCTCAAGACAGATCATTACCACGTCTTTGACTGCGCCAACCCCTGCGGCAAGAAGGGCAAGCGCTATCTTGGGGTCGAGAGCCATATCACCATGATGGCGGCGGCGCAGTCGTTTATCTCGGGGGCGATTTCCAAGACCATCAACATGGCCAATGACGCCACGATCGAGGATTGTCAGAAAGCCTATGAATTGTCGTGGTCGCTGGGCGTCAAGGCGAATGCGCTCTACCGCGATGGATCGAAGCTGAGCCAGCCGCTGGCAGCGAGCCTCGTTGAGGATGATGACGAGGCCGCCGAAATCCTCGAATCCGGCACGCCGCAGCAAAAGGCGCAGGTGCTGGCCGAGAAGATTGTCGAAAAGGTGATCATCAAGGAAATCCAGAAATCGCACCGCGAAAAGCTGCCGGAGCGGCGCAAGGGCTACACGCAAAAGGCCATTGTCGGCGGTCACAAGGTTTACTTGCGCACCGGCGAGTATGAAGATGGCAAGCTGGGTGAAATCTTTATCGACATGCACAAGGAAGGTGCAGGGTTCCGGGCGATGATGAACAATTTCGCCATCGCCGTGTCGGTTGGCCTGCAATACGGTGTGCCGCTGGAGGAATTCGTTGATGCCTTCACCTTCACCAAGTTCGAGCCGGCAGGCATGGTGCAGGGCAATGACAGCATTAAGAACGCCACCTCGATCCTTGACTATATCTTCCGCGAATTGGCGGTAAGCTATCTGGATCGCACCGATCTGGCGCATGTCAAACCCTCGGGCGCGTCCTTTGACGATCTGGGGCGCGGCGAAGAGGAAGGCGTGCGCAATGTCTCGGAGATGAGCGAGGCGGCGGCAAGCCGGTCGTTGGAAGTGCTGCGGCAGATCAGTTCGACCGGCTATCTGCGCAAGCGTCTGCCGCAAGAGTTGGTGGTGTTCCAAGGCGGTCAGACCATGGCGCGCGCCTCTGGCGACGGGATGGATGCGATGAGCATGCTGGCCAGACTGGTGCCCGAAACGGCCACGTCAACGATGGCGGCGTCGATGACCACGACCACGGCGGTTGCCTCTGGCTCGGTCAGCATGGATGCCCGCACCAAGGCGCGGCTTCAGGGCTACGAAGGTGAGGCCTGCGGCGATTGCGGCAACTACACGCTGGTGCGCAACGGCACCTGCATGAAGTGCAACACCTGTGGTGCGACGAGCGGGTGTAGCTGAGGAGATTGAGACACGGGGCGGGTGCGCTCGCCCCGGACGCGGATCGGAAGCAGGCAACAACCATAGTCGGGCAGTGAATGACACCCGGTTCGCGAGACTCGAGGGGGCCTAGTGCCCCCTCTTTTTCTGTCTAACGTGTGTCGCGCCCGATCAAAAACCGTCCCGCGCTTGACCCGGGGCCTCTCCGACGCAGAGCAGATGCCCCGGCTTGAGGCCGGGGCGATGTGAATTTTATCGGATGAAACATGCAGGCACCCTGTTCGGGGGGTCAGTGACCCATCTTGGAATGATCCACGCCATCGGTCGGATCGACCATGAATTCGACCTCAACCGGGCCCATTTGCTCGAAAAGGAAGGTCGCGGGCACCATATCACCTTCTTTGAGTGGGGCGGTCAGGCCCATGAGCATCACATGCATGCCACCCGGCTCCAGCACCACGGTTTCGCCTGCGGGGATGTCAATCCCGGCAATCGGCTGCATCCGCGCCACCCCGTCGCTGCCATGTTCGGTGGTGTGCAGGGAGGTTACTTTGGCGGCGGCGGTGTCGATGCCAATCAGGCGAATCGTGGTCTCGCCCTCATTGCTGATGGCCATATAGGCCGCCGCTGATCTGGCCCCGGCGAAGGGCTCGTTGATATGGGGGTGGATGATCTCGATCGCGTCTTTCTTGACGCTATGGGCTTGGGCCGCGCCGCAAAGCGACAATGTCGCCAGAAGGGCCAAGGCAAGCTGTTTCATGACTGTCCTCATGTGTCTGTCGGGTGGCAGGGGCGTGCCCCTGGTGGGCAACGATGGCCGATGTATAGGAGGGACGGCGAGAGGCGTCCATGCGGCTGATCCCCGCAAGAAAAAGGGGCGCTCGAGAGCCCCCCTTGATCCGCCTGTCCTCTGTCCACGAAAGCGAGATCAGAGGATTTTCTGACCGGTCTTTTCCCAATCCGCCATAAAGGTCTTGAGCCCTTGGTCGGTCAGCGGATGCTCTGCCATTTTCTTGATCACGGACGGGGGGGCGGTCATCACGTCTGCGCCGATATGAGCGGCCTGAAAGGCGTGATTGACGGTGCGGATCGAGGCCGCAAGGATCTGGGTTTCGAATCCGTAGTTGTCATAGATCGTGCGGATATCGGCGATCAATTCCATCCCGTCGAGGTTGATGTCATCCAGCCGCCCAATGAAGGGCGAAATGAACGTGGCCCCCGCCTTGGCCGCCAAAAGTGCCTGATTGGCGGAAAAGCAAAGCGTCACATTGACCATATGCCCCTCGCCCGAGAGCACCTTGCACGCCTTGAGGCCATCCCATGTGAGCGGCACCTTGACGGCGATATTGCCTGCGATGGCCGCAAGTTTGCGCCCCTCGGCGATCATCTCGTCTGCGGTGAGCGCCACAACCTCGGCGCTGACCGGGCCATCGACCATTTCGGCAATCTCTTTGGTGACTTCGAGAATGTCGCGCCCGGATTTCAGGATGAGCGACGGGTTGGTGGTGACGCCGTCCACCATGCCAAGGTCATTGAGTTCGGCGATTTGATCGGTTTCGGCGGTATCGACAAAGAATTTCATGGGGTGGCCCTCTGTGGCGGGTTGGGTTTGCTTGGCGAAGCGTTTACCTCATGGGGGCGCAAGCCGAAACCCCTCATGCGACAGGAGCCGCCCGTTGACCCAAGCCTCGCCCGACTTTTACGACGAGGGCGCATTGGTGGCCGTGCTGACCGCGCAGCCCTTGGAGGGGCCGCTGGATTATCTGGCCCCTGAGGGGGGCGTGATGGCCGGGGCCTTTGTCGAGGTGCCGCTGGGCCCGCGCCGGGTACTGGGCGTGGTCTGGGGGCCGGGGCGTGGCGGCTTTGACCTCAAGAAGGCGCGCGGCATTGGCCGTGTGCTCGATGTGGCCCCGATGCGCGTCGAAATGCAAGAGTTTCTGCGCCGGGCGGGCGAGTATACGCTGACGCCGCTGCCAGCGATGCTGCGGCTGGCCACACGCGCACCGGGGCTGAGCGATCCGCCTTCGATGCAAAAGATTTACCGTCTGGGCGACACAGAGCCTGCGCGCCTGACCGATGCCCGCGCGCGGGTGCTGGAGGTGCTGCGCGATCATGGTGGGCTTGGGTTCACGCTCAGAGAGGTGAGTGATCTGGCGGGGGTGACATCCTCGGTCGTCAAGGGGTTGGTGGCGCAAGGGGCTGTGCTCGAGGAAGACACACCACGCGATACCCCCTTTGTCCCGCTTGATCCTGACCTGCCCGCCAAGGCGCTGACCGAGGATCAGGCGGCGGCGGCGGCGCGATTGCGCACGGGGTTGCAGACAGGCAGCTATGGCACGACACTTTTGCGCGGTGTGACCGGATCGGGCAAGACGGAAGTGTATCTGGAGGCGGTGGCCGAGGCGCTGCGCCAAGGGGGGCAAGCGCTGGTACTCTTGCCCGAGATTGCGCTGACAGCGGAGTTTCTGACGCGGGTCGAGGTGCGGTTTGGCACGCGCCCGGCAGAATGGCATTCCGGCGTTACCATGACCGAGCGGCGGCGGGTGTGGAAAATGGTCGGGCAGGGGGGCGCCCAGATGGTAGTGGGCGCGCGTTCGGCGCTGTTCTTGCCGTTTCAGAACCTCCGGCTGATCGTGGTCGATGAGGAACACGACACCTCCTATAAGCAAGAGGATGGCGCGCTTTATCATGCGCGCGATATGGCGGTGTTGCGGGCGAGCCTGTGTGGGGCGCGGGTGGTTCTGGCCTCGGCCACGCCAAGCCTTGAAAGCTGGGCCAATGCAGAGGCCGGGAAATATGAGCGGCTTGATCTGGATGCCCGGTTCGGCGTGGCGGTGATGCCGGAGCTGGCGGCGATCGACATGCGGGCGGAAACGCTGCCGTCAAACCGCTGGATTTCGCCCACATTGCAGGCGGCGGTCAATGCGCGGGTGGCGGCGGGAGAGCAAGCGCTTTTGTTCCTCAACCGGCGCGGCTATGCGCCGACGACGATCTGCCGTGCCTGCGGGCATCAGATCGGATGCGATCACTGCGATGCGCGGATGGTCGAGCATCGGTTCCAAAAGCGGCTGATCTGCCACCAATGTGGCGAGAGTGCCGCCATGCCCGAGGCCTGCCCCGCCTGTGGCGTCGCGGGCAAGCTGGCGGCGGTCGGTCCGGGGGTGGAACGGCTGGCAGAAGAGGCGGCAGCGCTATTCCCACAGGCGCGGATTGCGGTGCTGTCGTCGGATTTGTTTGGTTCTGCGCGGGCCTTGAAAGAGGAGATTGTCGAGATTGCCCAAGGGGCGGCCGACATCATCATCGGCACGCAACTGGTTGCAAAAGGGCATAATTTTCCGCTGCTGACGCTGGTGGGGGTGATTGATTCCGATTTGGGCCTGCAAGGCTCTGACCTGCGCGCCGCCGAGCGGACGTTTCAGTTGATGCGGCAGGTGGCGGGGCGTGCGGGCCGGGCCGAGCGGGCCGGGCGCGCGCTCTTGCAGACGTTTCAGCCCGAGCATCCCGTCATTCGCGCCATTCTGGCCGGCGATGAAGAGGGATTCTGGCGCGCCGAGGCCGAGGGGCGCAGGCAGGCGGGGGTGCCACCCTATGGTCGCATGGCGGGGATCATCCTCAGTTCCCCCGATATGCAGGCGGTGTTCGATCTGGGCGAGGCGCTGGCGCGGCGTGACGGGCCCATTCGGGCGGTGGGGGCGCAGGTCTTTGGCCCGGCACCGGCACCCATTGCCCGTATCCGGGGGCGGCACAGGGTGCGTCTGTTGGTCAAGGCCCCCAAGGGGGCGGCGATACAGGCGGCGGTGTCCGAGTGGATCGCGCAGGTGCGGTTGCCCGCGCAAATGCGCCTGACAGTCGATATTGATCCGCAGAGTTTTTATTGAAGGGGACGATGGTGCGGCCTCTCGCCAAGGCGGCGACTTGGGCGTAAAGGAAAACCATGAGACCACAGTTTCCCTTGGGCAGAGCGCAAGAGCTGCCGTTCTGGCGCAGGCCTGTCACGCTGCTCTTTCTGATGGCTGCCGCGATGCCGGTGGCCTTTGCCACCTGGTCGGCGCTTCTCAATAATTTTGTGATCGAAGTGGCCGGGTTCAACGGCTCTGACATCGGTTGGCTGCATACGGTTCGGGAAATCCCCGGATTTCTGGCGATTGGCGTGATCGCGCTGATCATGTTCATGCATGAACAGGTGCTCGCGCTGGTGTCGTTGCTTCTTTTGGGGGTGGCGACCGCGATGACCGCCAATTTCCCAAGTCTGGGTGGAATTCTTGCGATCACCATGCTCAGCTCTATCGGGTTTCACTATTTCGAGACGGTGAACCAATCTCTGCAATTGCAATGGCTGGACAAGCTGCGCGCGCCGCAGATGCTGGGCTGGCTGATGGCGGGGGGATCAGCGGCGACGCTGGTGGCCTATGTTCTGATTGTGCTGACGTGGCAGGCGTTCGATCTGAGCTATAATTTCGTTTACATGGTCTCGGGCGGATTTACGGCGGTGATCGCGGTGTTCTGCCTGATGGCCTATCCCCGGTTCGAGGCCCCCAATCCGCAACTCAAAAAGATGGTGCTGCGGCGGCGCTATTGGCTCTATTATGCGTTGCAATTCATGGCGGGCGCGCGGCGGCAGATTTTCATCGTCTTTGCGGGCTTCATGATGGTCGAGAAATTCGGCTTTGAGGTGCATGAGGTGACGGCGCTCTTTCTCATCAATCTGGTGGTCAACATGATTTTCGCACCGCTGATGGGCAAGGCCGTGTTTCATTTTGGCGAGCGGCGCACGCTTATGTTTGAATATGCCGGGTTGGCGATTGTGTTTCTGGCCTATGGTGGCATCTATTTCTTTGGTTGGGGCGTGGTGCTGGCGGCGACGCTCTATGTGATCGACCATATCCTGTTTTCGCTGGCTTTGGCGCTCAAGACCTATTTCCAGAAGATCGCCGATCCCGGTGATATTGCGCCCACCGCGGCCGTGGCCTTTACCATTAACCATATCGCGGCGGTGTTTCTGCCTGCGGCGCTGGGCTATCTGTGGCTGGTGTCGCCTGCGGCGGTGTTTTTTGGGGCGGCGGGTATGGCGGGGATTTCCTTTGGCCTTGCGCTGTTGATCCCGCGCCATCCGGAGCCGGGCAATGAGACGATCTTTGCCCGGTTTCTGCCCGCCCCCGCCGAATGATCCTGATCCTCTGAAAAGGAAAATGCATGCCGACCTATACCGCCCTCACGACCCTGCCCGGACGCGCCAATGCCGAGGCCCTAGCCGAAGCGTTGGAACATCTGGAGCCGGAACCAACCGGAGTCGGATCGTTCGAGATGGAGGATGGATCGGGCCTGTGGGAAATCGGTGCCTATTTCGAGATGGCCCCCGATGAGGTGGCGCTGGCGCTTCTGGCCAAGATGCACGGGGCCAAGCCCTTTGTTATTTCTGAACTGCCCGAGGTGGATTGGGTGGCCAAGGTACGCCGGGATTTAACGCCTGTCGTGGCGGGGCGGTTTTTTGTCTTTGGCAGCCATGATGCCGATAAGGTGCCCCAGGATTGCGAGCCGCTGTTGATCGAAGCGGCGATGGCCTTTGGCACCGGGCATCATGGCACGACGCAGGGCTGTCTCAAGGCGCTGGATCGTTTGGCGCATACCGGCTTTGTTGGGCGGTCGGTGCTTGATCTGGGATGCGGCACGGCGGTGCTTGCGATGGCGGCAGCACGGATCTGGCCCGGTGTGATGCTGGCCAGCGATATCGATGCGGTGGCGGTTGAAGTGGCGAACGCCAATGTCACGGCCAATGCGCTAGAGGGGCGGGTGGAGTGTATCGAAGCCGAAGGGCTGGAGCATCCGCGCCTGAGTACTGCGGCGCCTTATGATCTGGTTTTTGCCAATATCCTGAAAGGGCCGTTAATCCTGCTGGCACCGGGGATCACGGCGGCGCTGACGCCGGGGGGTAAGGTGATTCTCTCGGGTATTTTGAACGAGCAAGCGGATGAGGTGCGCGACGTTTATTGCGCGCTTGGAAACAGTCTTGAGCATCGCGAAGAGATTGGTGACTGGACCACGTTGACCCTATCTAAAAGTCTATAAAAATGCGTCAGGATTGGGGCTGGCCGGCGCGGTTGCCTTGGTTTTGCCACAATTTGGACCTAGCTTTTCCTCATCGCGGTGGGGGTCGTGATAATGGGATGTCTCGATATGAGTGACGCATTTCAGGGGTTCGACTCGCGCCTCAAGGCGATTGGCCGCAAGCGCACGCGATTGGCGCAGGGCTATGTCAGCAAAGTCGGCAAAGACGGTCTGATCATTTTCCGCCCCAAGCGGCGCAAGAGCGGTCTTCCCCTGCGCGGTCTTTTCTATCTCGCGCTCGGTTTTACCTTTTTCAAGGCGGTGATCATCGCGCATTTGGGCGCGCCGCTCTATGGTGATCGGCTGGCGCAATTGGCGCAAGGCAGCATTGTGGAACAGGCGGGCGCTGTTGTGATGCAGACTGATCCGGTCAGTGAACTGCTTTCGACCTATATTCGGCCGATCCTGCGCTGACCGCAGGCGATGTGGATATAAAACCCGCGCGGTTGGTACCGGCGCGGGTTTTTCATGTGATCTGAGACAGTGATCAGATCTGGCGTGCCACCAGATCAATGTCGCCACGGCTCAGGCCGATGTCGTCAAGTTCGCGATCCGAGAGGCGCGACAGGGCGGCGCGGGTGGCGCGACGTTCGTTCCATGCGGCAAGAACCGAGAAGGCGCGAGCGAAGATTGCGCCGAAACCGGCGTGAGAAGCGTGTGAGCGGGTACTATCAAGAGCGGCCATGATTTTATTCCTAGTGAATGAGGGGACAGAGCATGTCTGTTTCTGAGCCGCAGGTAATCCCCACCTATCGTTCTCGCAAGGCGAGTTTATTGCATAGTTCTTATGCGTTTTATGCATGGGTATAACAAGGCGTAACCACATTGTTTTTAAATGCTTTTATATTTCACCGCATATGCGTGCCACCCCAAAACGCGACATTTCTGCAACGCAGCGATGGGAAAACGGGCAGTTTATGAACGCGCATTCTGCTTGGTGCTTGTTCTCGTTTCGTGCTATTGCTGAAAAAAATCATAACGGGCAGGGCAGTGAGATGCGGGTATTGGGCATTGATCCGGGGTTGCGCAACCTCGGTTGGGGCGTGATTGAGGTGTCGGGCAGCAGGCTAAGCCATGTGGCCAATGGCATCTGTCATTCGAGCGGCCCTGATCTCGCGGCGCGGCTCTTGTCGCTCTATGAGCAGCTCACCGATATTCTGCACCGGTTTGATCCGCAGGCGGCGGCGGTCGAGCAGACCTTTGTCAACAAGGATGGGGCGGGGACGCTGAAACTGGGACAGGCGCGGGGCATTGCCTTGCTCGTGCCTGCGCAATACGGGCTGACGGTGGGGGAATATTCGCCCAACACGGTCAAGAAAACGGTGGTGGGCGTGGGCCATGCCGCCAAGGAACAGGTGGCGCATATGGTCAAGGTGCAATTGCCGGGCGTGGTGCTGGCCGGGCCGGACGCGGCGGATGCGCTGGCGATTGCGATCTGTCATGCGCATCACGCGCGGTCCTCTGACATGCTGGCGCGGGCGGTGGCGAGGGCCAGCGCATGATCGGGCGTGTCGCCGGACGGATTGATTATCGCGGAACCGATCATGTGCTGATCGACGTGCGCGGGGTCGGCTATCTGGTCTATTGTTCCGAGCGGACGCTGTCGGCGCTGCCGGGTGTGGGCGGCATGGCCGCGCTCTATACGGATTTGCTGGTGCGCGAAGACCTCTTGCAGCTTTTCGGCTTTCCCACGCTGGTGGAAAAGGAATGGCACCGCCTGCTGATGAGCGTGCAGGGCGTGGGGGCCAAGGCCTCGCTTGCCATTCTTGGGGCGCTTGGACCGGATGGCGTGGGCCGGGCGATTGCGATTGGGGATTGGAATTCCGTAACGGCGGCCAAGGGCATCGGGGCCAAGACCGCGCAGCGCGTGGTCAACGAGTTGAAGGACAAGGCCCCGCTGGTGATGGCGATGGGCGCGGCCCCGGCCCCTATGCCCGCAGCACTGGACACAGACGAGGTGATCGAGACTGCATCTGTGCCCACACCCCCGGTGCCCCCCAGCCCCGGCGCACAGGCCGAGGCGCTGTCGGCGCTGACCAATCTGGGCTATTCCCCCGGCGAGGCGGCGGGTGCCGTGGCGCAGGTGGCGGGCGAGACGCCCGAGGCCACCACAGCGGAGTTAATCCGCGCCGCGTTGCGGCGGCTGGCACCGAAAGGGTAAAGCATGACTGAGCCAGACCCGACCCTGCGCGGCGCAGCTTTGCCAGAGGATCAGGACCGCAGCCTGCGGCCCCAAGCCCTGTCGGAATTCATCGGGCAGCGCGAGGCGCGGGCCAATCTGGCGGTGTTCATCCAATCCGCCCGGCAGCGTGGCGATGCGATGGATCACACGCTCTTTCACGGCCCCCCCGGTCTGGGCAAGACGACGCTGGCGCAGATCATGGCGCGGGAGTTGGGCGTGGGGTTTCGCATGACCTCTGGCCCGGTGCTGGCCAAGGCGGGCGACCTTGCGGCGATCCTCACCAATCTGGAGCGCAATGATGTGCTCTTTATCGACGAAATCCACCGGCTTAACCCGGCGGTGGAAGAGGTGCTCTATCCCGCGATGGAGGATTTCGAACTGGATCTGGTCATTGGCGAGGGGCCAGCGGCGCGCACCGTGCGGATCGAGTTGCAGCCCTTCACGCTGGTGGGGGCGACCACGCGGTTGGGGCTTTTGACCACGCCTCTGCGCGACCGCTTTGGCATTCCCACGCGGTTGCAATTCTATGAGATCGACGAGTTGCACGAGATCGTGACGCGCAACGCAAAGCTCTTGAACATCCCCACCGATCCTGATGGCGCGCGCGAAATTGCCCGCCGCGCGCGCGGCACCCCGCGTATTGCTGGGCGTTTGCTGCGCCGCGTGGTGGATTTTGCCGTGGTGGAAGGGGGCGGCAAGATCAGCCGCGCGCTGGCCGATAGTTCGCTCACCCGGCTGGGAGTGGATCATCTGGGGCTGGATGGCGCCGACCGGCGCTATCTGCGCCTGATTGCCGAGGCCTATCAGGGCGGGCCAGTTGGGATCGAAACCATCAGTGCGGCGCTGAGTGAGAGCCGCGATGCGCTGGAAGAGGTGATCGAGCCTTTTCTCTTGCAACAGGGCCTGATCCAACGCACCCCGCGCGGCCGGATGCTGGCGCAGGGCGGCTGGGCGCATCTGGGGCTGGCAGCACCGGGGCCCAAGGGGCAGAGTGATCTTTTCGGCAAGTGACGCGTCGGGGACGGGCGTTGAAGGTGAGTATTTTCACCAAGAAGAATGCTAGGTTTGCGAGAAGCAACTTGGCTTGATACATGGGCGCAAAATTCGGAGACCTGCCCATGACCGACACCCTGACCCCCGACGAGATCGCAGCGCTGTTTACGCGTGCGGATGGGGAATTTCTGTTTGCCCGCTGGGGGCGGCCCATTGTGCCGGTGGTGTTCGGCACGGATGACGCGACACTGAGCGTTGTCAAGGGCGCGGTCGAGGCGGTGGTGGCCTTGGCCGGGCATCAGATGGCCGAGACCGACCCGGAACTGGGCGCGAACCTCATGCTTTTTTTCTTTCGTGACTGGCAGGAATTGCCGGAGGTGCCGGGGCTGGATCGGCTGATCCCGGATCTTGGCCCGCTGGTGGCAAAGCTGGAGGGGGTGGAGGCCAATCAGTACCGGATTTTCCGTTTTGACGAGCGGGGCGCGATCCGGGCCTGTTTCGTCTTTCTGAGGATGGACGCACATCTGAGTGCGGTTCCCGCCGAAACTTTGGCGCTGAGTCAGATCGTGCAGAGCGTGTTGCTATGGTCTGATGCCGCGTTTCAGGATCGCTCGGCTCTGGCGGCCCTGCCGGGGGGCGCTGTGGTGTTGCGGCCCGAGATTGGGGCGCTGATCCGGGCCAGTTATGATCCCGTCCTGCCTATGGTCAGCCAAGACCCAAGCCACGCGCTGCGGTTGGCGGCCCGGACTGGGCAGAGCGGCGCGCACTGAGCTTGCAAAGCGCAGCGGCGGGACGGAAACGTCTTGACCGAATCTGCCGGATTGGCCTTAGTGCCTCATTATCTGGGGGAATGTTTAATGAGGAACGCTATTGGTGGGGTGGTGTTGCTTCTGGCTGGGGTTTTGGCCGGGCATTCTCAGGCGCAGGGCTGTGGCGGCAGCTATGTGGTGCAACGTGGCGATAGCCTGACACTGATCGCAGCCAGTTTTTATCAGGATGCGGGCAAATGGACCGCGATCCACTCTGCCAACATTGATCAGATCGGCGAAGACCCCAACAACCTGCGGGCGGGTATGCAGTTGCGGCTGCGCTGTATTGACGGCAGGCCAACGGGTCTGGAGGGCGGTACGACCGCGCCAGTTTTGCCGCTTGCCGCCGCTGCGCCGCTGGTTGTAGCCCCCGGCAATGCCGCCACCCGGCGCAAGATCAATATCCTGACAGGGGGCGATTTCTGGCCCTTCACCGACAGGGCCGCGCCGAATGGTGGGATGCTGGCCGAGGTGGTGCAGGCGGCGATGCAGTCGGCCAATCCGACGCAGGGTTTTGCCATCCACTGGGTTGATGACTGGGCGGCGCATCAAGAGCCGCTCTTGTCCAATGCGCTGTTGGATATCGGGTTTCCGTGGCTCAAACCGGAGTGCGCCAATGACCCCGAGAGCTATGGCTGTGCCAATCTGCTCTACTCCGGGTCGATGTTTGAAGTGCTGATGCTGCTCTTTGTCGACAAGTCGCGCCCAATGGCCTTTCAATCGGACGCGGATATGAAGGGCAAGACCCTGTGTCGGCCTGCGGGCTATCCCACCTTCATGTTGGATCAACGCGGACGGAACTGGCTCAAGAACGGGGTGATCACGTTGAAGACGCCCCAATCGCCCGGCGACTGCCTGCGGCTCTTGGTCGAGGGCGAGGTCGACGGCGTTGTGCTTAACGAGTTTCTGGGACGGGGTAAGATCAAGGACATGGGTCTGGGCGATCGTGTTGCCGTGGCCGAAGGTAAGCCGATTTCGATCGAGGGCATGCATATGGTGGTGCATCGGTCGCATCCCGATGGGCCAGCATTTCTGGCGGTGTTCGAGCGGGGTCTGGCCGATATTCGCGCGAACGGACGCTATCAAAGCATTATCGAGGCGCATATGAGCCGCGTCTGGGCGGGGTTCTGAAGTGATGCGGGGCGGGATCGCAGCCGCAATTCTGGGGATTGGTCTGATGCTGCCGCAGGGTGCGCGCGCGCTCTGCGATGTGACCTACCGGGTGCAGCCCGGCGATACGCTGGCCAAGGTGGCCGAGACGCATTACGACGACGCCGAGGAATGGACACTGATTTACTACGCCAATCAGTCCGTGCTTGCGGGGCAGGGGCAAACGCTGATTGCGGGGAGCGACCTCTATCTTCCGTGCCCGGCAGAGAATCCGGTGCCAGATGCCACGCCGCTGCGGCAAAGCGGGGCGGAGCTGACATTGCTCACCGCCGGGGGGGATATACCCTTTGCCGATCAGGATTGGCCCGGCGGCGGCATGATCACGGAACTGGTCAATGCCGCGCTGGAACTGAGCCCCTCGCCGGTTCCTTATGAAATCGTGTGGGAACCGGATATCAGCCAGCATCTGGAGCCGCTGCTGGGGAGGAAACGTTATGATGTGGGCTTTCCTTGGATCAAGCCCGACTGCGGCCTGACGCCAGAGGTGACGCTCTGCAAAGAGTTTCACTTTTCCGAGGCCTTGATGGATTTGCCGGTCATGTTGTTCCGGCGCGCCGATAGCGATGTTCGCTACGGTGAGGATGCCGATATTCTTGGCAAGCGGCTCTGCCGTCCGATGGGGCGCTTTACCCATGATCTGGACCGGGCCGACCGGCGCTGGTTGGCGGACGGCAAGATCAGCCTCACCCAGCCCGGTAGCCCCGAGGAATGCTTTGCCCTGTTGATGGCAGGCGCGGTGGATGCCGTCAGTCTTGATGTCTTTGAGGGTGCGGCCAAGATCGTCGCTATGGGGCTGCGCGGGCAGGTGGTGCCGATCGATCAGCCGCTGTCGCGTGAGGCGCTCTATGCGGTGATTTCCAAAACCCATTGGCGCGGCACGACGCATCTTTACCGGCTCAATGCGGGGCTGGCCAAGCTGCGTGAGAGCGGGCGTTATGGCGAGATTGTGCAACGGCATCTCGCGCTGTTTTGGGAAGCGTTGAAATAGACCGCCAGCCTCTGTCCCATGGCCGGCGGGGGATAGTGAGTATTTCAATACAGATGAGACAGGCTCAGAGCCCCTCAAAGGCGCAGAGCGTGTGCACCTCCATGCCCATGTCGGTCAGGCGTTTGTGCCCGCCCAAATCTGGCAGATCGACCACAAAGGTGCAGCCCGTGATAATTCCGCCCAGACGCTCGATGAGGCGAATGCCTGCCGCCGCCGTGCCGCCTGTCGCCAGAAGGTCATCGACCAAAAGCACGCGTTCACCGGGTTGGATGGCGTCATCATGGAGTTCAACCACCGCCTCGCCATATTCGAGCTGATACTCCTCTGAGATCACCGCGCCGGGCAGCTTGCCTTTTTTGCGGATCGGCACAAAACCGACCGAGAGCTGATGCGCGATGGCCCCGCCAAGGATAAAGCCGCGCGCCTCGAGCCCTGAGACCTTGTCGATGGGCTGGCCTGCGTAGGGGTGCAGCATCTGGTCGATGGCCATGCGAAAGCCGCGCGGATCGGCAAAGAGCGTGGTCACATCGCGAAAGAGGATACCGTCATGCGGAAAATCGACGATGGTGCGGATGTAGTCCTGAACGGTCTTGAGGGGCGGCATGGGGTGGCTCCGGCTATGTGCGGCACATGTTGTGGCGCGGGTGTTGCGTAGATGCAAGGGCTCAGTGCGTGATCCGGTAAAGAGCGATGGCCTTGATCCGCGAGGGCGCTGAGGGTGAGGCCCAATGGGAAATGGTGACGATTGGTAAGTTTCTCGATGAGCTAGGCCATGCCCGCGTTATCGGGCATGGCGCGCGCGGGCATCCAGTGAGGGTGACACCCTGCGGGCAAAGAGGGGGGCGGTGGCGATCAGCCGAGCACCCGACCCGCAACCGCATCAAGCCGCGCCAGAACGGTGGGGTCGCGTTTCTCGGGGGCGGTGATCAGAGCGAAATCGAGTGCGCGGTCGCAGCCATGCGGGCAAGGCGCACGGTCTGGGCCGAGGAGAGCGGGCAGGCGGCGGACCATGTCACGCCCCTTGTCGGCATTGCCGGTAAGGGTGGCGATGATGGCGGTGATATCGACCGCGCCGTGATCCGGGTGCCAGCTGTCATAATCGGTGATCATGGCGACAGAGGCGTAGCACAGTTCCGCCTCGCGGGCGAGTTTGGCCTCGGGCATGCCGGTCATGCCGATGACATCGCAGCCGAAGGTTTCGCGGTAGAGTTTTGATTCCGCGAGGGTGGAGAATTGCGGCCCTTCCATGGCCAGATAGGTGCCGCCCCGATGCACGGTGATGCCCGCGTCACGTGCTGCGGTTTCACAGGCGTCCGAGAGGCGGGGGCAGGTGGGATGCGCGACGCTGACATGCGCCACGCAGCCGGGGCCGAAAAAGGATTTCTCGCGCGCGAAGGTGCGGTCGATATACTGATCTATGACAAGAAAGTCGCCCGGTGCCAGATCTTCGCGGAACGAGCCGCAGGCCGAGACCGAGATGACATCCGTGACACCCAGCCGTTTCAGCGCGTCAATATTGGCGCGGTACGGAACAGAAGAGGGGCTGTGCACATGGCCACGTCCATGGCGGGGCAGAAAGGCCATCGGCACCCCATCAAGCGTCCCGGTCAGGATCGCATCAGAGGCCGCGCCCCACGGGGTTTCCACTGCGCGCCATTCGGCCCCTTGCAGCCCGTCGATTTCGTAAAGCCCGGAGCCGCCGATCACTCCGATCATGGTCTGTGTCATGTGCCGCTATCCTGTTTGGTGCCTCTTTCGGCCATGGTTACGACGGTTCGCGGCAAATGAAAATGCCCGCGCGGTCCGTGATCCGCGCGGGCCTGCCCGCCTGTCCTCCTCGGCAGGCGGGCGCGGTGGCGGCGGGCGTCAGCCCAGCATCGCCACGACCTCTTCGGTGGTCCAGACGGCGTTGGCCATGTAGCGGAAGTTGATAAGCGCCGCGAGATAACCGTCGCCTTCGGGCAGCATCGCGGCGGCGGTGGCGTCCTTGATCACGGCCACCTCGAATCCCTGTTCCAACAGTTCGCGCATATGGGCTTCGGTGCACAGATTGGCGGACATGCCCGCGAGGATCACTTGATCAATGCCCTGTTTGCGCAGTTGCAGGGCAATGTCATTATGCTCTGGCCCGTAGAGCTTGTGCGGTGAGGTGACGATGGTCTTGCCGTCATGGATATAGGGTTTGTAAAGATCGAGGAAATCGGCACCGGAGCCTTCGAAGCCTTCCAGTGACAGGGGATCCTTGCGATCGAACATGCCGATGTTGTGCATCAGTTTTTCCAATGCGCCCTCAAATTTCCAGCCGTGATCGGCGGGATAGTAGTAATGCGGCGACACGGCGACCGTGATGCCCGCAGACTTGGCCGCTTTGAACAGGCTTTCGATGTTGGCGACGGTGTTGTTGCGCTCGACGCTGGCACCGACCACACCCCAGGTCACGCCATTTGGGCTGAGAAAATCGTTCTGCGGATCGGTGACGACAAGGGCGACGCGGGAGAGGTCAATTTTCATATCGCTGGGCGGAAGGGCGGGCTCTGCGGGTTCTGCATAGGGGTTTTCCTGCGCCTGTGCGCCGGTGGCGGCAAGGCCGGTTGCAGCGGCGGCAATGGCCATGGTGCCGGTCAGCGCCTGGCGACGGGTGAGCTTCGGCTCGTGGTCATGGTCATGATTGTTGCACATGGTTTGTCTCTCCTGAGTGGGTGTTGAATAAAGAATGTCTGACAGGGGCCATGTGCCTTTGCGTCCCGAATTCGGGGCGTGAGCAATTATTTCTGTGCCAATCAGACCGCAGCCGTGCCAGTCTATCGACCATGCAGATCACAGAGACCCATGACCGTATCCTGAGCGAGCTCGATATACAGCCCGAGCCCTTTGCGCTTTGCGCGCTGGAGGGGGTGTGTAGCCTTGGGTTGGGGCGGGTGCCGGGGGCGACCTTACATTATGTGCTGAGTGGCGAGGGGCATCTGAGCCTGCAGGGCCATGCGCCGATCCTGCTGGCCCCGGGGCGTCTGGTGCTGGTTCCGTCTTGTGCGCGCCATTCGCTGAGCCACACCGGTGCCGGCGCAACAATGGTGCCTGAATGCAGGCCTGCCGGGCTTGATCTTGAAGAGCATGTGGCGCGAGGCGAGGGCGAGGGCACGATGGTGGTGCTTTGCGCACGACTGCATCTGGGATTGCGGGGCACGCATGGGCTGATTGACCTGATGCGCGCACCGCTCAGTCTGGATTTGACCACGACACCGGGTGCCGCGCGGGCGATGGAGACGCTGTTGGGTGAAGTCATGCAGCACCGCACCGGCGGGCGGGCCATGGTGCGCGTGTTGCTCTTGCAATGTGTGATCGAGATGTTGCGAGGGCGGCTTGAGGCGGGTGATCCGGGAGTGATGTGGCTGGGCGCGTTGGCTGATCCGGGGCTCTGGCGCGCGCTTTGTGCGATGCTCGATGATCCCGGTGCGCCACATGCTCTGGAAAGTCTGGCTGAGGCTGCGGGAATGAGCCGGTCGCGCTTTGCCGAGCGGTTTCAGGCGGCCTATGGGCAGGGGCCGATGGGTTTTCTACGCGCGCTGCGGTTGGCGCGCGCGGCGCAGCTCTTGGTGGATCAGCGCGTGCCGGTCAAGCGGGTGGCGCAGATGGTCGGATTTGCCAGCCGTAGCGCATTTAGCCGCGCCTTTGTCGAGGCGTGGGGGCAGTCGCCGCGCGCCTTTCGGCTGGGGCAAGAGCGGTGACTACGCGGCAGAGCGGGCGCAGAATGTGACCATGTTGCGCCCCTGCGCCTTGGCCGCATAGAGCGCGCGATCCGCCTCTTCCAACAATTGCCCAACGCTTGCTGCCGGACGGGTGGGCGCAGGTGTTGCCATGGTCACACCGATTGAGATGGTCACATGCAGCGGGGGAAGGCCACCGGCCAGCGGAATTGGAGTCTGCGCGATCATGGCGCAGAGCCGGTCGGCGGTGCGTTGGGCGCGCCTGCGGCTGGTGGCCGGAGTCACGATCAAAAACTCTTCGCCACCGATCCGGGCAAGCATGTCGCCTTCACGCAAATGCGCGCGCAGATGGTGCGTGACCTCGCAGAGCACCCGGTCACCGGCTGCGTGCCCGTGGCGATCGTTGACCTGTTTGAAAAAATCGAGATCGGCCAACATGACGGCAAAGCTTTCGCCCGAAAGCTGACTGGTTTCGATCAGCTGTTGCAGGAACGGTAAGGCAAAGCGTCGGTTATGCGCTCCGGTCAGCGGATCGAGCATGGCCGCATTCAGCCCGTCGCGCAATGCTCTGCGCAGTCTTTCGCCACGCCGTTTGCGGCGCAGCTGTGCGGAGAGGCGCAAAATCAGCTCTCGCGTGTCGGGAGGGCCTGTGATCACGTCATCTGCGCCCATGTCGAGCAGGGTCACGCCAAGGGCTGCGGCATCGGCCTCTACGAGTGCGATGATCGGGCGGGCACGGCTGCGCGGGGCGGCCTTGAGGTCAGCCAGAAGGCGCAGGCCCTCCTCGGCCTCGGCGCCGGTGATTTGCAGCAGATAGACATCGGCCTGCTGTGGGGCGTCTGAGAACGAAAGGGCGCGATCTGCGTCGATAACGGACGTGACATGGGGTGAATAGCGCGCGAGCAGAGTTTGCAGGCCAAAGGCCCCGGCGCGGGTACGTGCGATGATGCCGATGCGACCGGGCGCGTCAAAGCCCGGAGGGGCCTCGGCAAAGCCCAAAGCCTGCGTGCTGCCGATTTGCAGGCTGAGTTCCTGTTCACCATGATGCTGACGCAGCAGATTGCGCAGGCGGGCCAAAAGCAACGCTTCCGGCACGGGCTTGCTCAGGACGTCATCCGCCCCGGCGCTGAGCGCTACGCGACGTTCTGCCGGACAGTGCGTCATCTGGAGAATCATGATCGGCGTGGACCTTGTTTCATCCGAGCGGCGCAGGGATTTGACGAAGTCTGCCGCAGTGGCATCAGGCAGCTGCGCATTGGCCAGAATGAGATCGGGCCGCTCGACGGCAGCAAGGCGCAAACCTTCTTTGGCCGACGCCGCCTGCACGACCTCGTAATGTGCGCTGCATAATTTGACCTTCAACACGATCCTGTTGGTTGCAAGATCGTCGACGATCAGAATTTTTCCTGACATGGACGCGACGCCTTTGCTCTTGCCCTTTACGATTGGTTCACTATCCATGGCAGAGGTTAAGAAAACCTTTCCAGAAATTAACCGGGATCACGATGCAGCAGGAAACCGCCGAAACGATTGCCTTGCAGGCGCTGGGTTGGCTTGCGACGCAAGATGATCTTTTGCCGGTCTTCTTGGGGGCGACGGGGGCCTCGGAACAGGATGTGCGGGCGCGTGCCACGGAACCCGAATTTCTGGGGGCCGTGCTGGATTTCCTGATGATGGATGACGCATGGATTGTAGGCTTCTGCGATGCGCAGGGGTTGAAATACGAAACGCCGATGATGGCGCGCGCGGCGCTGCCGGGCGGGGCGCAGATGAGCTGGACATGAGCAGGGCTGACGGAATTCTCTTTGACAAGGACGGCACGCTGTTTGATTTCCACGCCACCTGGAGCGTCTGGGCCCATGGGGTGATTTCTGATCTCTCGGCGGGCAATGCCGATGTCATGGCGCGAATGGCGGATGAGGCGCATTATGACCTGGTGGCGCGGCGCTTTCATCCCACAAGCGCGATCATCGCGGGCACCAACCGCGAGGCGGCCGAATGTCTTGGGCGGGCCTTGCCGGGCCGCGCCATCGAAGAAATCGAAGAACATCTGATGATGTCCTCAGGCTCGGCCCCTCTGGCCCCGGCCGTGCCGCTCGCGCCCTATCTCGAAGGGCTTGCGGCGAGGGGGTTACGGCTGGGCGTGATGACCAATGACACGGAATACGGCGCGCGCGCGCACTTAGGTGCGGCCGGTGTGCTTGGGCACTTCGATTTCATCGCCGGGTTTGATTCCGGCTATGGGGCCAAGCCCGCGCCGGGGCCGCTTTTGGCCTTTGCGCGCGCCATGGCGCTAGAGCCTGCTCGTGTGGTCATGGTGGGGGACAGCACACATGACCTTGTGGCAGGGCGTGCGGCGGGGATGCAATGCGTGGGCGTGCTGACCGGCACGGCGAGCCGCGCCGATCTGGAATCACTCGCAGATATCGTGCTGCCTGATATCGGACATATCCCGGCTTGGCTGACCGCATGAGGCAACACCCGCTGTTCGGGCTGGCGCTGGCGACGTTCGGCGCGCTGATGCTCACGCCCGATGCACTCTTCATGCGGTGGTCAGGCATGGGCGGCTATCAGATGGTCGGCTGGCGCGGGTTGCTCATGGGGCTGGTGTTTCTGATCCTCTGGGCTCTGACCTCCAAGCACCGCCTACGCGACCTGAGCATTCTGGCCAGCGGTTACGCGATAGGTATCGTGGTGTGCCAATATGCCAATGCAACGCTTTTCAGCCTTGGCATCGCCAATGCGCCGGTCGCTGTCGTGCTCTTTGCGGTGGCGACGGTGCCGGTCTTTGCCGCGATTTTTGCCCGACTGATCATCGGAGAGCCGACGCGCTTGGCCACATGGATTACCATCGCCGTTGTGATGGGAGGCATTGCGCTTGCGGTCTTTGGCGGAGGTCATGGCGATGTAACGCTGGACCGCGCCGCCCTTTGGGGGGCGCTTGCGGGATTGGGCGTGGCGATGGTGCTGGCGCTTAACTTTGTGATCCTGCGGGCGCAGCCGCAGGTTCCGATCCTCTTGGTGATCGGGTTGGGGGCGGTTCTGGCGGGGGCCACGGGCGTGATCGTGACCGGACCTGCCGCGATGATGCAGGGCGAAGTCTGGGCCATTGCGATTTGTGGGCTTGTGATCCTGCCGGTGTCGTTCTTTTCGCTCTCGCTCGCGTCCCGCTATACCCATGCCTCGAATGTGAGCCTGCTGCTCTTGCTTGAAACGGTGATGGGTCCGCTTTGGGTCTGGCTGGGCACGGGTGAGGGGCCAACACCGATGATGCTTTTGGGCGGTACGATTGTGGTGGTGAGCCTGGCGATTTACCTCTGGCAGACGGGACGGCGGCGCATGGCGCTGCAATCGTGATCCGTGAAAAGCAAAAACGACAGGATACGTCGCTAAGCGGCATGTGAGGTTGCCCTGAGCGGTGTTTCGTTAGCTCAAACGAGCACCGGAGGGGCATCAGATGGCCGAAGATCTCAAACGCAGGACACGCAGTGGCGGGCGCGCAGGCGGGGTTGCCCGGCGCGGCAGTGCCGTGATCGAACAGATGCCGTGGAACCCGCCCATCAACCGCGACCGCCCGACAGAGCCATTGACGGATGCGGGTGTTCTGGCCATCCACGATGGCGCGATGCGGATCCTCGAAGAGATCGGGATCGAGTTTCTCAACCCCGAAGCGGTGGCGATCCTGCGCGCCTCTGGCGGCTGCAAGATCAATGGCGAGAATGTCCGCATGGGCCGTGATTTCGTCATGGAGATCATTGGCAGGGCCCCGGAAAGCTGGACCATCACGCCGCGCAATCCCGACCGCACGATTACCATGGGCGGCAATCATCTGAATTTCGGCAATGTATCCTCGCCGCCGAGTTATTGGGATATGAAGATCGGGCGCAAGGTCGCGGGCACGCGCGAGATGTGCCAGAACCTGTTGAAACTGACGCAGTATTTCAACTGTATCCACTTCGCAGGCGGCTACCCGGTGGAACCGCAGGATATTCATGCCAGCGTCCGGCATCTTGATGTGCTCTATGACAAGCTGACGCTCACCGACAAGGCGATGCACGCCTATAGCTTGGGCGCAGAGCGGGTCGATGATGTAATGGAAATGGTGCGCATCGCGGGGGGGCTGACCCACGAGGAATTCGAGGCCAGCCCGCGGATGTATACCAACATCAACTCGACCTCGCCGCTCAAGCATGACTATCCGATGCTGGATGGCTGGATGCGGCTGGCGCGGCGCGGTCAGGGGCTGGTGGTGACGCCATTTACCTTGGCCGGAGCCATGGCCCCGGTGACGATGGCGGGGGCGGTGGCGCAGTCGATCGCAGAGGCGCTTTGCGCGGTGGTTCTCGCGCAGATTATACGCCCCGGCGCGCCCTGTGCGATTGGCACCTTCACCAGCAATGTCGACATGAAATCCGGGGCACCCGCCTTTGGCACGCCCGAATATATGCGCGCGACGCAGATGACCGGGCAATTGGCGCGGTTCTACAAACTGCCGATGCGCGCCTCGGGCGTCTGCGCTGCCAATGTGCCCGATGGGCAGGCGATGTGGGAGACGTCGAACAGCCTCTGGTCGGCGGTGCAGGCGGGGGCGCATATGGTGTATCATGCGGCCGGTTGGCTGGAGGGCGGGCTGATTGCAAGCCCTGAGAAATTCATCATGGACTGCGAAATCTTGCAGCAAATCCAGCGCTATATGGACCCGATGCTGACCGCCACCGGACCTGACGATATCGCAATCGAGGCGATCCGAGAGGTGGGGGACAAGGGGCATTTCTTTGGCATCCAGCACACGCAGGACCGCTATACCACGGCCTTTTATCAGCCTTTCCTGAGTGATTGGCGCAATTACGAGGCATGGGAGGCGGCAGGTGCGGTTTGGACCCCGGCGCGCGCGCATCAGGTGTTTCAGGACATCATCGCCGGGTTCGAGGCCCCCCCGATGGAGGACGCGGTGCGCGAGGAACTGGCAGATTTCGTGGCGCGGCGTAAGGCAGAAGGTGGAGCGCCGACGGATTTCTGAGGCGGGTTAATCTCAAGTGCAAGGCCGTGCGGTCGCTAGGCCGTCACCCCAAAGGCGCGCCGATGAAAAGCGGTGCACCTTCGGCGCAACGGACGGCCCAGCAATTGACGCGGCGGCGCGTGCCACGCCTTGTTTCGCGCATGGGTTATTATGGTAAAGGTCAGGTCAGAATAAAAGGTGGTGAACCTTCTTGATCAGGACTGAACTGCTTCAAGCGGTTGCGAGCCTGAACGCTTCGGGCCTGTAGCGGACCATGTTAAGCCCATCGTTGAGGGTCACATCGTAAATAGCCTTGCGGTTACTGAGATATTTTTTCCACGTCTTGTCCGGGTGCTTCGAAATGCAGAATTGATGCTCGGTTCTCATCTGATTTGAGAGATAGGTTACAGCGACGCCTTTGCCTTGCTTGCTGTCACGTTTTATAATCCTGTGAATTCGCGCGTCTGTCTCATCAAAGATGATCGGATTCTCTGGCTCGCGACACCCTTCCAATTCCTCAAACACGGAACACGCCGCGCGAAACCGCATGGACGTCTTGGCCTCTCCGGCACCGATCACGGTCAGCCCATAGCCGCGCAAACGGGTGGCAAGATGGGTGAAATCCTGATCCGAACTGACCAAGAACACCGCCGCGCATTGATCCGAGAGTGCGCGCTCCATCGCGTCCACGCAGATCAGCATGTCGGTTGCATTCTTGCCGCAGCCGGAATGGATGAACTGAAAGCCGGGCAGCTTGTCCCAGTCCGGCAGAAGACCAACATTGCCATAGGCGCGCAGCAGGTCGGGGTCACCGTAGCGGAGGGCCAGATCAAGGATGGTCTGAGCATGCGTCACGGGAATATTCTCGGCATCGACAAAAACCGAGAGGCGCGGCGCGGGGGTAAGGCGGGTCGGGGGCAAGGTGCTCATGGCCCAAGCCTAGGATGGCAATCCGGATGGATTTGCGGCGGGAGGCGATCTTTTTCATGGCGCTCACGTCTGGCGGGTGATTGCGGGGCCAGAGGCGGGAAGGAGTATTTGGACCAAGAAGAAGATGGGGTTGGGGATTGCTTTCTGGGCGAGCAATGGGCGGAACGGAGTTCCCGCTCATCGAATGAGTTTTGCAGCTATTATCGCTTGAACGGCGAGCATCGCGCCAGTCAGAGCATGGAGAACAAAGAACCCGCCGCCGCCCGTCAGGTAAGACATAAGCACGAACTCTAGGCCAAAACCAATGCACAAGGGGAACATTGCAAGAGCGCGAGATTTGACCGAGCCCGCCACAATAGAGCGCCGTAGCAGGAGCGGCCCTTCGAGTGGCTTGTGTATCAGTTGACCTGGTGCCCCTAAATATACCCGCTCCCTAGCTAGGGTCGCAGCATTTAGCCGAAGCGACGCGTAGAAAATCAAGGGAATGCCCGTCAGTGCAGAAATGGCAACCACGCTGACACTGAGGCCAATCAGGTTCACATCTCTGTTGTGTAAATAGAAGTAGACGCCAGCCACGCTAACCATCGGTAGCGGTAGCGACAGCAAAGCGGCTTTGAGCAATTCTCTTAGAAAAGCTCTGCGACTTAACGTTATGGTCATGGCCTCTGGTGCCATAGGGTTGAATATCGGACCCAGAGTTCGTGACATCAAGCTGCATTCCAAATCCACGAGTTCGGCTCACATCGTAGCTTTCTCTCGACCAGAGGCAATGAGCGCAAAGCGACCCCCAAACTGACACCGCATCAACCTACGCAGACCCCCGCCCTCACCCCACCGCCTTGCCGTCCAGCCACCTTCTACACCCCCGGTCTACCCCGGCGTGCAGCAGCAGCGTGAGGATCGCCAGCACAATGAGGGCGGCGAACATGAGGTCGATCTTGGCGCGGCCATTGGCCAGCAGCATGAGATAGCCCAGCCCCTTGGAGGCCCCTACCCACTCGCCGATGATCGCCCCGATGGGGGCATAGACGGCCGCGAGGCGCAGACCCGAGGCAAAGCCCGGCAGGGCGGCGGGCACGCGGATATGCCACATGAGCCGCGCGCGGTTCGCGCCCATGACGCGCGCAAGGTCGAGCCAGTGCGGCGGTGTGCGCATCAACGCGTCGAAAAACGCCGATGTCACCGGGAAATAGATGATGAGGAGCGCCATCGCGACCTTGGACCAGAGCCCATAGCCCAACCAGAGCGTCAGGATGGGCGCGAGGGCAAAGACCGGGATCGCTTGGGAGAATACCATGATCGGGCGGATGAGCCGTCGCGCCATGGGTGAAGAGGCCAGACCAATCGCCGAAAGACCGCCAAGGATCGCCCCCAAGGCCAGACCGATCAATACCTCTGCCGCCGTTATGGTGGCATGATGGGCAATCAGTGCGCGGCTGGCCCAGAGGGTTTCCGCCACGCGGCCCGGACCGGGCAGAATGAAGGGCGGCAGGGCCGCGAGCGTCACCAGCGCCTGCCAAAGCACGAGTGCAAGGGCTGTCGAACTTGCGATGGTGACAAGGCGGCTCATGCGGCGGGGTATCCGGCAAGGGCCGCGTCAAAGAAGGCGCGTTCCAGACGTGTTGCCGTAACAAAGGCGGATTGCGCGGCGGCTTGATCCTCGGGCGTGAGGCTGGGCCAGACCTGATCAAGCTGACCGCGCAGATAGGCCACGACGCCCTCGAACCCCGGTCCGCTGTGCAGGGTGATCCACTCCCCGAACCAGAACGGCAGATCTGCGGCGCGGTTCGCATGCGGGCTGGCCCAGTCAAGATAGGTCCATTCGGCCACGCTGAGCACGGCGATCATCTGCGCATAGCTGCCTGACCTTGCCGCCGCGCGCATCAGTGCCTGAAATTCGGCTGTGATGGGATGGGGCGCTGCGGGCGGCTCTGTTGTTCCGCCAAGCGCCGCGATTGCGCGCAGGAAATAGGTATTCTCCGGCCCCGAGATCAGCCCGAGAAACTGTGCCGCCGGGATCGCATCGGGCAGGCTGGGCGCATGGGCGATGGCAGAGGCCAGAAGCCGCACGAAATCCTCGATAAAGAGGTAGTCCTGTTGCAGATAGGCGAGCATGCGCGCCTTGGGTAGCGTGCCCGCCGCAAGCTGATCGGTGAAGGGGTGCCGGGTTGCGGCCTGCCAATCGGTGGCCACAAGGGACTTGAGGTGTTCGGTGGGGCGCATCTTTTTCTCCTGTCAGGCGGGGGCGCGCAGGCGGGCCAAAAGACGGCCCTGCGCCGCGAGAGTTTCGGGGTCATCCACGGCGCGTGGCACCGGGGCTGCGGGCGGGGTCACATCCTCTAGGCCGGTCTCGGTCAGGATGTGGATGGCATGGCCCATGCGCGCGGCCTCAGCCGGGTCATGTGTGACCATCAGGACTGTGCGTCCTGCCAGATGGGTGGCTGCAAGATCCTGCATCTGCGCGCGGGTGCGGGCATCGAGCGCCGAAAACGGCTCGTCCAGCAAAACGATGGGGCGGTCCTCCATCAACGTGCGGGCCAGTGCCACGCGCTGTTTCTGCCCCCCCGAGAGCGCATGAGGCCGCTTGTCTGCATGATCGGCCAGACCGACCCGCGCCAGCATCTCGCGCGCGCGCGCCACGTCGCGCGGCATCCCGCGCAGCCGCGCCCCAAGCGTTACATTGCCCAGCACATCGAGCCAAGGCATCAGCATGTCGCCTTGGGCCATCAGCGCCATGCGCCCTAACCGTGGCCCGCCATCAGAGGCCGTGATCGTGCCAGTAAACTCTGTCACCTCATCCACCCCGGCGATCAGGCGCAGCACCGTGGTTTTGCCCACGCCCGAAGGGCCGAGCAGGCAGGTGATGCGCCCGGCGGACAAGGTCAGCCGCAGTGGGCCAAATACCGGTACAGCGCCAATCCGGGCGTGGCCATCAAGGGTCAGACTGGGCGGGGCGGTCATGCGCGGCCTCTTCAAACAGGGCTCGCGGGCAGGGGGATGGCGCGCCGCTGCGCGGTTTCCGTTCCCTCCGCCGGTGCGAGCCGGATCAGGTTCGATGGGTTGGTGCAAGACCTCTCAGCCCCAAGGGGCACCCCAACGGATGCCCCAGATGTAGCCGCAGCGCTCTGCGATGACAAGGGCGCGATAGGGGCTGCAATATAGTGAGGATTTTAGATGTTCAGGGGGCCTTAACCCTTGGCTGTCAGGATGCAGGCATCTGAGAGGAGGGCGCCATGCACGGGCTGGTCAACCGCGCGATTGAGCGATTTGTCAGGGATACCTATGGGCGCGATGTCTGGATCGGCACGATTCAACGGTTGGACCTGGGCTTTACCGAGTTTGAGGCGATGATGGTCTACGAGGCGCGCATCACCGAACAGGTGTTAACCGCGGTTGGCGCGCGTTTGACGCGCGGGCGTGACGACCTGCTTGAGGATATCGGCACCTATCTGGTCTCGCACCCCGCGACCGAGGCACTGCGCCGTCTGTTGCGCTTTGGCGGGGTGGATTATGTGGAGTTTCTGCATTCTCTTGATGATCTGCCAGAGCGCGCGCGCCTTGCAGTCGCCGATCTGGGGCTGCCTGCGCTGGAATTACAGGACCAGGGGGCGGGGGTCTATACTCTGCATGTGGGGCTGCCCAAGGGGCATGATTTGCGGCTTGGCCCGGTGGTGGTCGGGCTTTTGCGCGCCATGGCGGATGACTACGGCGCGCTTGCGTTGGTCGAGCATCAGGGGGATGGCGCGGACTATGAGATCATTGAGGTGCGTTTGTTGGATGAGGGGTTCGCGCATGGGCGGGCCTTTGCTCTGGGGCTTGGGGAAAGTGCGGCATGACTTTGCAGGAAACGGGGCTTTTGCCGCTGCTTGCGGGGCTCTGCCCGATGCATGCGGTTCTGGATGCCGAGGGCCAACTGGTGCAGGCAGGGCCAACCTTCGCCAAGCTCTTTGGTGCGCGCGCGCTGCAGGGCATGCGGTTTCTGGATCTGATCGAACTGCGCCGCCCGCATCAGGCGGGGGATATGGCGGATCTTCTGGCCTGCGCGGGGGCGCGGCTTCGGCTGCGCTTGTGCGCTGCCCCCTATACGGCGCTCAAGGGCGTGCTTTTGCCATTGCCGGGGGGCGGGGCGGTGGTGAATCTCGCGTTCGGGATTTCCGTGGTCGAGGCGGTGCGCGACTTTGACCTGACCGGCGCTGACTTTGCAGCGACGGATTTGACGACCGAGATGCTCTATTTGATCGAGGCAAAATCCGCCGCGATGGACGCCTCGCGCAAGCTGAACCTGCGCTTGCAGGGCGCACGCATTGCGGCAGAAGAGCAGGCGTTTACGGATATGTTGACGGGGCTGCGGAACCGCCGTGCCCTTGATCATGTTCTGGATCGTTTGATGCAGAGTGAGCAGGATTTCGCGCTGCTGCATCTCGATCTCGATTTTTTCAAACAGGTGAATGACACATTGGGCCATGCGGCGGGCGATCATGTGCTGCAAGAGGTGGCGCGGCGCCTGCGCGACGAGGTGCGCAGCGATGATTTGATTACCCGTGTAGGGGGCGATGAATTTGTGATCCTGCTGCTTGGAATGACAGAGCGGGCACCCGTGGGCGATTTGGCAGATCGGATGATTGCCCGGCTGGAAGAGCCGGTACCCTATCGCGCGCAGCACTGTCGGATTTCCGGCAGTATCGGCATCACGCTCAGCTGCGCCTATGACCGCCCCGAACCGGCGCGGATGATGGCCGATGCCGATCTGGCGCTCTATGCTGCCAAGGGGCGGGGTCGGGGCTGTGCGCGGTTTCACGAAAGCCCATTGCCACGCGCAGCCCCGGCGCATGGCATCGCCTGAGCGCTTACCGCAGTTTCAGAGAAAGTTGATAGGCTTTCCCGATACGACATCGCGCCAAATCAAACATCCACGCCGTTTCGGTGTTTCAACGTAAACCCGAAGCGCATCAGTCGGGCCAGTTGCCCGGATCGAGGATCGCGGCCAGGACGCGCGCGGCATCCTCTTCTTGGGCCACATGGCCAAGGCCATCCAAAGACAGCGCGCGCGCGCGTGGCATCTGCGCAGCGGCGCGCGCAGAGGTTTCTGGCGGGACGGCCAGATCGCCGGTGCCCGTGATCAAGAGGCAGCGATTGGGGATGTCGCCCAGCCGGGTCAGCAGCGGGGCGACATCCCATTGGGCCATCATCTGCAAGGTGCCATCGACATGCGCGCGGTCCCCGATCAGCCGCGCATAGAGCAGCAGCCCCTCGGGCGTGAGGCGCGATCCGGTGCTCTCGATCAGTCGGCGGGCGCGGGTGAGTTTGTCGGTGCCAAGGGTAAAGAGCGTGGGCGTCAGCGGGTTGAGCGCCAGAACCTTGGCGAGAACCGGAAAGAGCCAGCCCGCCACGCCCTCGAACGGGCCAAGGGCCGCGTTGACGCAGGCAATATCGGGCGGCTGGTCTGTGGGCGTCCTCAGCCGCGTGGCGAGTTCCAGCGCGATGGCCCCGCCTGCGGAATGACCGAGGATCAGATCGGGGTGCCACCCCTCCGACTGGCAAAGCGCCGCGATATCCCCGGCCATGCCGGGCAGGCCCAGACGCCGCCGGTTTCCCGCACGCGAGAACCCCTGACCGGGAAGGTCCAGCGCAATGACCCGGTGGCTTTGCGCCAAAAGCGGCATCAGATCGCGCCAACTATGGGTCGAGGCCCCCGCCCCGTGCAGCAAAAGGGCAAGAGGGCCGTTGCCCATTTCCTGCAGGTGCCATTGGTGGGGGGGATGGTGAATGCGGCGCGACTGGGCATTGAGCGGCCAAGTCGCCAGATCGCGCTGCCAGTCCATCGCCTAGACCCCGAGGGCTGAGGTGACAGCCGTCGAAATTCGCCGGGCATCGGCACGCGGCAAGGGCAGGTGGCGGGCGTTCATTTCCGCCGCGAGATGGGCGGGCTCTGGCCCCGGACGGGCCGAAATGTCGATCACGATGGCGGGCAGGCCCTGCGCGCGCCAGAGCCGCGCCATCGTGCTGGTGTCTTTGGCCGCCTCGGCGCGGTCGCCGCGCCCGTCGAGCGTAATGTTGGCGCGGGCATCCGTCAGCAAGGCAAGCGTTGGGCTAAGCCCATGCGCCTCGGACTGGCGGGCAAGGGTGAGCGCCGCGCCAAGAGCCGCCGCAAGCGGGGTGCCGCCACCCCCGGGCAAGCTGCCCAGACGCCGTTTGGCCTGCACCAGCGCGCGGGTGGGCGGCAGGATAAGATCGGCCCCCATGCCGCGAAACGCGATCAGCGCCACTTGGTCGCGCCGGGAATAGGCCTCGGCCAGCAAGAACTCAACCGCGCCCTTGGCCTCGGCCAGCCGTGCCAGCGCCGAAGAGCCAGAGGCATCGACCGCGAAGATCACCAATCGGTCGGCGCGATCCTCATAGCGTTTGAGGTGGATGTCAGCGGCATGGATGATCACGCCCGGTGCATCGGGGCGGGTGCGGCGGCGCAGCGGCTGCCACGGGGCTGCGGCGCGCAGCGTCGCAATGAGATCAATGCGCCCGCGCCCATCCGGTGCGCCTTGCCGTGCAGGTAGGGGCCGACCGCGTTGGTGCGCCTTGCGCCGGGCACCAGCACCCGAGCCTGCCGCGCGCCGCGTGGCACCGCGTTGGGCCAGTTGATCCAGCAGCGCGGAGGGCAAAAGGGCTGCCACCGCAGCGATGAGCAAGTCATCGGGGATGTCGGGTGTTTCGCTTTGGCGTTGATCTTCGGGTTCGGGCGGTGCGTCGGGTTGTTCTGGTTCGGGATCTTGCGGCAGTTGCGTGGCGCGCGCGGGATAGACCAGCTCTGCCGCCTCGCGCAGATCCTCTTGTGTTACTTGTGCATGGGCCTCTGATGCGGCCAGTGCGCGGGCGGCGCGCAGGGCAAGCCAAGGCGCGCGCAGGCTGTCGATGCCGAAACTGGCGGCCAGCGCGGTAAGCGTGGCGATATCCTCGGGCGTGTGGGTAACGCCAGCAAGCCGCGCGCGGGCCTCTGCCAGATCGGCGGCGGCGGGCATGAGGGCAGGGGCCGCGTCATGGCGGATGTCGTCGAGCGTCACATGCAGCGCCAGCCGTTCGCAGAGGGTTTGCGGGGCGGTTTCCTCGGCGTCGATCCCCTCGTCAAACAGAACGAGCGTATGAAGCGGGCTTTGATCCAGAAGTTGTGCCAGCCGGGCAGCAAGGGCGGACGGTGTGCGCTCGGCCATGGTCAGAATCAGGCGCGCCGGGCTATCGGCCAGTCCAGCGCTGTGGATCAGGTGCCCGGCGGCGAGCGTGGCTGCAATATCCGCGCCGCCAAAAAGCTGCGTATCGCCAATATCTGGGTGGATGCGCCGGGCGGGGCCGGGCAAACGCGCGAGCGCCGTATCGAACGCCTGTCGCACCGGACCGGCACGCGCGCGCAGCGTCAGCCCGCGCAGCCCCTCAGGATCAATCGCCAAAAGGGTGAGCGCCCGCAGGGCGCGCGCCCATGCGGGGCTGGGCGTCATCCCCAGACCTCGGCCATGGCGCGGGCAATGCGTGTGGCGCTGCCCGCCTCGTCCAATGGATCGCGGCGTAGCCGGTGGCTGAGCGCCAGCGGCGCGACCTGGGTCAGATGCGCGCGGGTCACAGCGGCATCGCCCTCATAGGCCGCAAGCGCGCGCGCGGCGCGCAGCAGGGTCAGCTCGCCGCGCAGCCCATCCGCGCCGATGGCGATGCAGAGCGTCGCGCAGTCGCGCAAGACCTCGTCGGGGGATTGAACGGTTCGCAGCGCGCTGCGCGCCGCCAGAATCCGGTCGCGGATCAAGGCATCCTCGGCCTGCCATGTCACCATGAAAGCCTCGGTGTCGCGTTCATAGGCGTCGCGGCGGCGAATGACCTCGATGCGTTCCTCGATGTTCTGGGGCGAGCGCACCTCGACCGAAAGGCCGAAACGATCCAGAAGTTGCGGGCGTAACTCGCCCTCTTCGGGATTGCCAGAGCCCACCAGCACAAAACGCGCCGCATGGCGGATCGAGAGACCCTCACGCTCGACTACGTTCTCGCCGGATTGGGCCACGTCGAGCAGCAGGTCGACGATGTGATCCTCAAGCAGGTTCACCTCGTCTATATAGAGATAGCCGCGATTGGCGCGGGCCAAAAGGCCGGGTTGAAAGGCCTTTTCACCCAAGGTCAGCGCCCGCTCGATATCGAGCGCGCCGGTCACGCGGTCTTCGGTCACGCCCAAGGGCAAATCGACCACCGGGGTCGGACGCTCGACCATCTCGCCCAAGGGGGCGGTGGACCAGTCGGGCGTATCCTCGGGGCGTTCGGCGTTGATCGGGCTGCCGTCGATCATGCGGATGGGCGGCAAGAGCGCGGCCAGAGCGCGCACAGCCGTGGATTTGCCGGTGCCCCGGTCGCCAAAGACCAGCACGCCGCCAAGCCCCGGCTCGATCGCCGTCAGGATCATGGCGCGTTTCATGTCGTCCTGACCGACGATGGCGGAAAACGGAAAGGCTGCGGTCATTGTTCTTCCTTGATATGCTCGAGCGGGCTAGTCCCGCCCCATGTACCCCGTTCGCCAATCACGCGAAACCGGGCGTAAAGCTCCTCGCGAAACCAATCGCCGTCGCGCACGGCGGCGATGGCGCGGGCGTGTGGGCCATCGCGGCGGGCGAAGTCTGCCATGCTTTGGCTGTCGGGCCAGATCGAGAATGTCACCTGATGCAGGAGAGGCACTTCTCCTACGCCGATCTTGAAGGCAACGTTGGGGTCGGCACCGATCACGGTGCTGATGTCCGGCACGCGGCGCCAGAACTGTAAGGCCTTGCGCGGGCGCACAGAGGCGCGGGTCAGGGCCGCGAGCGGGCCTTGCTCTACGGGTGTGGTGATCTCGAACGGCGTATCGCCGGCCCATTGCCCGCGCACCGAAGTGGGGGAGAGAAAGAGCGTCCAGCTTTCGCTGGCGCGCGCGAGATAGCGGCGAAAGACGCCTGCGCCCTTGGTCTGCGCACGGGCCGTTGCGGCATCGGGCCAGACCGCGAGAATCGCATAGACACCGGTGTTGGGAATGGGGGTGAAGCCCTCGCCCGTGCCCGATCCCAGCAATTTCCAAAAGCCGATACCCGGCACGCCCGGCAGCATGAATCGCGCAGCGCCCATCATCGTCAGCGCCCAGAGCCGGTCAATGCCGCGGGAAAAGCGAAAGAAGCTGAGGCTGACGGTTTGAATGGCACCGCTCCTTGAGGGACTGTAAGGCAAGTTTGACATGGTTTTGACCCCAAGAAAAGAGGTGCGAGAAAGGATTGTCAATTAAACTAGACACCTGTAGTCTAAACCTATGTTGACAAGAGTCGATCCGCGCCTGATTGAACAGGCCACACGCGCCGATGCCCCGCATGCGCTGGTCATTGGGGCAGGATTGGGCGGTCTGGCCTCGGCCATGCGGCTTGGGGCCAAGGGATACCGGGTAACGGTCCTGGATCGTCTGGATAGTCCCGGGGGGCGCGGCTCTAGTATTACTAAGGACGGGCACAGGTTTGATCTTGGGCCGACCATCGTGACGGTGCCGCAACTCTTTCGCGAACTCTGGGCCGCCTGTGGGCGGGATTTTGACACAGATGTCGATCTGCGCGCCCTTGATCCGTTCTATGAAATTCGCTGGCCGGATGGCAGTACCTTTACCGCGCGGCAGGACCGCGATGCCATGCGCGCCGAGGTCTCTCGCCTCTCGCCGGGTGATCTGGCGGGCTATGACCGCTTCGTCAAGGATAGCGAGGCGCGCTATTGGTTCGGGTTCGAGGATCTGGGGCGCAGGTCCATGCACCGGCTGGGCGATCTGATCAAGGTCCTGCCAAAGTTCGCATGGTTGCGGGCGGATCGGTCGGTCTATGCCCATGCGGCGGGGCGGATGAAGGATGAACGTCTGCGCATGGCGCTGTCGTTTCACCCGCTCTTTATTGGCGGTGATCCGTTCAATGTGACGTCGATGTATGCGCTTGTGAGCCATCTCGAAGCGGCTTTTGGCGTGCATTATGCCATCGGTGGCGTCGACGCGATTGCCCGCGCCATGGTGGGTGTGATCGAGGGGCAGGGCGGGGTCATCCGGCAGGGGGCCGAGGTTGATGAAATCGTTATCAAAGAGGGCCGGGCCACGGGGGTGCGCCTGAGTGGCGGCGAGGGGATCAGCGCCGATATCGTGATCTCCAATGCCGATGCGGGCCATACCTATGACCATCTGTTGCGCAATCACAAAAAGCGGCGCTGGACCACGGCGCGACTGAAGCGGTCGCGTTGGTCGATGAGCCTGTTCGTCTGGTATTTCGGAACAACAGGCACGCGGGAGATGTGGCCCGATGCAGGCCATCACACCATTCTCAACGGTCCCCGGTACAAGGGGCTGGTGCGTGACATCTTTCGGCGCGGCGTTCTGGCCGATGACATGAGCCTTTATGTGCACCGCCCCTCTGTGACAGATCCGGGTGTGGCGCCCGAAGGTGGCGATACGTTTTATGCGCTCAGCCCGGTGCCGCATCTTGGCCATTCAAATCCGGTGGATTGGGCGGCCGAAGCCGAGCCCTATCGCCAAAAGGTGCAAAAGGTGCTGGAGGATCAGTTGCTTCCGGGGCTTGGGGCACATCTGTCTGCCTCTGAGGTGTTCACGCCAGAGACATTCCGCGACCGATATCTTAGCCCGCATGGCGCTGGATTTTCTATCGAGCCACGCATCCTGCAAAGCGCGTGGTTTAGGCCCCACAATGTCAGCGAAGAGGTGCGGGGCCTCTTTCTGGTGGGCGCGGGCACGCATCCGGGTGCTGGATTGCCGGGGGTGATTTCGAGCGCCGAAGTTCTGGCGCAGCTGGTGCCGGATGCCGTGCCGGTCGGGGTGATGCCATGATCGCGCCGCAGGATCTGGCGCATTGTACCGAGGCGATCCGCCATGGATCGCGGTCTTTTCACGCCGCCTCCAAGCTCTTGCCGCGACGGGTGCGCGATCCGGCCTTGGCGCTTTATGCGTTCTGCCGTCTGGCGGATGACGCGGTGGATGAGAATCGCGAAAAGGCGGCGGCGGTGCTGTCGCTTCATGAGCGGTTGGATTTGGTCTATGCTGGCAGGCCCCGCAATGCGCCGGCTGATCGTGCCTTTGCCGCGATCATAGACGGGTTTGACATGCCACGTGCATTGCCCGAAGCGCTGCTGGAAGGTTTGGCTTGGGATGCCGAAGGGCGCCGTTATGAGACCCTGTCAGAGCTGCGGGCCTATTCGGCGCGGGTTGCCTCTGCTGTGGGGGCGATGATGTGCGTGCTCATGCGGATGCGCGAGCGCGATGCTCTGGCGCGGGCCTGTGATCTGGGCGTGGCGATGCAATTGACCAATATCGCCCGAGACGTGGGTGAGGATGCGCGCGAAGGGCGGCTATACCTGCCGCTCGAGTGGCTGTCTGAGGCCGGCATGACGCCTGAGACCTTCTTGCGCACACCCGCCCCGGATGCCGAGGTGCGACGGATGGTGCGCCGCCTGCTGATGGAGGCGGACACGCTTTATGCCCGCTCTGAGGCGGGGATTGCTGTGCTGCCACTTTCTGCGCGGCCCGGAATTTATGCCGCGCGCTATATCTACGCGGGCATCGGCGCGCAGGTGCGCGGCGCAGGCCACGACAGTATCACGCGCCGCGCGCGCACCAATGGCACGCAAAAACTGGGCTGGTTGATGCTGGCGCTGCTGCGGGCGGCGGGCAGTGTGATCCTGCCCGGCTCGCCCGTGATCTACGCCAAGGCGCTGCCCGAGACGGAATATCTGGTGCGTGCTGCGGCACAGGACGCGCCGCGCGCCGCCGATTGGAGCGATACGCTCTATGAGGCGCTGGCGCGCCTCAAGGCGCAGGACGTCGCGCGCGAAGCGGGCTTGAGCCGAGATGTCGGGCGGGTTAGAGAGACCGCATGATATGGCTCATTTTCGGGATTTTTCTGGCGGCTTGTTTCGCAGCAGGCTCGACAGGCGGGCTGTTTCCGCCGGGTGATTGGTATGACCGGCTGAAAAAGCCGTGGTGGACGCCGCCCAACTGGTTGTTTCCGGTGGCTTGGACCACACTCTATATCTGCATGGCGGCGGCGGGGGCGCGGGTGGCGGTAAGCCCCGACAACGGCATTGCGATGGCGCTCTGGTCGTTGCAAATCGCGCTGAACGGGCTGTGGACGCCGGTCTTTTTCGGGCTGCAACGGATGCGGTTAGGGCTGATTGTGCTCTGCGCGCTTTGGGCTTCGGTGGCGCTCACATTGGTGGCGCTCTGGTCGGTGGACTGGATCGCGGGGCTGCTCTTTGTGCCCTATCTGACATGGGTCAGCGTGGCGGGCATGCTCAATCTTGCGGTGCTGCGGCTTAACCCGGATGCGGCGCGGTAACCTGCTTTCAATTCACAACCGGGCTCTGCACAGAAAAGCCCTATCCTATGGCCGTGAAATTGCTCTAGGCTCCCCCGAAAAGGGAGGAAGGGCACAATGCCGCAGAACGAGGTCAAGCCGCTGGGCGTGCCGGAGATGGGCGATGTCCGTTTTGACATGCTAGCAGAGGCGCTGCGCCGGGGCTGGGCGGATATGCGCCGCGCGCCGGGCTTTGCGGTGATCTTTGCAGGGGTGTATGTGGGAATCGGGCTGATTCTTGCGTGGATTACATGGGCCACGGGCAAAAGTTACTGGCTGATTTTTGCTGCTGTCGGCTTTCCCTTGGTGGGGCCTTTCGCGGCGGTGGGGCTTTATGAGGTGAGCCATCGGCTGAGCACGGGGCGGGCGCTGGTGGCGTCAGAGATCTTCGGCGTCATCGCCCATCAGAGGCGGCGGCAATTGCCTTCGATCTGCGCCATCATCATCATGGTGTTCCTGTTCTGGTTCTTTCTGGCGCATATGATTTTCGCCCTGTTCCTGGGGCTATCGACCATGACCAATGTCTCAAGCTCGCTGGAGGTCTATTTCACGCCGGAGGGGCTGAGCATGTTGGCGGTGGGCACGGGCGTGGGCGCGGTCTTTGCCCTGTTGCTGTATAGCCTGACGGTGGTGTCGCTGCCCCTGCTGTTGGACCGGGAGGTTGATTTTGTCACCGCGATGCTGACAAGCCTGCGGGTGGTGATCGAAAATCCACTGCCAATGCTGGTCTGGGCGGCCCTGGTGGCGGGGCTGACATTTCTGGCGATGTTGCCTGCGTTTCTGGGGCTCTTCTTTGCGCTGCCGCTGTTGGGACATGCGACATGGCATCTCTATACGCTGATTTGCGAGGCGGGGGGCGCTGCCCCCCGGACCCCCTGGAGTATTTGAGCCATAAAGAAACGGGGTGGGCGCGCTATGCCTCGCGACCATGGGCGACAAGGCGGGCGTGAAGACGCGCGGCCTCGAGCGCCCCGGCTTCGAGGGCGAAGATATAGGCATGGGTGAGAAAGAAGCAGGCGGCATCGAGCGTATTGGCCCGGTCCGCCGCCTGCGTATAGAGCGTGATCAGCGCTGCCCGGTCGCCCGTTGCATGGGCGCGGATCATCGCACTGTCGAGATCAGTCATTCCGCCGCGCGCGCCATGGCACGATGCGCGTCGACACGCCCTGCCACCCAAGCGTGGAAGCAATGCGTGGGGCTGTCCATCACCGGCGAAAAGCGCCCGCCGTCGAAATAGGGGGCGTGGCGGCCGCGCTGCATGCCTTCGACCACAAAGATATCCTCTTCAAACACGGTTTTCCAAAGCTGGGTATTGCGCAGGCGCAGCCCGCCATCGGCATTGGGAACCGAGTAATAGAGGTGGATATGTTCGACGGTGCGCTCGGGGCCCTTCGGCTCTAGTATGATGACAAAGGCGTGGTCGCGGTGCACGCCCAAAAGGACGTTGGGGTAGGCCGCGACATATTCGGCCTGTTCGTTCCATTTCGCGCCCACTTCGGCGAAATCAGGGAAGGTCTGCCCGGTCTCGTTGGTCAATTGGCGATAGACCATGGTGCCCTGACCCGAATACGCGCCCGGTTTCTCGATGTGGTAATGATCTTCGAGCCGGGAATAGCTGTTGAGGCCGGGGTGGACCCAAGGCAGGTGATAGCTCTCACAGTAATTTTCGACGGCGAGCTTCCAGTTCGTTTGCACCTCAAGCGTAAAGCGGCTGTCAGCACCGCCATGATAGACCGGCAGATCGAATTCGCCCCAGCGGGCGATGAGATCGGCCATGGCCAGCTCGAACGCGGGGGCATCGCCTGAGACATTGATCCAGACCACATCGCGCCAGATATGGCTGCGAATCTCGGTCAGGCCCAACTCGTCGCGCTTGATGCTGGCATGGGTGTTGTGCCCCGGTCCGCCGACATGCGGGGTAGAGACCAATGCGCCCTTGGTGGAATAGCACCATGAATGATAGGGGCAGCGGATGGCCCCCTCGATCTTGCGCGGTTCCTCGACAAGGATCATGCCGCGATGGCGGCAGATGTTCTGGAAAACGCGGACCTCACCGTCCTTGTCGCGCAAAAGAAGGAGCGGCATGCCAAGAAATTCCAGCGGCTTGGCGTCGCCCGGTTCCGGCACATCGGCCCCCACGGCAAGCCCAGCCCATTGGCTGAAGAGAAGCGCGTGCTTTTCTTCCTCAAACACGCCTGGATCGATGTAATGGGCGTTGGGCAGGCCGTTGGCCTGCTCTACGGGCGTGCGGACATTCGTGAGATCAGTCAGCGCGGGCATTGGGCGTCTCCGGGGTTGGGGCTGGCGCATACTCTGCCAGAGCCCCGCGCCCGAACGCGCCTATCTGCGACGCGGCGCGTCTATCCCGCGACAAGCCTGCGATTGTGGCCCCTGTCAGAGGCCCCGTGGCAGGGCGGCCACACCGGTGCGGGCCATTTCCACCAGACCCAGAGGGCGCATCAATTCGGCGAAGGCGTCGATCTTTTCGGGCGCGCCGGTGATTTCAAACACAAAGCTGGTGAGCGTGCTATCCACCGCATTGGCGCGGAAGATATCGGCCAGACGCAGCGCCTCGACGCGCTTGTCGCCGCTGCCCTCGACCTTGAGCAGCGCCAATTCGCGCTCGACGCTTGGGCCCTCGACGGTAAGGTCATTGACCTTGTGGACCGGCACGATGCGGCCAAGCTGCGCCTTTATCTGTTCGATCACCTGAGGCGTGCCGGTGGTCACGATGGTGATCCGGCTGGTGTGGCCGGTATGGTCCACCTCGGCCACTGTGAGGCTGTCGATGTTATAGCCTCGGCCAGAAAAAAGACCGATGACACGGGCCAGAACGCCGGGTTCGTTATCGACCAGCACCGCCAGCGTATGGGTTTCCTGCACATCCGAAAAGGTTGGGCGCAGGTTATAGGCGGAGTGCTTGGACGAGCCTTTTTTGATTTGCAGGGGGGACATTATGCAGTTCCTTATTGTCGGGCTTTGGCGGCTGTTGGGTGGGCGCCCACCCTAAGGGATGGGCGCAGGGTGGGTGAAACCCACCATCACACCAGAACGGCACCGCCCTCTTTGATGGCGTCCTTGGTCGAGGCCTCGCCCAGAATCATCTTGTTATGCGGCTCGCCGGACGGGATCATCGGGAAGCAGTTTTCATGCTTTTCCACGAGGCAATCGAAAATCACCGGCCCGTCATAATTGAGCATTTCCATGATCGCGTCATCAAGATCGGCAGGGTCGTTGCAGAGGATGCCCTTGGCCCCAAAGGCCTCGGCCAGTTTCACGAAATCGGGCAAGGATTCCGACCAGCTTGAAGAATAGCGCTCTCCGTGCAGCAATTCCTGCCATTGACGGACCATGCCCAGACGCTCGTTGTTGAGGATGAATTGTTTGACGGGCAGGTGGTACTGCATCGCCGTGCCCATTTCCTGCATGTTCATCAGCCAAGACGCCTCGCCCGCGACATTGATCACGAGCGCCTCGGGATGGGCAATCTGGACGCCGATAGAGGCTGGAAAGCCGTAGCCCATGGTGCCAAGCCCGCCAGAGGTCATCCAGCGGTTGGGATCGTTGAAGCCCAGATATTGCGCCGCCCACATCTGATGCTGGCCCACCTCGGTGCAGATATAGCGATCGTGATCTTTGGTCAGCGCTTCGAGCCGGGCAAGCGCGTATTGCGGTTTGATGGTCTTGCCCTTTTGGCTGAACTTGAGGCAGTCCACCTTTTTCCACTCATTGATGCGCTCCCACCATTTGGCGATTGCCTCACGGTTGACCTTGGCACCGCGCGCCTTCCAGACCTCGAGCACATCGGACAGAACATTGGCAATGTCGCCGACAATCGGAATATCGGCGCGGATCACCTTGTTGATCGAGGAGGGGTCTATGTCGATATGTGCCTTGATGCTATCCGGGCTAAAGGCATCGAGCCTGCCGGTGATCCGGTCGTCAAAGCGCGCGCCGATATTGATCATGAGGTCACAGCCATGCATGGTCATGTTGGCCTCATAGAGCCCGTGCATGCCCAGCATCCCGATCCAGTTCTTGCCGTTGGCAGGATAGGCGCCCAGACCCATCAGGGTCGATGTTGTGGGAATGCCGGTGGCTTCGACCAATTCGCGCAAGAGGCGCGTGGCCTCTGGGCCAGAGTTGATGACACCGCCACCGGTATAGAACACGGGGCGCTTGGCCTTTTCCAAGGCCGCGACCAGATCGGTGATGCCTTCGATATCGCCCTTTACGCGTGGCTGGTAATGCGACACGCGCGCCTGATGCGGTGCCGTATAGGTGGCCGAGGCGAATTGGACATCCTTCGGGATATCGACCAAAACCGGGCCGGGGCGGCCGGTGGTCGCAACATGAAACGCCTGATGCAGCGTATCCGCCAAGCGGGCGGTGTCGCTTACCAACCAGTTATGCTTGGTGCAGGGGCGGGTAATGCCGACGGTATCGGCCTCTTGAAAGGCATCATTGCCGATCATGAAGGTTGGCACCTGACCAGTCAGCACCACAAGCGGTATGGAATCCATCAGCGCATCAGTCAGGCCTGTCACCGCGTTGGTGGCACCCGGACCAGAGGTGACAAGCACCACGCCCGGTTTGCCGGTCGAGCGCGCATAGCCTTCGGCGGCATGTACTGCGGCCTGCTCGTGACGCACCAGAATGTGGCGGATGTCATTCTGCTGAAAGATCTCGTCGTAAATGGGTAGTACGGCACCGCCGGGATACCCGAATACGACATCCACGCCCTGATCCTTGAGGGCTTGGACCACCATTTTCGCTCCGGTCATCTGACGTGTCATGTGCTCGTGCTCCGTATATGACGTCAATTCAAGTCGCATAAAAAAGCCCCCGGTTTTCCGGGGGCGCATGGGGGACCCTACGGGTGTCCGTTACCGGCCCATGCGCCAATGACCTACGATGAATACTAGTGTGTCCATGCGGGCGACTCCGTTCTGCGTGGCCGGGACATTAGGTGCGGGGGCAGGGGGCGTCAAGCCGATTTGGTGGATAAAATGTCGCAAAACGGGATGAAATCTTTGCATTTGTTGCGCAAAAAGAGGCGCGGACGTGTGTTTCCCGTTTTGAGGGCATGTCAGGGCCGCATTTTTCGGGAATCGCCCCGTGATGATGGGGCCATGCGCGCGGCTTTCATCTGGCCTAAAATACCTCGGGGGTTTGGGGGCTGGCCCCCAATCTGGCCGCAGGGATCAAAGGCGCACCCCGGTGCCCTGCAAAACGCCATGTTCGAGCGCATAGCGGGTCAGCCCCGCCGTTGAGGCGATACCAAGCTTGCGCTTGATGTTCTTGCGATGCGTCTCGACCGTGCGCACGGAAATATCGAGCGCTTGCGCCACATCTTTGTTCGATTTGCCTTGGGCGAGTTGCAGCAGGATCGTCTGCTCGCGGTTGGTCAGCTGTTCGCGCTCGGGGTTTTCATAGGGCTCAAGCGAGCCTTTGGCCCCTGTGCACAGATAACGTTGACCGGTCATCACTGCGTCTATGGCGCGTTTGATCTCATCCGTGGGCACATCCTTAAGCACATAGCCCGCCGCGCCATGGCTGAGCGCTGAGGAAATATACTCGGGGCTGTCATGCATGCTTAGGATCAGGATACGGGTCTCGGGGCGTTTCTCGAGGATGATTTCTGTCGTGGTCAGACCCCCCAGCCCCGGCATGTTGAGGTCAAGCAGGATCACATCGGGCGCAAGGCTCTCGACCCGGTCGATGATGGCCTGACCGTTGCCCAGCGTGGCGAGGATTTCGACATCCTCATAGCTCTCGAGAATGGATTGGATGCCTTCGGCGACCATTGGGTGGTCGTCCACGATTACGATCCGGATCGGTCTTGGGCTCATACGCGGGCCTTTTCCTTGGGGTGTGGCCGCTCTTGTGGCGGCAGAAGGTGTGTGAGGGGCACATTGGCTTCGATGGTCGTTCCGGTTTTCCCAGAGATCACGGTCAGCGTGCCGTCCAACTGTTCGACACGTTCCTGCATGTTGCGCAGGCCAAGCCCGCCGCCGGGCGTGCCCGAGGGTTTGGCGCGGTCGAGGCCGCAGCCATTATCGGCAATGCGCAGCGTGGCACCATGCGTATGGCCGCGCACATCGACGGTCACGCGGGTGGCGCCGGAATGACGCTCGATATTCGTGAATGCCTCTTGAGCGACACGGTAGAGCGCAATCTTGGCTTCATCATCCAGCCGGTTGCGGAAAACCACGGTGCTGAATTCGGTCGTGATGCCGGTGCGTTTGCCAAACTCTTCGGCAAGGGTTTTGAGGGCGGGGCCAAGGCCCAGATCATCTAGCACTCCGGGGCGCAGGTCGCGGCTGATGCGGCGAACCTCTTGAATGGCCCCTGAGAGATGGGTGATGCCCCGTTCCAGCGTGTCGGCGGCGCGGGCGTCGCCTGCCGCCAGCCGCCGCTTGGCGGTATCGAGCGCATAGCGCACGCCAACGAGAATTTGGCTGATACCGTCATGGAGTTCGCGCGCAACACGGCGGCGCTCTTCTTCTTGGGCATCAAACACCCGCTGTGTCAGCTTCTTGAGCTTGGCATCGGCGAGGCGACGTTCGCGGATGTTGATAAAAAGACCGGAGACAAAGACCAGCAACAGCGCTGCCAGCATCGCGGCACCGATATAGAAGAAGGTGCGCTCTACCCGCGCTTCGACCATCTGGCGAGAGGCCGTGACAGTGGCCACCACATCGTCGATGAAAACGCCCGTGCCCACCGCCCATCGCCAGTCTTGGAGCCCGATGACATAGGTCACCATCTGCGCGCGCTCGCCGGTCGAGGGTTTCGGCCATTCATAGCTGTGATAGCCACCGCCCGTACGCGCCAGCCGGATCAACTCATCGGTGATGGGCTGGCCGCCTTCATCCTCCAGCCCCGTCCAGTTGCGGCCAATAAGCTCGGTGCGGCGGGGACTGACAAGGTTGGTGCCGTCATAGTTGAACACAAAAAAGTATCCGTCCTGACCATAGAGCATGCCCGCGAGGATCTGGCTGACCTGTTCCATGGCGGCTTCGTCATTCGGGGCCGCGCGCCCGTAGATGTTCACAAAGGCGGTTCTGGCGATGGAGAGGTAATTCTTGAGCTCCGCGCGCTTGGCCTCGATCAGTTGCGCCTCAAGCGTTTCGATCTCGCGTTCGGCCAGTTGACGCGATTGAAGCGTGACGACGACAGAAATCGCCAGCGCCGTGAGAATCAGCGGCAGGGTGGCGATCAGAAAAAGCTTTTGGCCATAATTGAGCCGGATGCGGGCGAAGAGGCGTTGCATGGATCAGCGATAGGGCCAAATGCGCGGCATTTCCAGCCTCTCGTGTCTCAGTGCTCGGGCGGGTGCCAATCGGCGGGGGGCACAGCGCCCCGGCGCAGGCGCAGCGCAAGCCCCAGGGCCACGCCCACCCCGATGGCAACTGTCAGGTCCGCCAGAACGGTCAGCACAAGCGTCAGCACAAGCAGCACGCGGTCCGAGGGACGGTCGGCCATGTAACCGCGCCATTTGTGCGGCTCTGACATATTCCATGCGATCAATATCAAGAGCCCGGCGAGGGCGGGCATGGCGAAATACCCTGCCAAGGGCGCTGCAAGCAGCATCACAAGCAAGATCACGAGCGCATGGATCATGCCCGCAACGGGCGTGCGCCCACCGGCGCGCACATTGGTGGCGGTTCGGGCAATCGCGCCCGTGGCAGGCAACCCACCAAAGAGCGCCGAGCCGATATTGGCCACGCCATTGGCCACGACCTCGGCATTGGGTTGGGATTTGTCGCCGATCATGCGGTCAGCGACAGCGGCGGAGAGGAGGGATTCCACACCTGCGAGAAAGGCGATGATAAGGGCGGATGGCAGAAGGTCGATCATCCGCGCAAGGCTGAGGTCCGGCACCACGGGCAGGTTGGGCGTATTGGGCAGCGGACCAAAGCGAGAGAGAAGCGTATCCACTGGCAGATGCCAAAGCGCCACTGCGGCTGAGGTAAGCCCGACCGCCACGATCAGCCCCGGATAACGAGGTGCCGCGCGTCGCAGCCCCACGATCAGCACCATGGTTGCCAATCCGATCACCAGCGCTTGCGGGTTGAACGTGTCGCGGGCCTGCCACAGAGTTTCGATCTTTTCAAGAAATTCGGCCGGGAGGCTTGTCGTGGTGAGGCCCAGAAAATCCTTGATCTGGCTGGTGGCAATGATGATGGCAATACCGATGGTAAAGCCGTTGATCACGGCCTCAGGGATGTGACGCACAAGGCTGCCTGCGCGCAATCTGCCCGCGACCACAAGGATCACGCCAGCCATCAGCGTGGCGATGATCAGCCCGTCCTGCCCGTGTTCTGCGATAACGGCGTAAACCACCACGATAAACGCACCGGTGGGCCCGCCGATCTGAACCCGGCTGCCCCCCAAGGCCGAAATAAGGAAGCCCGCGATGATTGCTGTTGTCAGCCCTGATGCCGGGTCCGCGCCCGACGCGATGGCAATGGCGATGCTGAGCGGCAGCGCCACCATAGCCACGCTGATCCCTGCGAAGAGGTCCGCACGGAACAGGGCCCCGGTATAGCCCGGTAGGGTGGTGAACAGCTTGGGTGTCATGTGCGAATCTCAACACCCGCGCCGATCCGGTTTCAAGCACAAAGCGCGGGCAGCGTGCACAATTGCATGCAAAGTCAGTGTTTGACCCCGGAAATCATCACGGAAAGTTTGAGACTCGCTACGGTTTCTACGCAGTAATCGGTATTTGCAGATGCAAAGCCCGTCGCTAAGGTCTGCCCACTACACAGGGTCCGGGTGCTGCCAGAGAGGTGGCGGCACTGTCATAAAAATGGGGAGGAAACCAAATGGATCGTCGTTCTTTTCTGAAAAATACCGCTTTGGGTGGCGGTGCTGCTGTTGCGGCTTCGACGCTGGCCGCGCCGCTTTATGCCCAGGGTGCGCGCAATCTGACCATGGTCACGACATGGGGCCGGGGCCTTGCGGGCGTGTTTGACGCCGCGCAGCGGGCCGCCGACAATATCAACGGCATGGCCGATGGCAGCATCGTGATCGACGTGAAAGGTGCCGGTGAACTGGTGGGCGCGTTCGAGGTGTTCGACGCTGTGACCGCTGGTCAGGCAGACATGTATCACGGGGCCGATTACTATTTCGTTGGTCAGCACCCGGCTTACGGCTTTTTCACCTCGGTGCCCTTTGGCATGACGGCGCAGGAATTGGTGAACTGGTACTACCATGACGGCGGTGCCGCGCTTCACGACGAGTTGGGTCAGATCTTTGGTCTCAAATCCTTTCTTGCGGGCAACACCGGCGCGCAGGCTGGCGGCTGGTTCTCGAAAGAGATCAACGGGCCGGAGGATTTCAACGGTCTCAAGTTCCGGATGCCCGGTCTTGGCGGTCTTGCGCTGGGCAAGCTGGGGGCGAGCGTGCAGAACATTCCGGGTGCCGAGGTTTATCAGGCGCTGGCCTCGGGTGCCATTGACGGCACCGAGTGGATCGGTCCCTGGGCCGATGAAAAGGCCGGGTTCCAAGAGATCACCAAGTTCTATTACACCGCTGGGTTCCACGAGCCGGGCGCGGGCCTGTCGATCGGCATGAACCGAGAAGTGTTCGAGAGCCTGACCCCGGCCCAACAGAAGATCATCGAGATCGGCTGTGCCGAAGCGCATCAGTGGAATCTGGCACAATTCCTGTCCAACAATTCGTCGGCCTTGCAACGCCTGCAATCCAATGGCGTCAAGACGCTGGAGTTCCCCGATAGCGTCTGGGATGCCTTTGGCCAAGCGTCTGACGCCGTGCATCAGGAAAACATGGGCGACGAGATCTACAAGCGCGTCTATGACAGCTACATGGCGTCGATGAAGTCGTCTTCGGCCTGGATCAACAAGTCTGACGGGGCCTATACCGCGCAGCGCGACCGCGTTCTGGGCTAAGTCCCGGCAGGTTGGTTTGATTGACAGGTCCCGGTTGCCGGGGCCTGTCGCAATCGGATAACGGGCCACGCGGGCCCGCAGCACCGCGTGTCAGGGGGACAGGATGCTGGACGCAGTTCTCTGGATTTTCCAGAATATCGGCATGGCCTTTTACAATTTGGCCTATGCCCTCAGCCATCCCGCAAGCTGGCTGGATTGGTCCAATAAAGAGGCGATCATGCGGGTCGTCTATTATGGTGGCTCGGTCGAGTTTTTCTTTGTGGCATTCACGGTGTTTCTTGTGATTACCGCCGTCGGCCTCTGGAAGAACGCTTTTCTGTGGGGCTGTGTGCGCGCGCTAGAGGGGATGGCCAATACGGTTGGCCGCTTTGCCGCTTGGGCCGGGCTGATCATGGTGATCCAGCAAATCCTTATCGTGTTTATCCAGCGCATCTTTGCGCGCCCGGATATGGTGTTCGGCATCGGTATTCCGCTACAACTCGACATCAGTTGGTATTCCGAAGAACTCAAACTTTACAACGCGCTGATCGTGACGCTCTGCGCCACATATACCTTTGTTCAAGGCGGGCATGTGCGGGTTGACCTGATCTATGCGCCGGTCAGTCACGCCACCAAAAAGATCATTGATATGGTGGGCAGTCTCATTTTCATGATGCCGATGGCGGTGTTGACATGGATGTATGGCTGGTTCTTCATGTGGCGGCATTTGATCGTGCCCAACCCTTCGGCCAGTGAGACGCTGGACCGGCTCTTGATGAAATCCCGCGCACTGCGCTGGAATGTTGAAACCATCGGGTTCAGCCCCAACGGTTTCAACGGCTATTTCCTTTTCAAGGTGTTGCTGGTGCTTTTTGCGGGGATGGTGTTCCTGCATGCGATGGCGTTTTTCTGGCGCTCTTATCTGGAGTTCAAGGAAGGCCCCGACAGTCTGGGCAAATACCTCGACCGCGACACGCTGGGTCAGGGCGAAGAAGCCTTTGAAGGCACACATTAAAGGGGCAGGGACCAATGCTATTCGGACTTGACGGGGTCGAGATCGGGCTGATCATCGTATTTCTATGCCTCTTTGGGGGCATTCTATCCGGCTTTCCCGTGGCCTTTGCCATTGGGGGTGCGGGCGTCGTGGCATTTGGCATTATTGCCGGTTTGGACAGCGCAGGGCTGCTCATCCATCAGGCCATCGACACATCGAGTGAAGCCTATAATGCTATCGTGGCCAGCGGCGTGAGGCCCGATGCGATTTCGGTGTTCCGATACCCGGATTTGCCGCGTGCCGCGCAGCCGGTGTTTCCGCAGGGCTGGGAAGTGGCGCTGGATCGCAACGTGTCGTTCCTTGTGAACCGGATCAACGAACGGGTTCTGGCGGGGGCCTCTATCGAGACGCTGTTGGCAGTGCTGATGTTCGTGATGATGGGCATCACGCTGGAACGCTCCAAGATCGCCAACGATCTTTTGACCACGATGTCGCGGGTGTTTGGCCCGCTGCCGGGTGGTCTTGCGGTATCGGTCGTGGTGGTGGGGACCTTCCTTGCGGCGTCGACCGGGATTGTGGGCGCAACCGTCGTAACCATGGGCCTTTTGAGCCTGCCCACAATGCTGCGCGCGGGCTATAGCCCACAACTGGCGACGGGGGTCATCGCGGCCTCGGGTACGCTGGGGCAGATCATTCCGCCCTCTATCGTGATCGTGCTCTTGGGCACGCTGGCGGGCGATCTCTATTCCGTGGCGCAAGAGAACCGGGCGCAAGCCGTGGGCTGCACCGATGCGCTGACCTATCTGGGCGAACCGGCAGTGGTCTCGGTTGGGACGCTCTTTCAGGCGGCACTCTTGCCGGGGATATTGCTCGCGGTGCTCTATGGCCTCTATGCCTTTGGCTATGCGCTGGTGAACCCGTCCAAGGCCCCGGCGGTGCAGATCGCCAGCGGCCCACGCGGCGAGGTGATTACACGCGGTGAGGGGTTCACGTGGTTTCTTGGCATTCCGGTGGCCTTGATTGCCGGCGTGATGCTGTTCTCGACATTAGGTGTGGTCGGCAGTCAGAGCCTGATTGTGGACAGTTTCAGCGATCAGGGCAATTCCGCCTCGCTGCGCACCAATGTAGGCCCCGAGTGCCAGGCGGCGATGATCGAATTGCACGGGCAATCCAAATGGGATGCGGCGGTGGCCGAGCAGCAGACGATTGATGCCGCCGGTGGGGTGGCGGCAAGTGTGCGACTGACTCCAGAAGAAATTGCCGCGCTGCGCGCGCAGAAAGAGGCGGATGCCGCCCCCATCGGCACAGGGGTGGCCACGTTGATGGTGATGCTGGCCCTGACGCTGGCGGTGGCACGGGGCGTTGCTCCTTCGGCCAATCCGGCACCGCTCTTGATCGGGGCGCTTGGTATCCTGCTTGGGCTTTTGGTGGATATCGCGCTTATCCGCCCGTCGACCTCTGCGGGGGTAACGGTGCTGTTGTTGCTCATACCATTGGCCATGGCCTGTTATGGCTGTGCCCACGGTGCGGTGCGGATGGCCAAGAACGATTTGATCCGCGTTGTCTTTCCACCTTTGGTGTTGATCGTGGCGGTTCTGGGCTCGATCCTCGGTGGGATCACCAACCCGACCCCGGCGGCAGCGCTGGGGGCAGGCGGGGCCATCATGCTCGCGGCCTATCGCAAGCTGCGCGATCAGGACCGGTCGCCCAAGATCATCATCCTTGCCACCTTGGCAGTGGTTCTGTCGATCCTGATCGGTATCAACTTTGACCTCCGGATCAATCAGGGCGGAGTGAGTTTTGAATCTTGGGTGGCGTTCTTCTTTGCCTATGCTGCCTATCTCTATGCGGTTTTCGGGCTCTTGTTCGCCTGCTGGGTGCTTTACACCGGTGGTGTGCTGACGCCGGTCGTGCGCGAGACGGCCAAGGTCACAAGCATGGTCTTTACCATCTTGATCGGTTCGCAACTCTTGAACCTCGTGGTCATCAGCTTTGGCGGCGAACATTACATTCAGGAATTCCTCAAGAGCTTTGACAATGAGCTCAAGGTTTTCCTGATCGTGATGCTGGTGCTCTTCGTGCTGGGCTTCGTGCTCGATTTCCTTGAGATTATCTATATCGTCATCCCCATCGTAGGGCCGGTGATCTATGGCGGCACGTTTGATCCGAAATGGGTGACGATCATGATCGCGGTCAATTTGCAGACCTCGTTCCTGACCCCGCCTTTTGGATTTGCGCTGTTTTATCTGCGCGGCGTGGCACCAAAGGAGGTCACAACAGGCCATATCTATCGCGGGGTTATCCCCTTTGTGCTGATACAGGTTGGGGCGCTTGGCATTTTGTGGTTCTTTCCGTCGATTGTCACGATTGTCCCGGCATTGATGGCGAATTGAGGGTGTCACGCGCTTTGTAAAGATGCCCCAAGGCATCCCGGAACCAGAGACCCACAGAGCTGACCGCCCCTCACGAGGGGCGGTTTTATCTTTTCCAGGGCAGGCGCAAAGGATCGGACAAACAGTCGAAATTTGGCCTTGTAACTCTCCTACAGGGGCGGCTATACGCGTCAACGGAGCTGTGGCCGAGTGGTCGAAGGCGCTCCCCTGCTAAGGGAGTAGGCCCGGAAGGGTCTCGTGGGTTCGAATCCCATCGGCTCCGCCACAACAATATGTGGATAATTTTTTAATACATATTAAAATCAACCACTTAGATTGGGGCTGTTGCGTTAACGGTCGTCTTGTCGTCAAGGTGCTGATGAAAGGGCTTCTCCATGTCGAGCAAACAGCCGTTCAAGCGCCACCGGTTTCCTTCGGAGATCATCCTATGTGCGGTTCGGAGTATCTGCGGTACCCACGGGTCTACCAAGATGTGACGAATTTGATTGCGAAACGCGGTCTGGATGTTGATCGCTCGACGGTCTTTCGAGGGGTGCAAAAGTTTGGGCCGCAACTGTCCAGGCGGGCCCCGCGTCGTCTCAGCCGTGCAAGCCTGAATTGGCACGTAGATGAGACCTGCATCCGCGTTGGTGAAAAATGGCGTTATCTTTGGCGCGCGATTGATGCAAACGGCCAATTGGTCGATTTCAGGCGCACTGCCAGACGCGATGCAAAAGCTGCATAAGCCTTTCTGAACAGGGCTATTGAACGTGTGCGGCTATACCGCCCCTTGTCGATTTGCACAGATAAGGCTCCGACTTATCGAAAGGTAATTCGCGAGACCAACCATCGCTACGATCCACACTTTGACTACTTCACTCATGTCGACCGCAAGTATCTGAAAGATCGTGTGGAGAGCGACCATGCCGCGCTGAAGCGGCTATACTCAGATACCGGCAGAGCTTCCGATCTCTGATCTATGCCAAGGCAACACTGGAGGTGATCGAGACAATCAAGAACGGACACATCCAAACGAGGCGGCCGGGTGTCCGTAGCGAAACAAGCTTCGTCCATGAGCTCTTTGGCTTGGCCGCTTAGATCTACAGTCACAAATAGAATCATTGGCGACGAAAGTTAATGCAACAGTCCCCGATTTGGCGTGCCTCGTCACTTGTGTCGGGCAGATCACCGGCACCCAAACGGTCCATCGAACCAAAGACAATTCCCTCGATCAGTTTGACTTCGGACAATCCGCGTGCACCGAAACGAGCGAGCCCGCCGACCGCCACGTCAGAGGAGTGCCAGAACTCTGGCCCAAGACCGAATTCCCTTGTGAAAGCTTGTCAGGCTATACTTCTCGTTGGGGCTGTGGATGCGATCATCCGAGAGGCCAAAACCTGCCATCACGACATCAAGCCCCAGTTTTTCTTTGATCATGGTCGTGACCGGAATCGAGCCGCCGCCGCCGACAAAGGCTGCCTGTTTCCCCCATTCGTCGGACATGCCCTGCTGTGTGCGCTGAAAAGCTGCGGCGCTGACCTCAAAGGCTGCCGCGCGGCCAGAGCCGAAGTCGGTGAACTCCACGCGGCAATCGGCGGGTACACGCGCCTTGACGAATTCGCGGAATGCTGCGCGAACCTTGTGTGGATCTTGATCGAAAACAAGGCGAAAGCTGATCTTGGCCGAGGCGACGGCGGGGATCACGGTCTTGAACCCGTCACCGGTATAGCCACCATGCATCCCGTTCACTTCGCAGGTCGGACGCGACCACGTTTGTTCGAGCACGCTGCGCCCCTTTTCGCCTGCCGGAAGTGCAAGACCGACCTCGCCGAGAAACTCCTTTTCGGAAAAGTCGAGGCTTTCCCAGCTCTTTCGCAATGATTCTGGCAGGTCTGGCACGCCATCATAGAATCCGGGGATGGTGATGCGCCCGTTTGCATCGCGCAGATCGGCGATGATGCGTGCCAGAATATGATTGGGATTTGCTGCGGCGGAGCCATAGAAGCCAGAATGCAGATCGCGGTCGGCCGCGTGGATGAATATCTCTTCGGCGCAGAGACCGCGCAGGCTTGTTGTGATGGCGGGCGTTTGCTTGTCCCACATGTTCGTGTCGCAGATCATCGCCACATCCGCCTGTAGCTCGTCCTTGGTGGCATCAAGAAAACCCGGAAGGTTCACGCCCCCCGATTCCTCTTCGCCCTCAAGCATGATGGTAATCGGGATCGGCAGTTTGCCGGTCACAGATTTCCATGCACGGCAGGCTTCGACAAAGGTCATCAGCTGGCCCTTGTCATCGGACGCGCCGCGCCCGCGAATCTCTTTGCTGCCATCCGGCAGGGTTGCGATCTTGGGCTCGAACGGGTCATCTTCCCATAGATCAAGCGGATCAGCGGGCTGCACATCATAATGACCGTAGAATAGAACCTTGGTTCCCGCAGCATCATGGTTCTTGGCAAAAACAACCGGGTGGCCGGGCGTTTCGCGCACTTCCGAGGCAAAACCGATCGACGCAAGATCCTTGGAATGCCACTCGGCGCAGGCCCTGGTTTCATCCGCATAAGCAGGATCCGTTGAAATAGATTTTAGGCGGACTGTTTGAAAGAGCCTGTCGAGCGCATTGTCGAAATCGGCATCAATATGGGCAAGGACCTTATCGAGATCAGACATTGAACAACCTTTCTATGCTTGGGCACCATTAGCAGATTGGCTATGGCCGGGACAATTTGCAACGCTCGGGATGTCCCGGCGTCAGAAGGGCCAGATGACGGGTACAAGAAACACCGCAACGACAAAGAACCACACCATCATGGGCAAACCGAGCTTCCAGTAGTCGCCAAACTTGTAGGCTCCCGGCTCCATCACCATCAGGTTGGTTGCCGTCGCTACCGGCGTCAGAAACGCGGCGGCGCAGGCGATGCCGACGCTCATAAGCACGGGTTGTACGGAAATGCCCATTTGTTGGGCTGCCACGACCGATATCGGAATAACAATCAAAGAGGTGGCGGTATTTGAGATCACTTGGCCCATGATCGCAGAAAAGACGAAAAGGCCTGCAAGCAGGGCATAGGGCCCCGAGTCGCCAATCGCGGCAACCAGTTTCTCGGCCAGAAGGTTGGCGGCGCCGGTCTGCTGCATCGCAATCGAAAGCGGGGTCAACGCACCCACAAGGATAACCGTCGTCCAGTTGATTGACCTGTAGACACCCTCGACGGTCAGCACGCCCGAGATCAGAATCATACCTGCGGCGATCAATCCCGCCACGACCGGCGGAACAAGGCCAGTGGCCAGCAACAGCACCATTATGGCGAGAGCGGCCAGAACGATCTTCGCCCCATGGCCCATCGGCACGGCTTGGCGTCGCACCAGATCTGGCGAGTTCACAACAAGCACTTCGGCCGGGTTCAAACGACGATCAAGCGCGCTCCAAGTGCCTTGCAAGAGCATCGTATCACCAGCCGCCAGCGGTTCACCCGGTGGCAAATCGGCGTCTTGACGCTGGAGCGCCAAAACGATCAAATCCCCACTCTCCGTGACCATACCGGGGAAAAAACGCTGGCCGATGAGGGGGGAACGTGGCGGCACAACAACCTCGGCAAGGCCGGAATCCCGATTGAAAAGCTGATCGCCCACCCCGCCCGAAGGCAGATCCTCGCGGAACGCGAGGCCGTTTTCCTGTGCTACCGCGCCTGCAGTGTCAGAGGCGCCCTTGAACACCAAGATATCCCCTTCCGCCACTGTACTGGTGCGGCTAGGGCGTCCGGAGGAATCTTTGAGCGTCACAAATGTCAGACCGCTGCCCTCTAGCTGCGCTACGCTATCGCGCGCGGAGCCGATCAGCGGCGAGCCTTCGCGCACGCGCAGTTGATGCACATCGCTGGAGAGCCGGAACTGTTCCACAAGTGTGGTGGCGTGGCGGCTCAGGTCCGGGGGCAGGGTCTCACTTGTGCGGTGCGGCAGCAACTTTTCCCCAAAAAACACGACAATTGCGATCCCCCCGAGTGCGAGTGGAATACCCGCCAGCGCAAACTCGAAATAGGTGAACCCGCGCGCGCCCGCGTCCACCGCCGCGTCCACCACCAGCACGTTGACCGGGCTCCCGGTCAGCATCAGCTTTGATCCGGCATGCGCCCCAAAGACCAGTGGCATGAGCAGTTGCGACGGTGATTGCCCCAGCCGGATCGCCATCACGATCACCACAGGCAAAAGCGCGGCCACGGCACCGTTGACGCTGATCAGGCCAGCGAGCAAGCCGACAAACCCCATCATCAGCATGATGAGCCGAGGCCGACTCGTGCCGGCCCGCTTGATAAGCATTTGCCCCGCCCACGCGGTCACGCCCGAAACTTCGAGGCCGGCTGAGACGACAAACAGCGATGCAATGAAGATTACTGCCGGATCACCAAAGCCGGACAGAGCCTGATTGATCGTCAGAATGCCCGATGCCCAGAGAGCAAGGGCCGCGCCGACGCATACGGCAATGACCGGGAGACGATCCCAAATAAAGAGGACGATGATTGCGCCGATGATGGCGAAAACAATCCAGATGTCGCTCATCGAAACCTCCTTATTGTTGAAAATTTGCGGCACCGTAATGAAATCCGAAGGGTGCAGCTTGCCAATCCATTTTTTTTACTCGCGAATCCACAGTCAGAGAAGCCTTAAAATCTCCTGTCTGAGAGTTTCATTTTTTTCTTGCAAACTCTCACGTTGCCGTGACAATTCTAATTCAATTCACTGACAGGACTAACCCGATAATTGCGCGGGATCATTGCGGCATCGACTATAAAGGCCACGCTCAGCGAGCGTTCAGTCTGTGCCCTGTGGATAACTAACGACTTGACGGGTTTGCGTTTCGTAACTGGTCTGGCTGCTTTCTTGGTTTGGGTGAGACATTGGCTTGGGAGAGGGGCGGCAATTATGGCTGGCACTGGGGCGACTGAACAGCAGGGAATGTCGGGGTTTCTTGGAGCTATCGAGAGGTTCGGCAACAAGGTCCCGCATCCCGCAATCATCTTTTTCTGGCTGATCGGCATCGTCATATTGTTCTCGGTGATCTTCGGTGCTTTGGGCACGTCTGTCACCTATGAGGGCTACGACTATGCCAGCGGCGATATCGTCGAACAGACGACATCCGTGCGCAGCCTTTTGTCCGCTGACGGTATCCGCTTCATGCTTACCACGCCGGTAAGCAATTTTCTGGGCTTCGCCGGTGTCGGGGTGATCCTTGTCGCCATGATCGGCGTGGGTCTGGCCGAGGAATCCGGCTTGATCGCTTCCTTGGTACGCAAGATTGTCGCCGGCGCGCCGCAACGGCTGTTCACCTTTATCATCGTCATCGTGGGTGTCATGTCCTCTATCGCGGCCGACGCGGGATACCTCGTGCTCGTGCCCCTCGGTGCGGCCGCGTTTCACAGCATGGGCCGGCACCCTTTGGCCGGGCTGGCTGCGGCCTTTGCGGGCGTGGCTGCGGTCTTTCTGGTCAATGTCTTTGTGACGCCAACAGACGCTCTCTTGGTGGCGGTGACCAATGACGCGATTCAAACGGTCGATCCCAGTGCCCGAATATCGGATGTGGGCAACCTGTTCTTCATGATCGCCTCGTCTATCGTGATGGCCATCGTCGTGACCGTGCTGACCGAACGCTTTGTCGAACCGCGGCTTGGGCCCTACACCGGCGGCTTGCCTGTCGAGGGCGGCGTGGAACTTTCCGCAGAAGAGCAGCGCGGCCTCAAATTCGCCGGACGCGCGCTTTTGGGCTTCGTCGTTGTGGTCGCGCTTCTTACGGCACCGCCGCTGCCGTTTGGCATCCTGCGCAATCAGGAGACGGGGGGCATCATGGCTGGATCGCCCTTCATGAGCGGCCTGATCGTTCTGATCAGCCTGCTGTTTCTGGTGGTCGGATATGCCTATGGCCGTGGTGCGGGCACCATCGCGAATGCGACAGCCGCCATCGGGCTCGTGGTCAAGACCTGGGGCAATCTGGCGGGCATGATCTTTCTTTTGTTCGTCATTGCGAATTTCATCGCCTTCTTCAACTTCACCAACCTCGCAACGGTCCTCGCGGTCAATCTGGCCGATCTGTTGAGCACGGCACCGATTGGGGGCCACGGATACATCATCCTCTTCGTGATCGTGGTCGCCATCATCGACATCATCCTCACCGGGGCGCTGGCCAAATGGGCGATCCTTGCACCTGTGTTCATTCCGCTCTTCATGCGTCTGGGTGGTGATCCCGATCTGGTGCTCGCGACCTACCGCGTGGGCGACAGCCCGATGAACGTGATCACACCGCTGAACGTCTATCTCGCGGTGATGGTGGGCTTTGCGCAGAAATATCAGAAGGACGCCGGCATCGGCACGATCATCGCCCTGATGCTGCCTTATACCGTGGTTCTCTTCGTGATCTGGACGTTGTTCTTGCTCGCTTGGTACACATTCGGCCTCCCGCTCGGACCGTCTTGAGCACAGCGCGTCGTGCATGAGGTCGCTCGGCCTTGGTCGAGTGGTGAAAACCGGGGCCGTGCCATGATGCCCGCCCCAGATTAAAGTGAGATGCTGATGCCACATCCTCAGATGATGCAAAGATCCAGATCCACCGCCACCCTGCGCCTGATCATGGTGGCGGTGGCAGTGATGGTGATTGCTGCGTGCAAACCAGAGGAAGCGCCGGATGACGAGGTTCAAGCCCGTCCCGTACGCACGGTAGAAGTCACCGAAAAGACGCTTGGCAATACCGTGACACTGGCCGGCACGATTGAAAGCCAAGTGCAGGTCGATCTCGCGTTTCGCATCGGGGGCCGTCTGGAAGACCGCCTTACAGCCGTTGGCGATCACGTTGAGGCGGGGCAACTCATGGCCCGGCTTGATCCATCGGACGAGGAAAATGGCCTGCGGGCGGCCGAGGCCAGCTTGATTGCAGCAGAGGGGCAATTGACCGAGGCGCGCGCCAATTTTGAACGCCAGCGCCAACTTTACGATCGGGGGTTCCTTGCTCGAGCGGGATATGAAAGGGCAGAGACCACGTTGAGCAATGCGACGGCTCAGGTCGATTCCGTTCGCGCGCAATACCTGATCGCCAAGCGTCGCCTGAATGATGCAAACCTTTACGCAGATGCGCCCGGACGCGTGACCGCGATTGGTGCCGAACCGGGCGAGGTGGTGCAACCCGGCCGCATGATCGTGCAGATCGCGCGGGATGGCGGGATTGACGCCGTGTTCGACGTGCCTGCGGCCGTTCTTGAATCCTCACCGGTGGACCCTGAGGTCTCGGTCACGCTGTCTCAGGCCCCGACGGTCAGCGCGCAGGGGCGCGTCCGCGAAGTGGCGCCTCGGGCGGATCCGGTGACAGGAACCTTTCGTGTGCGCGTTGGGCTGATCGACCCGCCCTCGGAATTGCGTCTGGGTTCTACGGTGACTGGGACGGCGGTATTCGGCGATGTAAACAAGATTGAAATCCCGGCATCCTCGCTGACAAGGAGTGAAACCGGTCCAGCCGTCTGGATTGTCGATCCGGGCAGCCTGACCGTGTCGTTGCGTGACATCCGGGTTGATAGCTTTCTGCCCGCATCTGTTTCGGTTGCCGAGGGTCTTTCACCGGGCGATTTGGTGGTGACGGCTGGTGTTCAGGCCTTGCGACCGGGTCAGGCCGTGCGGTTGTCGCAATGATTGGCCCGAACCTTTCGGAATGGGCGCTCAAGAACCGCCAGCTGACGGTCTACATGATGATCGTGGCGGTGATTGCGGGGGCATTTGCATTCTTCAACCTTGGTCGTGACGAGGATCCGCCCTTCACGATCAAAACGATGCTCGTTACCGCCGTGTGGCCCGGTGCCACAATGGAGGAAACCCAGACTCAACTGACTGACCGTCTGGAGCGGCGGCTGGAAGAGACGACCGGACTTGATGCGCTGCGTTCGATTACACGACCCGGTTTGGTGACGATCTTTGTCGATCTGACGGGTGACTTTCCGCCCGATCAGGTGCCCTCGGTCTGGCAAGAGGTGCGCAACGGCATCGGAGACATACGCCATACGCTTCCCGAAGGTGCGCTCGGGCCTTTCTTCAACGATGACTTTGGCGATGTCTTTGGCATCATCTATGCGTTCACTGCGGACGGGTTCAGTGATCGCGACCTGCGCGATCATGTCGATGTCGTCCGGTCAAGCCTGCTGAGACAGGTCAACGGCATTAAGAAAATCGAATGGGTGGGCGTTCAGGATGAACGCATCATGCTCGAGTTTCTGCCTGAGCGCGTCGCAGCGATGGGGTTGGATTACAATCAAATCTTCAGCGCGATTGCGGCGCAGAATGTTGTGCGCCCGGCTGGTGTTGTGACCACCGGACAAGAAAACGTCGCGATCCGCGTGTCGGGGGCATTCGAGACCGAGGCTGATCTGCTTGAGGTCTCGCTCGTGGTCAATGGGCGGATGCTGCGCCTTGGCGATATTGCCACGATCCGCAGAACCTTCGTGGACCCGCCGCAACCTCTGCTCAGGATCAACGGGGAGCGTGGGATCGCGCTGGCGATCTCGATGGCAGATGGCGGCGATATTCTCGAACTTGGCGCCGCGGTCGACGCTGCAATGCAAGGCATCGTTGCCGATCTTCCGCTGGGGATCGAGCCGATACTGGTTTCCAACCAGCCTCAGGTCGTCGATCAGGCAATCGGAGAGTTCACAGAGTCGCTGTGGCAGGCGGTGGCGATCATTCTTGTGGTCAGTTTCCTTTCGCTGGGGGTGAGACCGGGCACCGTTGTGGCGATTGCCATTCCCCTGACCCTCGCGATTGTATTCACTGTGATGCAGGCATTCTCGATTGATCTTCATCGCATTTCGCTTGGGGCGCTCATAATCGCGCTTGGCCTTCTGGTCGACGATGCGATGACCACGATTGACGCCATGCTGCGCAGGCTTGCGGCAGGGGACACGATCGAAAAGGCTGCAAGTTTTGCCTACGGAACCCTGGCCGCACCGATGTTGATCGGCACCCTGATCACCATCGCTGGCTTCGTGCCCGTGGGCTTTGCCCAAAGCTCTGCGGGAGAATACACGATCTCATTGTTCTACGTGGTTGGCATCGCATTGATTGCGTCGTGGTTTGTCGCTGTGATCTTTGCCCCGCTGATTGGGGCCATTCTGCTGAAACCGCCGGCTGCAACGGAGGAAGTTGCTAAACCCGGTGCCATCATGCGCAGCTATCTTTCGGTTGTGGGGATAGCGATCCGTGCACGCTGGGTGACACTGGCCATCACGGTGGCTTTGCTGGCGACGGCGTTCGTCGGGTTGGGGCGGGTTGACCGACAATTCTTTCCTGCCTCAGACCGAGGTGAGTTGATCGTCGATTTCCAATTGCCGCGCTCAAGTTCGATATTCGCGAGCGAAGATGCCGTCGATCGTATCGAGACATTTATCGCCGAGAGCGGCGATGCCGAGAGCATCACGTCTTATGTCGGGCGCAATGTCATCCGCTTTTATCTTCCGCTCGATATCCAGCCGCCAAGCGATCATCAGGCGCAAATCGTGGTTATGAGCAAGGATCTGGAGGCACGTGACCGACTTGAGGTGTCCCTCAAATCGTGGCTGAATGAGACATTTCCCGAAGCGATCAGTCGGATCAGCCCGCTCGAACTGGGTCCGCCTGTCGGATGGCCGATCCAGTATCGGATGAGTGGACCGGATATTGAGGTCGTTCGCGCCCGCGCCTTGGATCTTGCTGGTATCATTGCCGCCAACCCCAACACCCGCGACGTGCATTTCGACTGGATCGAACCGGCACGCCAGATCCGCATCGAAATCGATCAGGACCGCGCAAGACGACTTGGCCTGACCAGTGCGCAGGTGGCTTCTATCCTCAACACCGCTGTATCTGGAACCACAGTGTCGCGCCTGCGGGACGACATCTATCTCATTCCCATCGTGGCGCGTGCGGACGAACAGGATCGCGTGGCGGTGGATCGGCTGGCAACATTGCAAGTGCCTGCGCCCGGTGGCCGCACAGTCGCTCTCGGGCAGTTCGCCAGTTTCATTTATGATCAGGAACAGCCGCTCTTGTGGCGGCGCGACCGTGTTCCGACACTCACCGTATTGGCCGACACGGCGCCGGGGATATCGCCAGAGGCTGTCGTCGAACAGCTGACGGACGGAATATCCACCTTGGCGGCAGAGCTAGGGCCGGGCTACGACGTTCTTGCTGCGGGGACTGTTGCGGAAAGCGCCGAGAGCCAAGCTTCAGTTTTCGCAGTGCTTCCGATCATGCTTTTTCTCATGGTCACATTGCTGATGATCCAGTTGCGGGACTTTCGTAACATGACATTGGTGATGGTCTTGTTGCCGCTTGGTTTGATCGGTGTTGTCAGCGCCCTGCTTCTTTTTGGGCGGCCTTTGGGATTTGTCGCAATTCTGGGAATTCTTGCCCTGAACGGGATGATTGCAAAGAACGCCGTTATCCTGATCACGCAGATATCAGAGGAGCGGGCGGCTGGCATGAAGGTGCGCGAAGCCGTTGTGAAAGCTGCATCGAGCCGCTTCCGGCCCCTGCTTCTGACGGCGCTGTCCACTGTGCTGGGTCTCATGCCGATAGCGCCGACGCTCTTTTGGGGGCCGATGGCCTTTGCGACCATGGGCGGTTTGCTCGTGGCGACGGTTCTGACCCTCGTGTTCCTTCCGACCGTCTACACGATGCTCCACCGCGATCCAGTGGCTGCACCCGCGTCGGACGATGTCTGACTCTGGCGGTGCGGAAAACTATGGCACCGGTGCAGAACCGGGCATCGCTTGGACGGGTGTCAGCGACAAGCGCAGCTATTATCGGCTTTTTGCGGGCTATGTCTCTGCCTTGATTGCGACGGGTGTCGCGACGGTTGTTCTTGCGCTTCTGGCCTTTGATCTGGCTGGCGACGAGTCCGGTGCAGTAATCGGGACTGCGCTGTCGCTGAAGATGCTGGCGTATGTGCTGGCGGCACCGGTGGTAACGGTGCTGCTTGATCGCTTTCCACGCAAGGCGGTGTTGATAACGCTGGATCTGATCCGTGCGGGATGCCTTTTTTTCTTGGTCCTCGTCACCGAGGTCTGGCACATATACGCGCTGGTCTTTGTCTTCGCTCTGGCGTCGGGCACCTTTTCTTTCGTGTATCTGGCTGTGGTGCCTTATCTGCTCGGCGCCGAAGCAGATTATACCCGGTCTCTTGCGCGATCCCGGATCGCTGCCGAATTGGAAGGACCGCTTAGCCCGCTGGTGGCCGCCGGACTGCTGTTGATCCTCGCGCCCAAAGCCGCCATCGCAGTCACCGCAGCGGCGTTCATTGTTTCGGCTCTGCTGGTTCGGGCGGCACATCTTCCGGCGGTTGCCAATCTCCGCAGTGAGCGTGCCGGTCTCTTCTCGCGGCTTACGCGGGGGCCTAGTCTGTTTTTTGCTGTACCGGCATTCAGAGCGATTGTGGCGCTTGATCTGGCGGTGGCCTTGGCGACCGCCATGGTGCAGGTCAATACGGTCGTTCTGGTGCAAGGGGTCTTTGATCTGCGCCGCGATGCCAGCGCTCTCGCTTTCGGGGCGTTCGGGCTTGGGTCTGTGGTGGCCGCTGCATCTCTTCCGCTTCTGCACAAAAGATTTAGGGACCGGTCGATTATGCTCACCGGGGTATGTCTTTTGGTTGTCTGTCTGTTGCTTGGGATCGTCCAAACGCGCCTGACAGGTCTCTTGATCCTTTGGTCGGGGCTGGGTGTTGGGGTGGCACTGGCGCTTACCCCGGCAACATTTCTCATTCGCAGACTTGCCCGTCCGTCCGATCTTCAGGTGCTGATGGCGGCGCAGATGTCACTCGCAAACGGATGTCTGCTCGTCGCCTATTCGGTGGCCGGGTGGCTGGGGGTGGAACTGGGTATCGCTCCAACCTTTGCCATCATGGCGGCACTCTGCGCAGGTGCGGCCTTTGCATTCACAAGATTATGGCCCACAGGTTTCGCGCCCGAGTAACGCGGCCAACGGCCTCTCAGCAGAACCCATCTGGGGGCCATATCGCATGGTCGGGCTCGGCATCACCAAGCGTGACCTGATGCCGAACACAGCATTGCAAATATTTCGCAGAGTGTGCCCCCCTCGAGTATTTCCCATTCAAAACGAGAGGTCCGGGATTTGTGATCTGATGCCCAACATTGGACCGCGCAGTTACGACGTCTTGGGTCGCTCACAGACGCCGGGTATACGTTAGCCCGCGTGACCTCGATCCAAGCCAACCAAGACCGTTACATTGAGGTGAGGCCCGTATACGTCCACACAGGACAAAGCCGGCAAGTCGGCCAGTCTATACGCACTCTTTAAGTTTGGTATCGTCACCTTTCGGTGATAGCTTGGCTTTACTGCGGTTGAGACGCTCACTGCCGGGGGTGCCGAGAAGAATGTTTACGAGGTTTCTGTGAGATTTCATGCTGGGATGCCATTGGATTGGCATGCTTGCGGAGGAATAGTCTTTGCCCGGCGTATTGCGCTGTGCGTTTTTGCTTCTTGCGCTTTCTTTCCAGAGCGAGGCCTAACCGAAGAGGTTGAGGACTATTCTGGGCTCAGGCTGAGCCTGCCCTTTGGCTTTTACAACGAGACATTCGGGGTTACGGGCGGCTGGGTCGAGGGGAGGGTCGGATTTCCGCAGCCGGGTGCCAGAGTGTTCGGCACCCTGATGGCCGGGGCCGAAGGATCAATACTCGGTTTTGCCATGGCGCAGAATTTGCGGCTTCCCGGGCTGGACCGGCTGTTCATCGACCCGATGTTGTCTATCGGCGCATTTGATGAGGCCGAGTCCTATATCGACGGGAATCCCGCTTTCGTCGGCGAGCGAGCCGGAACAAATGACTCGGATGAGGGTAATTTCGTGTCCGGGGATGTCTCGGACAATTTCTCGCGGGTGAGGTTCCGATACCTTTTGCCGATCGGCCACGGGCGCGACCAGATCATGCCCGACTACAAGCTGCTTGATGGGGGGCTGTATTCCGGTGCCAGCGGTGGAGAGTCACTTAATCCTTTGAAAAGCGGGCGCAGTTTTCTGGAGGTGCGGCCGTTCTGGCGGTCTCTGGATATCAACGCCGGCAGCTTTGATGAGAACATCCGCACGAATGGCCTTGACCTCATATATTTCTGGGACAACCGGGATTTTCCCTACAATCCGACGAAAGGCAACGGTGTCAGACTGCAATATTCCCGAGATTTCGGCCTTTTTGACAGTTCGGATTCCTGGACAGTCGTTCAGGCCGAGGTCGATGCCTATCACGACTTTGGACGAAGCGGGTGGTTCCGCAACCAGATACTCGCGTTCGATTTCTGGACCGCGCATACGCCATCGTGGAACCAGAATGGAAACGTCATCAGCAACCGTCCTCCTGCCTATACCGGCGCAACCTTGGGGGGGCTGTGGCGGATGCGGGGTTTCCCGACGCAGCGATTCAATGATCGTTCGGCCATCTACTATTCTGCCGAACTTCGGCTTACCCCACACTGGAATCCGTTTGAAAACTGGTCTGCGGTGCAGGACAGGCTTGGCGTAGAATGGATTCAGATTGCTCCCTTCGTTGAGGTCGGGCGCGTCGCCGACACTTACGATCTTGCAGAATTGCATTCCGACATGAAATGGAATGTGGGAACCGGACTGCGCGCTTGGGTCAAGGGCTTTGTCGTCAGGATGGATACGGCTATCTCAAACGAGGGTGTCAGGGTGCAAATGATGATTGGACAGCCTTTCCAGTTCTAAGCGTGTCGTCCAGAGCAGAGTGAACCTCCTCAAAAATCCCCTCGGACACTACCCGGTAGATGCAATCGTCGCAGATGTATCCCCATGGATAAACCTTGCCGCCTCGTGCAGTCCAGATAAGGCCAGATGTATCGTCTCGCGTCGATCTGCATCCTCCATTCAGCAGAATATGCAGCCGCCGATAGCCAAAGCGCCGTCGTTCACATGACAGCTCTGTCGTAAGCGTTGGCCGGAGCTCACCTTTTTCTGACCTTTGAAGAGCCACGAGATTTGTAAACGCCTTGCTTGGTAATTATGGAAGCAAGGAGATCGAGATCGACGGGCTGCGGATGATCTTTCAGAATACGCCCAACACCGAAGCCCCTCGGGAGATGAACACCTATATCCCCGAGATGAAGGCGCTGTGGATGGCCGAGAACGTATCCGCGACGCTGCACAACATCTACACGCTGCGCGGTGCTCCGGTGCGCGACCAGCTGAACTGGTCAAAATATATCGCCGATGCGCTGTTCCGCTTTGGGCAAGAGGCCGAAGTCATGTTCGCCTCGCATCACTGGCCGCGTTGGGGCAACACGCGCAGTCAAGAGGTGCTCCGCGACCAACGTGATCTCTATGCCAACGCCAACAACCAAGTGCTGCATTATGCCAATCAGGGCGTGACCCTCAACCAGATCCAGAACGTCTATGAGGTGCCGAAAGGACTTCAGGCGAAATGGCATTGTTGGGGCTATCACGGCTCTCCTGAACACAACGCCCGTGATTTGCACAGCGCGGTCGCGCGCCTTGTCTGACGCGGCGACTAGCTGCTTGCCTCGGAGATCATGAACAAGCTGGTTCAGGCAGAGCCGAGCAATGCCGCGGCAAAGGACCTGCTCGCCGATTGCTTCTTGCAACTTCGCTATCAGCAGGAGAATCCGGGGCTGCGCACCAGTTTCCTCGTGGCGACCTGCGAGCTCAGGGCTGGCATCCCGCAGGGCGTGGCGGTGGAGGCCTCCAGCCCCAACGTGATACGGGCGATGTCGACCGAGCTGTTCCTCAACTTCCTTGCGATCCGGATGGACCCACGCTGGGCTGAGGGATTCGCGTTCTTGATGAACCTCGTCACCCCGGACAATGGTGAGAAGTTCGTGGTGGAACTTTCGAATGCCACAATCACCGACATCCAAGGGTCCACGACCGTGAACGCCGATCTGACGCTGACGATCAACCGTTCCGATCAGGAGGTGACGATGGCGGGGATCAAGCCGCTGGAAGAACAGCTTGCCGATGGCACGGCGACGGCCGAGGGCGATCTGGCGATCCTCGGGTAGCGTGCGGCGTTGATGGTGGATTGCGATCCAAGGTTCGGGATCATGCCCGGCACCAAGGCAAGGACCGACGCGGCGCAGGCTGATCCCTATGCCGCCACAGTTGGAGCTGTCATTTCCGAATAGGCGGTGATGGTCGGTTGGTGGTCACGGAAGGGAAACTTTGAACACCCGTGTCGGCGCAGCATGGATGCGCCGACACGGTTCGCACTCAAGCGTTCGGATTAGCCAATGTGCCAATCGTCACGTCGAGGGTCTTTTCCGTGCCTTTGTGCAGAACCGTGACCGGCACGACGGCCTCGGGAACGGTCGCCGCCACGGCGCGGGTCAGATCGCGCAACTCGACAATCGCGGTCTCGGCGAAGCTGAGGATGATGTCGCCTTGCACCAGCCCCGCCTTGGCAGCGGGGCTGTCAGGCGTCACATTCTCGATCACAGCGCCTCTGGGGGTGTCATAACCCAGCACCTGCGCGATATCCTCGGGCATCGGCTTGATCTGCACGCCAAGCCAACCACGGGTGATCGTGCCGTCATCCGACAGGTCTGCCACGATGCGCTGCACGAGGTCCGACGGGACCGCAAAACCGATGCCGACCGATCCACCATCCGGCGAGAAGATGGCGGTGTTCATGCCGATCACCTCACCTGCGTTGTTGAAGAGCGGCCCGCCGGAATTGCCCCGGTTGATGGCGGCATCGGTCTGGATATAGTCATCATAGGGGCCGGAATTGATGTTGCGCGACAGGGCCGAGACGATGCCGGATGTCACCGTGCCGCCCAGACCATAGGGATTGCCAACCGCGACCACCTCATCCCCGGCCCGCATCGTGTCCGACTTGCCGAAACGCACGAAGGGCAGGGTTTCCTCTGTGTCGAGCTGGAGCACGGCCACATCGGTCATCGGGTCGCTGCCGATAACGGCGGCGTCAAATGCGCGACCATCCGCGAGCTTGACGGTCACAGTCTCGGCGCCTTCGACCACATGGTTGTTGGTGACGATCTTGCCGTCTTCGGAAATGATGAAGCCTGATCCAAGGCCCTGACGCGCTGGCATTTCGCCCGTGGGCGGCATCATCTGCTCGAATTGACGGCGCAGCTCTTCGGGAAGGTCTTCGGGCAATTGGCCGGACATGTTGGTCGGCTGCGCCTTGGCGGTGACTTCGATATAGACCACGGCGGGCGAGACGGCGGCGACAAGATCGCCATATCCGCCCGCAGGGACAGCCAGCGCCGGGCTGGCGATGCCGAGAGAAAGGCTTGTTGCGCCCAAGACGGCGATAAGGGCTGCGGACCCTGCAAGGCGACGGGAAAGAGGTGTGGAGGACATCATTGAAAGCTCCGTTGTGTTGCGTCTGATGCTGCCCATATGATGCGCTGGTCTCACAGCCGGATGTGCCCACCTATACAAATAGTTTAGGAAGGGCAGGCGCGGCCAAAAGCTGGTGCAAAGCGGTTCCAACGGGGATAGTTGGGTTGCGGGTAATGGATATCACGAGGATGACATGAAGCTGCTTGTGGTCGAAGACGATGCAACGACGGGGGCCTATATCGCGCGGGGTCTGCGGGAGGAAGGGCAGAGCGTCGATCTGGTCAGCAACGGGCGGGATGCGTTGATCCAGGCAACAAGCGGTCCCTATGACGTTCTGATCATCGACCGAATGCTGCCGGAAATCGACGGGCTGACTCTGGTCAAGACCCTGCGCGGCGCGGGCAACCACACGCCGGTTCTCTTCCTGACCTCGCTTGGCAGTGTCGACGAACGTGTCAGCGGTTTGAACGCGGGGGCGGATGATTATCTGGTCAAACCCTTCGCCTTTGGCGAGTTGTCGGCACGGGTTGCGGCGCTGGCGCGGCGTCCACATGCGCTGGAACAAGAGACCGTGTTGCGCGCGGGCCCCCTGGAAATGGACCTGATTGCCCGCAAGGTGACGCGGGCGGGGCAGGAGATCGACCTTTTGCCACGAGAATTCGCAATTCTTGAGCATCTGCTGCGTCGCAAGGGGCGCGTGCAGACGCGCACGATGCTGCTCGAGGCGATCTGGGATATCTCGTTCGATCCGATGACCAATGTGGTTGAAACCCATATCAGCCGATTGCGTGCCAAGGTGGACAAACCCTTTACAACCGAACTTATCAAGACGGTGCGCGGTGCCGGCTACCGGATCGACGCATGACCTTGACGCGCGCCTTTCTGCTGCGCTCGATGCCAATACGGCTGGCGGCGGGGCTTGTGCTCTTGTTCTCGCTAGTCTCGCTGCTGGGGCTTTTGGCGAGTTACCTCTACACGCGGTCCTCTTTCGAGCAGACGCTCCGCGCCGATCTTACGCAGGACATGGCGGGATTTCGCGCGGCCCCGTCTGCCGCCGCCCTCGCCGCGCTGGTCGAGGCCGAGGCACGCAGCACCGATCCTGAGCGGGTCGTGCTAAGCTATTTCGCCCCGAACGGGCGGCACTATGGCAATGCACTGGTGGCGCGCGATGCGGATGGCTATCGGATCATATCCTACCTTCCGGGCAATCCTGATATCGAGGGGCGATTTCTGGCGCTGACCACATCGCTGCATGGTGGCCAGTTGACCGTGGCGCGCAGCCTTGCGCATATCGACGCGCTTCGAGATGCGTTTCTCAATATTCTGGGTATCTCGCTGCTGCCAACGGTTCTTGTGGCGCTTTGGGGCGGGTGGGTGCTGGCGCGGCGTGGTGCGCGACATGTGGCGGTCATCAGCGGAACGCTTGATCACCTGACATCGGGAAACCGAGAGGCGCGGGTGGGGGATGTTACAGGCTGGTCCGACGATCTGGCCCGGATCGCCGCCAAGGTCGATCAGATGGCCCGCGCACAGGAAGATGCGATCGAGAGCCTGCGGCAAGTGTCCTCGGATATTGCCCATGACCTCAAGACCCCAATCCAGCGCGCTGCGGTGTATCTGGACGATCTGAGCCAGAACCCTGACCTGAGCCAAGAGGCCCGCGCGCAGTTGGAAAGGGCGCAGGTGGAGCTCAACGGGATCGTGTCGATCTTTCACGCCCTGTTGCAACTGGCTCAGATCGAAAGCGGCTCGCCTCGGGCGCAGTTTGCTGCGGTGGACCTGTCGGAGCTGTGCCAGACGCTCTGCGATGTTTACGATCCTGCAACGGCGGAGAATGGGCAAATGCTGATCTGCGCCCTGCCGGATGCGCCCGTGCGCCCGGTGACGGGGGACCGCACGCTGTTGGGGCAGGTTCTGGCCAATCTCATCGAGAATGCCATGCATCACACCCCGCCCGGCACCACGATCACCGTTGCCCTGTCAGAGGCAGAGAACCATGTAGATCTGTCGGTGACGGATAACGGTCCCGGTATTCCTGAGGCGGAACGTGATCTGGTGCTGCGTCGTCTTTACCGGCTGGATCGCAGCCGTTTGACACCGGGCAACGGTCTTGGGCTGAGCCTTGTGGCGGGGATTGCACTGGTCCATGACGCAACGCTGACTCTCGAAGACGCAGCGCCGGGGCTGCGGGTGAGGCTCCGTTTTTCGGCCTGAAGTCTCTGCGCTGCTTTACGCACTCAGCGCGGAGTAAGATCCCTCAGGTGGTCGATCAGTTGCGCTTCGGTCTCTGGGGTCCAGCCTTCGGGGTCCAGCGTTTCGGCCCAAGCTGGTATGTAATGGCGCGCCGCGTAGTCATGGCCATAGCCCAAAGTTCCAACAGCGACAGCCATGTCAAAACCGACCTGCAGCATCGTAACGAGTGGAAGCCAGAGCATGTCCGGCCCCAGATCCGGTGCGCGGTTCGCTCTCAGCCAGTCGGGACGCCGCCAAGCCAGAGAATAGTCGAAAAAGACGATGGGATCGCTGCCATATTGCAAGAACACAAGACGGATCGGTCCCCATGGGGCCTCAAACCGCTCCAGCCCGCCATCCTGATTGGCGGTGCGGATCAAAGACCCGTTTCCGAATTTCGGACGCCATGCCGGGCTGTCGGGATGGCGCCGGTCCTGCACCATCCGCCACATTTCGCTGAGGAACGGAGAGCCGGTCCACAGAGCGCCGTGAAAGGGATCCCCGAACATATTCAAGAGTGGAACGGTTTCCTGAGACAGGAAGGCCCCGAGGCTGAGACCGTGCAGATAGAGGCGGGGGCGGCTTGCCGGTGACAGCGCGGTCCAGTGCTCATAGATCAGATCAAAGAGCGCGCGGGATTCAGCGAGCCCGTTCTCAGGGTCAATGATCACCGACATCGGGCTCGATAGGTAGGAATACTGGATCGCAACCGTGGCCACGTCCCCCCGCGTGATATACTCCAGCGTGTTCATCGCACCCGGATCAAGCCAGCCGGAGCCGGTTGGCGTAGCGATGACAAGGTATTTCCTCTCGAATCCGCCCACTCGCATTAATTCGTCAAAGGCCAGCTTTGCGCGCTCTTCAACCGTCCCTGACGCTGTCAGGCCGACATAGACCCGGATCGGCTGGCGGGCCGGTTCCTCCCAGAACGCCGCGATCTCGTCGCGGTCGGGGCCCGAGATGACATAGCCGCGCCCCCAACGCCCCAGATCCTCCCATGCGATCAGCGATGCCGCACTCCCCGGCGTGTCCGCGTCCGTCGGCGGCGCAAGATCGGGCGGGATCACCAGATCGGCGATCCGCGATGTGGTGTCGATCGTCCTCAGGGCAAAGCGAAAGGCAATCCCGTCGATCACAGCCCAGAAGATCCCCAGCGCCAGCAGCAGCCCGACCCCCCGTGCGACACGCGGCGGCAGATACCGCGCGGTGCGCCGATACCATTTGGCCGCGAGCAGCTCAAAAAGCCGCCCGGCGAAAATTAGTAGCGCGGCAACGGCCAGGGCAATTGCGACAACAAAGGTTGTGGCAAAGCCATCGAGTTCGGGCAGGCTCCAGACTACGCGGATCGAGTTCTGCCACTCCGCGCCCATCCAGAGGCCAAAGCCGCAGATCATCAGCGCGAGCGCATAGATCGCGTAGATTTGCACGCGCGATGGCCGGAAAGCCGGCTGCAGACCCAGCCAGTAGACGCCTGACCTGACCACGTAGGCCGCCGCATAACCAATCGAAAAGACAAGACCCCCAAGTGCCCCCTGTATCTCGGGGCCGCGCGGCACCATCGAAGGCGTGAGCGACATGGCAAAGAGTACGGCTCCAACGAGAACGCCGACAGGAGAGAGCGGCCCGAACAGTCTCGGCAGCAGTTGAGTTACGCCATCGGGGCGATGTTCCTTGTCGCGCATCCCTGTACCTCGGACTGACAATCTACCGCATTACATGGCACCATGGCCACCTGACAATCCAGCCCAAATGATCGGATTGATCGTGATGCGAAGGAAAGGACCATCCGGACCCTTGATCCGCGCCGCGAAAACAGGGTCGACGGCCCGAAGCCGCCGTAAGGATCAGCCCGGTAGGGTCAATCCTCTTCTGGACAACTTCGGGAGCCTGACCGAATGTGATTGGGAAGCTTCCAACCTAGGGGGTGCGACATGGGTCTTGCACACGAATCCAGAGTTCCTGCGCGTGACCTTGTGTACCGTCGCTGCACCTTGGTTATAGCTGTTCTGATGACACTGATCCTAACGGCCTGCAGCCGGCCTCCTGAAATCATTGGCATCGACAATCCGGCACTCCGCCCGGCGGTTGAGGCCGAGAGCACACGGCATCGAATCTTTATCACAAGCAGCCGCGCGCCGTCCGAGGACCCTGGAGCGTTTCTGTCGGCCAACCGCGCGCGGACGCTTGGTCTTGCCTCTGTGGATGTGCTGGTTCCTCCGAACCATTCAATTGGCACGTTGAAGCGGGCAAGACGCTTGCCGCCTGATCCGCGAACAGAGTTCATGGCCGTTGATCCGGTGACCTATGCCGGTGATGCTGCCTTTGTTGACGCGATCAACCGCGAGCTTGCAACCCGCCCCGTCGACAAGCGGACGATCCTGTTTTTTGTCCACGGGTTCAACAACACGCCAACTGATTCTCTGTTGCGGCTAGGTCAGTTTGTCGAGGATAGCAACTTTGAAGGCGTGCCTGTCTTGCTGAGTTGGGCATCCGCGGCACGCACGATCCGGTATGTTCACGACATCAATAGCGTTCTGATCGCCCGGGATATGGTGCCTGAAATCAGTGAGATTCTGGGGCAGACCAAGGCGCATAGCGTTGATGTTTTCGCGCATTCCATGGGCAGTCTCTTGACCATGGAAGGTCTTGTGGAGCGAGATCGAAACGGTGAGCTGGGCCGTAGAAAAAATCTGAATACCATCGTTCTGGCCGCGCCCGATATCGACATTGACCTGTTCCGAGTACAGCTCAACCGGCTATCCCCCGAAATCCGGCGCTCGATCTTTTTGCTAATTTCAGAGCGGGACGCCGCTTTGCGCGTCTCTGCCCGCCTTGCCGGTGGTGTGCCCCGTGTGGGGGCTGCCCCGCTGAGGGATCTTGAGGAATTCGGGTTGACCGTGATCGACCTGTCAGACATCAATGATTCTAGCTCCGGAAGCCACTCGGCATTCGCCGGTTCACCGGATGTCGTCCAACTGATCGGGGCGGGACTGAACAGTGCAGGTCGCTTTGGCGAGGATACGACACCTCTGATTGATCAGATCCTGACCGTATCCCCCATCCGGATTTTGCGACAGAGCACCGGCGGCTGAGGATCTGCCAACGCGCTCAGTAGATATGAGCTTCCTCTGATTGTGGATTTTTGGGTCATGCTTTGGGCAAGGGCGGGTTTACCTCCTTCTTCTTTTGTGTTGCGGCAGCTGAGCTTGCCTTGAAGTGGAGGCAATCTTTTCCGGACTCCAAGTTTGGGCAGTGGTGGGTGAGGCGGTCGAGCAATGCTGTGGTCATCTTGGCGTCACCAAGAACTGTGGCCCATTCGCTGAAGCGGGGGTGGGTGGTGCTGTAGCCGTCGGACCGAGCGCCCTTACGCCACTTTACCGAGGTTCCCAGCACCAACCTGCCATTCAGCGCTGCGCCCGACGCTGCCGTTCTTCACGAGAGGTGATTAAGCGGCTTCCGATTGAACGTGTGATATCGCGCCAAAAATACGCAAGTGCCAGCCTTGATGCCTCCGGGGGCGCAGTAGATTGCTATTTTCAATCTTGTTGAAAAAATACAGACTGTATGGTATGTATCGACTATGCCAAGACCAACCAAACATTACCCCGAGCGCGGCGATGCGCGTACCCGCCTTCTGGAAGCCGCGCGCGACGTGATCCGCCGTAAGGGCTTTGCCGCAACCTCAGTCGATGACCTGTGCCAGTCGGCCGGTGTCACGAAGGGTGCGTTCTTCCATCACTTCAAGACGAAGGATGCGCTCGGCGTGGCGGCAGCGAATTTCTGGGCCGAGACAACCAGCGCACTATTTGCGTGCGCGCCTTACCATGAGCCGGACGATCCGCTGGACAGGGTTCTGGCCTATCTGGAGTTCCGCAGAGACATCATTGGCGGCGAGACCTTTGAATACACCTGCCTCGTCGGGACACTGACGCAAGAGGTGCATGACAGCGCGCCCGCGATCCGGGATGCCTGCGCCGCCAGCATCTTTGGCCATGCCGCCACGCTGGAGGCCGACATCGAAGCGGCCAGAACGCAGCGCGGGATTCATGCGGACTGGACTGCCGCGAGCCTTGCCCGCCACACACAGGCGGTCCTTCAGGGGGGCTTCATCCTCGCCAAGGCCACCGGAGACTCGGACCTGGCCCGTGAGAGCGTCGACCACCTGGTCCGCTATGTGCGCGGCCTGTTCGGGTTGGGGCCAAATACATCCGAAATCAGCAAGAGGGAGAGGTCATCATGACCAACCAGCAAATCACCGTGGAAACGACCGTTTCCGTTTCTGTGGAAGAGGCCTGGAGTGCCTATACGACCCCGGATGACATCACACAGTGGAACTTCGCAAACGATGACTGGTGCTGCCCGCGCGTCGAAAGCGATCTGCGCCCCGGCGGCAAGTATATCGCACGCATGGAGGCGAAGGACGGCTGCATGGGTTTCGACTTCCAGGGAACTTACGAGAAGATCGAGCCACACAAAGTGCTCTCACTTGTTCTCGATGACGGCCGCAAGTCTTGCACGACCTTCACCGAAAACAGTGGCAAGACCAATGTCGCTACCACGTTCGACGCCGAGACACAGAACCCAACCGACATGCAGCGCGACGGGTGGCAGGCAATCCTGAACAATTTCAAGGCCTACGTAGACGGTAAGGAGGGCTGAATTGCGTGCGGGGCGGTCCGGCTTTGATGCTGCACCCCAAACCACTACACGGGAGAACAGAACAATGGAACATGCCTCGAAAGTTCGCACCTGCCTCTGGTTCAAAGAAGGCGGACATGATGCCGCGCAGGAATACGTTGCGCTCGTGCCAGATAGTCGGATCGAAGCCGTACGAGAGAACGGCCAGCCGGACGATCCGATGATTGTCGAGTTCACGCTGGCCGGTGCGCCAATGATGATTCTGACGGCAGGGCCGCACCACAAGTTGACGCCCGCCGTCTCGATCAGCGTGTTGACCGAGGATCAAGACGAGACAGACCGGCTTTGGGATGCCCTGACTAGGAATGGAGGCGAGGCTGGGCATTGCGGTTGGGTTGTGGATCGCTTCGGTGTGTCCTGGCAGATCATGCCGAAGCGGATGACGGACCTGTTAGCCAGCGACGATCCGGGTGTGGTGGTCCGTGTGAGCAAGGCCATGATGCGGATGGGCAAGATCGACATTGCCGCCCTCGATGCCGTTGCCGCGAAGGGGCCAGCTCATGGGTGAGACAACACGCATCGCTTGCGAATGTGGCCAGACCCGCCTTGAAGTTGAGGGCACGCCCATCAAAAGCGTCGAATGCTGCTGCACCTCCTGCCGCGAAGCAGGGGACCGGATGCAGCGCCTTGAGGGCGCACCCCGAACCTTGACGGATCACGGCACGACGCCCTTGGTCATGTATCGCAAGGATCGCGTTCGTTTTCTTGCGGGGGCCAACACCTTGGCCGGGTTCCGTTTGTCGCCTGAGGCCTCAAGCACGCGGGTGATCGCTACCTGCTGCAACACGCCTGTCTATCTGGAGTTCAAAGGCGGTCATTGGCTAAGCCTTTACAGTGGACTCTGGCCAGCCGGCACAAAGCCTGCGCCCGCGATGCGCACGATGACCTCGGATCTGCCGGAAGGCAAAACTCTGCCAGACGACATCCCCAACGCCAAGAAGCAGAGCCTTGGCTTCTTCGCCAAGCTCTTCGGCGCTTGGGTCGCCATGGGGTTCCGTAGCCCGAAAACGCCGAATACGGGAGAGATCAATGTCTGACATCGACGAGAAGATCGAAATCGAGAGCATCACATCGCCGAACCACGTCCAACGGGTGAACAAAGCGAAATTCATGGCCATGCGCGACGCCTTGCTTCCGGTGCTGCCGTCCGAGGGCCCCGGCATGACTGTCGCTGAGGCGAAAGCCGCCGTGTTGCCGAACCTGTCGCAGGAGTTATTTCCAGGCGGTGAGACGGCAGGCTGGTGGCTTAAGGCCGTACAGCTCGATCTTGAGGCCAAGGGCGTGATCGCGCGTGGCGGCAAGAGGCCGGTTCGGTTGGTCAGAACGGGGAAATAAACCAGATGCCATTGGACATCGAGCATGGTCGCTATGCCCAAAGCGACATCGCCAAAGCCACCATTGGTGCGACGTGCGGCATCCGTGACTGCGGGTTCATGCCATCATTCTCTGCCGGACAGCATTACCGGCTAAAGCGAGGTCTTAACCGTCACAAACGCCCCTGAACTGACACTCGTTGTCCTCGCCGGCGCTGCTGCGGCTTCACCGAAGCGGTCATTCGCAACTCGGCGTGGACTCATCTTGGTTCCAAAACTACCAAGCAAAGTGTCTACAAATCTGGGGGCACCTCAGTCTTCGTATTCTCCCACCGCGTTGATCAACATCAGGCTGCTTATTTTGAAGAACCGTTTCTGAGCGGCAAAGCTTTTAACTGGCAGATCATTGTTTTCGCCCGTCTTGCGCAGGCAAATATTGACCACAGAATTTGTAAATCTAAACTCCCTCCAAGGCGCACCGGAATTTGATATTTACGCCCGAGAGGACTTATTATGACGCATGTATTTGACTATTCCACCTCCTCTGCCGGGATCGACCAGGTCACGGGCTATAGCCTCAGCAATCTGTTTGGCACCGTTGATGGCACTTTTCTGCCCGCCGAGTTCTGGGACCCTGTGGGCGCTCTTTCAGGTGTTTTAAGCTTCAGTTTCGAAGAGTTAGACGAAGTTAGAACCGGTAGTTTCCGATTTAATATCGACGCGTTCGGAACATTTTCACAGCAAGTGTCTGGTTCTGGGGATGTTTTTTCACCCATTTTCTACGCTGACGATCCCGAGCTTTTCGCTTCGGAGGATTTTTTCACCGGAAAGGCACAGTTGACGCTCTTTGGCTTGAGCAGCCAGAGCTATTTGCGCTTCGAGGGGTTGCCGACACTCGAGCGGAGTTTTGGGCCGCTGCCCTCAGGGCCTTTCGCGGATTTTAACGCTGCGACAGCATTTGCTGTCTCAGCGGCGACGCTGGCAAACGCGGAACATCTCGCGAGCTTGCAGGCGTTACAACCCACGTCATTAGCCACGGCCATACGGATTGTTGCAGAGAATTTCGGCCCCGACCCGGCTGCGGGGACTGTTCGCCTTGTCTATACACCCGATGTGGCCACCAGCCTGACCTTTGCCGATTGGATCGGACTAGATCCATCGGGCTTTAACGATGCCTATGGCGCGCAGCTTGTTGATACGCGCAGCCTTTTCTCAAATGAGGATGTCGAAGTTAATCTGACGGATTTCGACGATTCTCTTACTGACGCAGGCGGAGGCTTTGCGGCGCGGCGCGTGATGATCAACGCAGGCGGGGGCGATGACATCATCGACATGAGAGGTGACGAAACGAGCGGTGTCTTGCCCTTCGCCCTGACAGTGCCGTTCATTGTGTCTGTTGACGGCGGCGATGGCAACGACAGTATCTCCGTTGTCGTAAAGGTCTCTGGATTTGTTGATGGGGGCGCGGGCAATGACACGATCTTAGGGTCCAGTCCGTCAGACGGTCTTGCCGCCTTTTTCGAAGCGCATGGCGGAGATGGCGAAGATCAATTCCAAGGGCTTAATAACGGTGCAAATCTGTTCTTTGGCGGAAATGATAATGATCTGTTGATAGGTGGGTTCGACTCTGCGGATACGATCCACGGCGGGACCGGTGATGACAATATCGGTGCAGGTTCATTCTTCGACTTCTTCAATGCCGCAAACATTTACTCCGACGTAGCAAACCTGTTTCATGGTGACGCGGGCAATGACACCATCTTTGGCGGCAACGGTGCTGACACTCTCCATGGAGGTGATGGAGACGACTATATCTTGCCTCTTCTTGGGGATGACGTTGTCCACGGCGGAGCGGGTCTTGATACTTATTCACTTACTGTTGGTAACGGCGACTTCGAGGGTTCGGACGAATTTCGTAGCTTTGGGGATAAGGTCATTGTTGATACTGGCGGTATCCTGGAATTCGCTCCATGGATGAGCTTTGACTTCAATACAAATTTGCTGGAACGGCTTGGAAATGACCTTGTGATCGGTACTCTTGGTCAATCCAGCATTCGGCTGGTTGATTTCTACTCTAATCCGACCGGCTGGATTTCAACTTCTGACGACTCAAGAGAAATCGACTTTGCCCGTGCGGCGACACTTTCTGACTCATTACCAGAGGTGCCTGAGGGCGGGGACACGATTACTGGCGGTGACACCGACGACACAATCGCCGGGAGCGCAGGTAACGACGTGCTTGACGGGGGGGCTGGCAACGACCGGATTGCCGCTTCGGACGGTGATGACCTCGTATCGGGCGGCCTTGGCAATGACAGTATCGGCGGTGGTCTGGGAAATGACACGATTGACGGCGGGGATGGAGATGACGTCATCGGCGGTGGTTTTGGGAATGATTCCATTATCGGTGGCGACGGCCGGGACTTAATCGCAGGTGGCGCAGGCAACGACACGCTCTCGGGTGGCTCCGGCAATGACAGCATGTCTGGCAGTTTTGGCAACGATCTGATCGACGCAGGTTCAGGGGCGGATGACATCGGCGGCGGCACAGGCCGCGACACGATTGACGCAGGTGCAGGCAATGACAGTGTTGGCGGTGGTGAAGGCGACGACGCTATCTCGGGTGGTGCTGGCAATGACTTTCTCGCCGGTGGTGGACGGGATGACACCATCGACGGAGGCACCGGCAATGACACGATCAACGGCGGCGCGGGTAATGACGTGATGACCGGGGGGGCAGATGCGGATCAGTTCGTGTTCAGCGCCTTCTTCGACGGTGAGGTCGATGTGATCACCGATTTCGAAGATGGGATCGACAGCTTCTTCATCCGCCGTTTCGATCCCGATACCGGCGTTGAGAATATCAACAACGGCGGCAATGGGCTTGCTGGGTTCGTGGCGGCGATGAATATCGTCGATGTGGCGGGCGGCGCGCAAATGACGGTGAATGGCAACACGATCCTTGTCGAGGGCATTACAGCGGCGCAGCTGACGGTGGAGGATTTTCAGTTCCTGTGATGGATAAAGCCCACCGGTTTCGGCTGGCGGGTATGTCGAGATGCACGCTCATATGTGGTCGCGTGCTTTCTGATGCGCTGGCGTGCAGGAGATAAATCACCTTTGTCGCCAGCAGGACCGCTGAAACCGGATGGAGCTGAAAAACACAATAGGTTCACTGCGGTCCCATAGGTCCAAGCTAGGCTTGGCGATCTTGCAAAATCTCCAGATCCTCAAAGAACACACCTTTTAAGGCAACCGGGCAAGCAACGACGTTCTTGTCAGCAACAAGGTTCAGGTCGCTTTCAACGCCAAGAAATGGCTCGCTCGAGCGCGAAGCCCTAGAAAACTCCATCGAACGCGAAGGGGATGCAACCTGGTGTGGGCATCAACGGGGAGGACTTTATCGAGCCAGCAAGCAGCGCAAACTTGGGTCTTACTGACACTTCACTTTGGCGGTGTGGGACACAGATCGCCACGGCCAGCGGCCCAGCTTTTTCGGCCTTTGGCTGCGATACTCACAATCTGATCGTCCGGCACCGGCACTGTCGGACGCGGCGTCAGCCCGTCATCGTGGAACAAGTAGAGCCGCGCGGCAAAATCCTCGAAAGGTAGGGAACCTTCCCCGAACCGCTCTCCGTTGCCCTGTGTCGAGACAACGAGACCGTGGCCCCAATCTTGTCCGCTGTCATTGTTGGGATTGAAGAAGTAAACGCGCATCTGCCCCGTTGGGTCCAAACCTACCCGGATTAGTGTAATCGCGTGCCAGCCTACAAAGGTCGCGCCTGGGTCTGTCACGGCGATCCCGGCAGGTTGCGGGTGGATGACGGGTTGGTTGCCATTGTATTGCGGGTGGTAACAGGCGTGAAAGTGGCGCAGGAAATCCTCATAGTGCTTCAATGCGCCTGTGGCGACATCGACGGCGATGTGAAATTCGCGCCCAACCCACCAGCCGTGCAGTTCGGGATTGATCCAGCGATGTGGGTCCTCGGGGCGGCCGAGACATCGGCGGCCCATTTCGGCATAGGCGCGGTCCAGATGCGGTACCAGCAGGACAGAGATGGGATCGGCATCCAGCAGCGCCGACGTCGCAAGGCCGGGCGGTAGGGTCGCGGTGTCGAGTGGTTCACCCTCGAAATGCAGCACCAGCCTGTCCCTGCGTGCCACCTGTGCGATCAGCCAGAGCAGGTAATCAGGATCGTTCAACGCCCACATCGACAAGGCCCGGGCAGATTGGCAGGTCGGATTGTTGCCCTGACCGACACCAAGGGGTTGGCCCAAGAACATGATGAGCCCCGCAATCAGATGCGTTCGCGCAGGGAGCGCCGTACCGCAGGTTGCCTCTAAAGCGCAGATGCACTCTTCGGTTAGTGGTGTTTCCAACAGGCGCCAAAGGGACGGGGCAACGGGAGGGGAATAGAGAATGCCCCGTTCCAACATAAGCGCCAGCCCATAGACCGCCTGCGCTGTGCCGGGCTGAATGGCGACATCGACCAAGGCGCGCACCAGCGGCTCATAGCAGCGCAGGGCGTCAAGCCCGGTGCTCGACAGGCCCAAGGCATCAGGGAGCACCTTGGTCTGATCGGCCTCAATTGCCCAACGCAGGAAGCTGGCGTGATAATCTGATACCAACCCCGTGTCGTGCATGGCGCGGGCAAAGGCATAGGCCTCTTCCTGAACCGTGCGCTCGTCCGCTCGTGACAGTCTGTCGATATAAGCTGGAATGCCCGGGTCCTCTCGGTTCAGGGCGGTCGGACCAAATAAGGCGCTGATCAACCTGTCGGCCCCCCGATGGGCGTCGGCGGTGAGGGCGGTTCCGGTTTGTAAGGCGCTTGCGATCTGCAGGATCATCGCCTTGACGTGATCAACCTGCAAAGGTCGCTGCGCCATGATGCGCCAGATCTCGTCTGTCAGGTGATCCAAGACGCCGTCAGTCCCAACCTCTTGCAGCAGATACCGCATCAGCCGGTCAATAGCCGGTGTGAGCGCATTTTGTGCGTGGCGTTGCGCCTCGTCCAGGCCTTGTCCGAGCAGCCGGTCGAGATTGAAGGACAGAACCTGAGTAAGAAAGTGTTCGGCCTGCGCAGGTGACAGATCGGGCGTCGCATTCTCGCCTGTGGCAACCACAAGAAAGCGCAGCAGGCTCATCGCTTCTAATGTGATCGTCTGCTGGCTGGCATGTGTCAGGGTGTGTTTGACAAGGTTCGGCAGCAGTTGCGCCGGACGTCCCCAATCGGTGCCAGAAAACAGCCCAGCCTCGTCCATGAGGCCGGCCCGCTGGCGCAAGGCTGGCAATCCGTCCTCATGCTGCAGCACCGGGCGCGCCGCATCCAACACGCGCAGCGCATGGTCGGTCTTGCCGATACGCGACGCGCTTTGCAGACCAAAAATCTGCCGGTCGAGCCGGTCAAGAAGCATTGCAAGCTGTCCAGCGGCGTTCAAATGGGCTGTCATATCGGCTTCGACCATAGCGTCGCCCTTATTCAATTGGCCGGGGCACTGTTTATGCTGCCAACCGTCACTTCAAGGATGCGGCAACCCCAAGGGGTCAACAACGAAAATGCGCGACATCATGGGTGCCACAGCCGTCGGCGGGATCCGTAGGGACCGTCACAGATAGTAATCCAGCTCTTCCTGCGCCTTTAGCAAGTCACGCATTTCGACAGCATCCTCGCCATAAAAATATACAAGGCCCCAATGCGTGCCGAACGCCGTCCGCTTGGTTACCTTTTGCGCATGTGGCGGGTTAAGTTCGTGAAAGTCAAAATAGGGATGGCTCTCGGTCTGTGGGGGGATTTCAAGATTGCTGACTACGCGCCGGCGGGGATAGACGCCAAAGCACCCGGCATGGCCTGTCGCATCCGTGACTGGGGTCGGAAAGAAGGCATCAAGCTCGTCCTGCGTTGTCTTGGGGTCAAACACCAGAACCAGCGCCTGATACGCGTTGAACCCGTAGGCGCGTTCGAGCAGTTCGAACACGTTGAAGCCCGGCGGGCGATAGGCCACTTCGCCGAAATACATGGTGCCGTCAGAGGTGACGAAATACTCCGGGTGGATGAAACCGAAATCAATATCGAACACGTCAATTAGTTTTTCGATTTCCTGCGTGATACGACCGCGCCACTGCTCCAATTCAGGGGTTGCCGGGACAAAAACGGAATAGCCCAGGGTGACATACTCTGAAATGTTCAAGAACTGTATCTTACCATCCTTGATCCACGCCTCGACCGCGAATTCCCAACCATCCAGATGGCTTTCTAGAAGCGCCGGAAATTCATCGTCCGAGATGGAGGCCACATCGTCAGCAGTACGGATCACGCGGTGCCCCAGACATCCCGCCTTGTCGAATGCCTTGAAATGGATCGGATCATTCGGGTCACCATCCAGTTTCAGCAGTGTCTGGTTTACACGTCTGAGAAAGCGGATCACATCCGTCTGATCCATGGCTTCCTCAAAGATGCCAACACGGATGCCGCCCAACTGCGCGCGGCGTTTCATAAGTGATTTATCGCGGAACAGCATGGATTGACCCAACAAGCGCGGGTTTTTCATCAACACGGAGTTAACAGCACCTGCCCACTCGACCGTTTCCTCGAAAAGGGGAATCGCCACGTCGACCCCCATATCTTTCAGCGTCGCGGCAAGTTCGAAGGAACGGTCATTGAGCCGCTCAAAATCCCAGGAAACAAACGGTATGTCGTGCTCGACTGCATAGGATTCAGCCCAAGCGGGAGCGACGATTACATACCTACGATCAAATTTTTCGAGCGCGTCAATGCAACGCAAGCTCCAACCTAAAATTGCAACAAATCCTTTGTCCGAATTTTTATCGGTCATCCTAACTCCTTGCTGGTGTGAAGGGTGTTCACCTATACTAAAACTCAAAAAAAACAACCCGCGCGAGTATTTGCAAAGCAAATGAGACAAATTCTTGCCGGTTTTCTCTGTTACTTGAATTTTGCGATTTCAGGATAAAAGCCCCAAAATACAGCCGTTTCGGACGCATCAGCATACGCGGGATTACCAAGCGGCGCGCAGGTGACGCCAAGCGCGGGCTCACGCCGCTAATACGGGGTCAACACCCCGGTGCGGGTTGGCGGCGCGACCGGCATCACCCGGGAGGCAGGCGGCGGAATTTTCACACCACGTTTGGACATGCGCCTCTTGATTTCACGGTTTCGTGAAGACTAAGATTTTTTCATAAGATCAACCAGCATCTCACCGGGTGCTTTTGTGAGTTGTTTCACGTTATCCTCCCGTTTGCCTGCAGTGAACGCAGACTTGAATGGGATGGTATCGAGCGCCCGCTGGTTGATTGGTGGAGTGTGTATGTTCGGCTTGGCCTGCATATTGGCCTCTCTGAACAAGATTTTGCAATAATGCCCAAGTATTGAAATGGAGCCATGAATGTTTCCCGACACATTTGACATAACCAGCGTCGACGATCTGACAGCGCTGAACGGACAATTGCTAACGGCATTGACCTTTCTCAACGATCAGGACCTGACCAACGCCTTCACCATCAACCCCGAGGCCATCACGGTCGGAGACTACCTTGCCTTGATCGACGCGGCCGAGGCGAGCTTGATCACAACCGACTTCAGCTTTCTTGCGTTCTCAATTCCGACAATCCGCGCGCAACTCGAGGCGATCCTGACGCCAGACAATGTGCCGGATGGGCTGAGCGTGCAGCAGGTGATCGACCAGTCCATTGGAGTTCTGGAAGACATCGCGGCAGGCGATTTTGGCCTGCTGACTGTTGGCTTTGACGCGATCCGCGCGGCGCTCGAGGGGGTGCCGCCCGAAACCTTGCTGCTGGATGCGTTCGGTTTCACGGGGCCGGGTAATCCTGATATCATTGATGCCTTTTTGGATCTCTTGCCTCAGTTCTCAACCGATGCTTTCCCGGCTTGGGTCTCTGGCGATCCGCATCTCAAGACCTTGGATGGCGTTGACTATGATTTTCAGGCAGCAGGTGAGTTCGTCCTGTTGCAATCGACCGATGCGCAAGGCTTTGCCTTGCAGGCGCGCATGGTGCCGGTGGGCGAGAATGTCAGCGTCAATCAGGCCATTGCCACCAATCTCGACGGCACGGCAGTGATGATTGACGCTGCAGATCCTGATCCGTTGCACGTGAATGGTGCGGTTGTGGCGCTTGCGGATGGGTCCTCTCTTGATGTGGGCGAGGGGCGCATTTACCGGCGCGGCGATGTTTACACCATTGTTTATCCCGGCGCGGATGGTGCGATCGGCAATGGCGACAGTCAGGTTGTCGTGCGGGTGCGAGAGGGGCGGCTTGACCTTGATGTGCGCCTGAACGCCGAACTGCTCGGATCGCTTGAGGGGCTGCTTGGGGATGGGGATGGCAACCCGGACAATGATATTGCGCGGGCCGATGGCACCGTCTTGGCGCGGCCTTTGGTCTTCTCAGAGCTCTATGGCGCGTATCGCGATGATTGGCGGATCAGCAGTCTTGGGGATAGCCTTTTTTCTTACGACTCCGGCGAGAGCCCGAATGGGTTTTACCAATCGGATTTCCCCGGCGCGATTGTTTCGCTCGATACGCTTGATCCGGAGGTCCTTGCCACCGCGCGCGAGGCGGCACTGGCTGCGGGATTGCAAGAGGGCAGCGCAGCCTTCGAGAATGCCGTGCTGGATTTCGCGCTGACCAATGACGAAAGTTTCCTGACCTCAGCGCTGGATGTGCCTTTGGCCAGCGTCGGCACAGAATTGGCGGATACCTTGATCGGTAATTCGGGCGATGACGTGCTACGCGGTGAGGGCGGCGATGACGGTGTCTTCGGACAGTCTGGTAATGACATTCTCGACGGCGGGGCGGGCAATGACTCGATCGCCGGGGCGGATGGCAATGACCTTATTTCGGGCGGCCTTGGCAACGACAACATCGGCGGTGGCCTTGGCAATGACACCATTGATGGCGGTGAGGGCGATGACATCATCGGGGCCGGGTTCGGAGACGAC